>Ga0265798_10001159_pt1 | contig 41744 bp, 36 predicted proteins | sample P3T30metagenome_FD_192430 | JGI IMG/M metagenome (GOLD analysis project Ga0265798, IMG submission 192430) | Plant litter microbial communities from East Loma Ridge, Irvine, California - P3 T30 | ecosystem: Environmental > Terrestrial > Plant litter > Unclassified | place: USA: California... | reverse complement strand
AGCCCCATGAGCCTCCTGATAGAGCCGGGGATTTGACGTCTTTGACAGCCCCTCCAGCAGCGCCTGGACTGTATGGTGGTGGTGGAGTTTCCGTTTCTTCAGATATTGAAGTTCGGCCGCCTTTCGCTTCGAGTGCCTTCACGGCGTACTTTGACTGGCCAGGACGTGCGCCAGCCACACGGGCCCCGCCAGTTGTCTTGAATTTGACAATGGATATCTTTTCTGCCTCTTCCTGCGTGTCTCCGCGCTTCTTCTGGTAGGCGGCCTCGATGTCGAGTGTTAGGTCAAAGTAACCAATGTCAAGCCGTTGCATGCGCTCGTGTAGCGTGTAGAAAACGTTCAGCTGCATGTAGTAGAAGGATTGGAAAAGAGGCTTGATGAACTCTCTTTCAAGGGTGAAGAGCTTCGGTAGTTCGTCCTTTAGCAAGTCGTTGAAGTAATTGTAGTCTTGTGTCGCCTGTTCTACGTCGTTCTCAGCCTTGTACATTGCCTTTTCATCCTTGAGCGTCTTGTCCTTTTTTTCCTCCAGCTTCTTGTATGCAGCCCGATGCCTATCGTAGTCGAGTTGCTTGTGGTCGCGCTTGGCGGCGATTTTTCGTACGGCCTTGATGATTACTAATAGCTCGTCTGCCGGGCGAATAACCCGCGACTCTATCATCTCAAGTTCGGGCTTCAGTGTTTCCTGTAGCTCCCTGACGACCGACTCGTACTGTTCGCACGCTTCTATGCCTGCGGTATTGCCCTCGTCGAGGAAGGAATCCGGATCCGACATTCGTCCGGAGATGGGCTTGTAGATTTCGGCGATTGCTTTGGAAAACTCCATCTGGTGGTTGAGCATGCCTAGAAGATATGTTAGGCGATGCTCTGCGCGCGGAGAGCGTCGGGTCTACGCACCATTTATGGCTTCAAAGTATCTGTCACATGTGAGCTGAGTACTTTCTACAGCCATGTCGGACTAGGCGCTTACTTCTTCGATTCATCGTGCAATTTCTTCGTCTCCTTTTCCAGCTCTTGGAAGCGGCGCTCGGCATCAATATAGATGGGGTCCTTTGTGATCTCGCCCTGCGCATGGCCTATGTTAGCAGAGGTTGGACACATCCGGAACCAGGCGCATATGGCGCAGGAACTCGTAGGGTGCTCGCGGGAAACGTACGAGGTTGAATTTTGCCTTGAACGTCTGCGGCGCCTATGCAACCTGTCAGTCAAGTCTTGACGCCCAAGGCGGCGCATAGGGATGCCTGCCATACCCGAGTGACGCTCTTTGTGAGACCTTTCCAACTCATGGCGGGGTTATTGTGTTAGAGGCTGCTTGGGAATGGATGCGCAGTTAGGATTAAGGGGGTGAGGGGTGAAATTGTGCAGCTTTCGCCAGCAAGCAGGCGCCTAAAGACGTGGGTTCCAATGCGTGTGATGGTGGCTAGGGTTCGCGAATGACGTCTGAAGGAACTGCGCCACGGCCGGATCTCCGGATTGCCAAGCCAAAAGTGAATGCCCGAGGCGGACGACTGCGAATTTGGGCACGACACGTGAAGAACTCGCGCAGTCAGTTATGAAGACGGGCCAAGGGGGTCGGCGGGTAGATTATTCCGTGGCATCCGAGTCGATTACTGTCACAGGAGCGTGCAAGATGCAGACAAAGAGCGACGCTGCCGCCCAGGTTGAGGCGCACCACGGGCTTCCTTAGTCAGCGAACCTGCGCCCACTAAAACGCTCTGACCTCCTCAAGCTGCAGACCTCGGGAGGGGGGCGAAGTGATTTTCTCAACTCTTCCACTTCCTTTCCATCACCAAACATGTCGAGTATTGCACCCACAGTCGCGAGGCAGGCCTTGCGCATTGCCTCTCGCCGCTATCCATCGTCTGCGTTTGCTCGTCTCTCTAATGTCCGCCGCCACTATGTCTCAGAGTCGAAGCCATCGATGGCGACGGTCGACACAGCTATGGAGCAGGCCATCCGAAAAGACCAGCAATCTTTTCTCAAGCAGACAGGCGAAAAGGCAGTAGAGGATGCCACCATGCCAACAACAGGCATGGGCGCAGAGACGATGCTGAGTCCCACTGCCGGTAAGCTGGATTTTCGCCCCCCATCGCCCACTCATGCTTACCGCTTCAGGCATACTCAAGCAAGCCACCGTCATGGACCAAGGCTCACGCCCCATCTACCTAGATATGCAAGCTACAACGCCCATGGACCCACGCGTAGTAGACAAGATGATGCCTTTCATGACCGGCATGTACGGCAACCCCCATTCGCGAACCCACGCTTATGGGTGGGAAACCGACAAAGCCGTAGAGGATGCGCGCGAGCACATTGCCAACCTCATCGGTGCAGACCCAAAGGAGATCATCTTCACCAGCGGGGCGACTGAGAGCAACAACATGAGTATCAAAGGTGTAGCACGCTTCTTCGGACGTGGAGGCAAGAAGAAGCACATCATCACGGCACAGACCGAGCACAAGTGTGTGCTTGACAGCTGTAGACATTTGCAAGATGAGGGCTTCTCCGTCACTTACCTGCCAGTAGGAAACAACGGCCTCATCGACATGGCTCAGCTCGAGGCTGCCATGCGCCCAGATACCGCCATTGTCAGCATCATGACCGTCAACAACGAGATTGGTGTCGTGCAGCCTGTCGAGGAGATTGGAGCTTTATGCCGATCGAAGAAGATTTTCTTCCACACTGATGCGGCGCAGGCTGTCGGCAAGATCCCTATCGATGTTAACAAGATGAACGTCGATTTGATGTCCATATCCGGCCACAAGATCTACGGACCCAAGGGTATCGGCGCATGTTACGTACGGCGTAGGCCTAGGGTCAGGCTTGACCCCATCATCAGTGGCGGTGGCCAAGAGCGAGGACTGCGCAGTGGCACACTAGCACCTCCTCTCGCCATCGGCATGGGAGAGGCTGCGCGGATATGCAAAGAGGAAATGGAGGTACGTATAATCTTGGCTTTCTTCAAGTTTTACGATGATTATTTGCTCTATACATGCATGGCTTTCAGAGTGTTCGGCGGCTTCTGGCCGTCGACGCGCCATGTTGACAACAGTGCAGGGGTTATGAGATTTTTCTAGTCTTGACTTGGTTGTATGATTGTTTGGCTAGAACAGCACTAACAATATTCAGTACGATACCAAGCGAATTTCCGCCCTCTCAAATCGTCTCTTGGAAGGTCTCTTATCGCTGGAACACACGACACTGAACGGCGATCGACAACGGCATTACCCTGGATGTGTGAACGTATCTTTCGCCTATGTTGAGGGTGAGTCGCTCCTCATGGCGCTGAAGGATATCGCCCTCTCGTCTGGCAGTGCATGCACATCAGCGTCGCTCGAACCGAGCTACGTTCTCCGAGCGCTTGGCAGCAGTGACGAGAGTGCACACAGCAGTATCCGCTTCGGTATTGGCCGATTCACCACAGACTCCGAGATCGACTACGTGCTCAAGGCTGTCAAAGAGCGAGTGACCTTCCTGCGAGAGCTCAGCCCGCTCTGGGAGCTTGTGCAAGAGGGTGTTGACTTGAACACGATTGAGTGGAGCCAGCATTGAGTGCGGCAGTTGATTTGATACCCCCGGTGGAACCTGTATATTATGATGGCGTACATTCTTTTGGCAAAAATCTTGCCCACATTCGCTGCAATGGCTACGAGAAACACGACTGGCATGCACTGTATTATATATTATAGCTCTACAAATGAGGAGTTTTGAGCAAATAAATAACAAATGGATAATGCTATGTAAGAGTTGACCACAATTTTGTGCTCTTCAACAGGCGTGAGAAGACTGACAGCTGCTGCCATGTCTGCGACAGAAGATGATGAAGATGTTGCCTTTGTGATGAAAAAGTAGTTGGACCTGGGCATGACGCTTTGCGCGAGTTGCCAAGGTGTTGAGGGGGTGGTGGTGCTAGCTTCCAAGCACGTTGGAGCTTCATCCCCCACCTTCACGTTGCGATGTCACAGGTCGTGGCCGAGAAAGTATTGAATTGGCTGTACAGCGTTCTCCTTCAGGTAATTTACCACTGTCCAGGTCGCGACTTGCATGCGCTAATGAGATGGCAGGAATACACAGATGTGAACCGCACCTACCACGACGTTGCTGAAACTCTCTCGGCGCATGCTTCACTCAGCCCGAAGACGGAGCTTTATAGTACGATGACGATGAGGCCCTCGCATCTTGAGCGCACACATGCTCACCGTATTAGCATACGAAAATGGGGCCTCGGCTCTTCTTCTTCTGCTCACAGGCACGCTGCCTGTCACCTTTCGCGGCGCAACCTACGGCTTTCCGGTAGCGATATGGGTGCCTCACGCCTACCCTCGAGAACCGCCGATGGTATACGTGACGCCATCACATGACATGGTATTAAGGCCGGGTCAGCATGTGAGCACCGACGGCAGAGTCTACCATCCCTACCTGGCGCAATGGGCAAAGTACTGGGACAAGTCTACACTCTTCGACTTCCTAGCAGTCCTACAGACTGTCTTCGCAAAGGAACCACCAGTGCGATCAAGACAACAGCAGCCGCAGTACAATGCGCCCCCACAACAAGCGCCCCCACCAGTACCTCCACCACCCGAAGAATGGCGACGATCAGTGCAAAGTCCCTCTGGCGCATCACCCTCGCCAGCGCATCCAGGCCAACCGCCAGCACCCCCACCGAAGCCGCCAAAGCCCCATGAACAGAGCCGACATACACCGCAAGCACCTCACGACAGGTATTCGCAACCGCCGCCACTGCCGCCTCACCCCCCACAGCCACAACAATTTCAACAACCCCAGAGAAGCACATACGATTCGCCGTCACAGTGGCAGCAGCAGCAACAGCCTCCGGGGCAACAGTATGCACCAAATCGACAAGGGAGCTATGATTTGAGCCCACCGACACCTGTATCAAGGCATCAACACCCACAAGTACAGGCACAAGGCTATCCCCAGCAGGCCGTCGACCTTGGCAGCCCTGTAAGTCCTATAGTGTCTGATGGCCACCGAATGGGACCCCACTTCCAGAAATCAGCTCCTCCACAACCACCTGGTTTTCATCATGCGCAACAGCACCAAAGGCCACCAGTTCCACAGCAACAGCAACAGCAATACGGCGGACCCCCGCCGCCACATCAGCAATATCAGCAGCCACCTCAAGGCTATCCGCCACAGCAACATCCTCAATATCAACAATATTCACAACCACCGCAGCAGCAAGCGCCACCAGTCCCAAAGCCTCCAGTTGACCTTCTCGATGACTCGCTTGAAGTCACATTGCCATCTCAATCAGGCAATCAGATCCCATTGCCCGTACCCCCTGTTCCGCCAAACCCTGAGAAAGATGCACTTCTCCAAGCCCTGAGCCAAGCGCTTGTATCACAGATTCGACAAACAGTGGCCTCTAACACGGCTGCAGTAGCACCACTGCGTGCCCAACAAGTAGCTCTGCAGAATGCATACTCTAGATTACAGGCCGAGCTGGGCGAACTTCAGCAGCTTGACGCGGCGCTTGCTTCCAATGAGCAAGTGCTGAAAGCTGCCATGATCGAGGCTGATCGAGTGATGGAGGATGCAAGGAGGAGGAAGGTGCCCGACGTCGATGACGTGCTAGTAGCGCCTACTGTGGTAGGAGGACAGCTATACACGCTGGCTGCAGAGGAGAGAGGTATCTCGGATGCACTGTTTGTTCTCGGTCGAGCTTTGGATAAAGGACGCGTTAGTACAGACGTCTTTGTCAAGGTAAGTCGCGGTCACACAGCACGCAGTCATAACTAGAGGCTGACACAATCATAGCAAACCAGAAGTCTTGCCCGCGAACAATTCCTCAAGAAGGCGCTAATTAAGAAGATTGCCAAAGGCATGGCGCTAGATGAATACCAGATGCGATGAGTTATGCATCAACGATTGGTAGCACATAACTGAGAGTGCCATAACACGCCTTCATTTACTCCCAGCACCTACCCTATCCCTTCTTCAATAAACGTGCATGAGACGACAAATCATGTCATAAGCAATCGTGGGACCACGCTTGCAGGCCACCTCCTGGAAGCGAACGCCCTTGTCCTCTCATTACGTAGAAGAGCACCACCTCGACACAAAAAGAACGAAAGCGTTGCCTGATTAAGATTGTTAAAACGGCGCACTAGAGACGTTCCTGCATAGCTTTTTCACGGCTAAACAGATGTTCCGCTGCATCGTGAGGCTAAATTAAGACACCAATGCGACTAGAATCAGGCAACCAGCCAGCGCGGCACGGTCTGGACGCCTCGACGCGAGATTTGGCTACTGTTGCCTGCTTTTCTCTTTCTTCTTCATGCTTTGTTTCTGTCCGTTGACTTTGCGCATCGTTTTGCGCATCCACTCGCTACAAACTTCCACTCGTTCAATCGTTACTTAATATCTAATAATGTCCGCACCCAAGGCCCCAGTTGTGGCACAAGCGCTACAAGATAGTATATCGCCTCCTGTAGCGCCTGCATCTTCGGGCCCAGCATCCCGATCCTTCTCACGACCAACAACAGCAAATAACACGCCCTATGCTACGGCTCATGATACGACCGACTCCGCGCCGGGTGCTCCCACCATCGCTTCCACTACAGCTCCCACTGCAGCGCCGACGACGGCACCAGCCCTACAAGCCAGCACGACCGAAGAACGCCTCTCCTACAACGACAAGCTTAATGCGAGCGACCGATACTGGAAATTCAAGTTTGGCCTCCAGACCATTCTTGTCATAACAGGCTTGGTTGGCATCGGCTGCTTCGCGTGGATTCTGACGTCGCGCCCCCTCGATGGCTCCTATTACAGCTACGACTCATACTGGTCCATCTGGCCTAGCCTCATCACTTGGACCGTCTCTATAATATGGGTCCTCATCTGTATCCTTGTATTCCTTTTGCGCAAACGCCCCGTGCACCCCGGTCTGCGTGTATCCATCGACCTCATCCTATGGCTGTCCTTTATTATAACCGCCATGTTTGCGCTTTTCGCTCTACGTTCCACCCTCGACTGGGGCGAGTACGGTGGGCCGGACGGCTGGATGTACGATTATAGTTACAGCTCCAACGGCGGTGGCGATTACGTCCTTGCATCGAACAACACGTGGGTCTGGGAACAAGACGACAGTTACATCTCCAGCCCCCGCGACTGCACCAGCACCCATAGTTTGTATTCAGAGCGCAACTTTGCTACTTGCGAGGAGCAAGATGCTTACATCAACAAAATTTGGGCCGAGAAGCCGCACCGCGCGAATGTAGAGTTGACGGCTGTTGTGTGTCAGTTTTTTGGTTTAGTGCTGCACTTTACTCTCTTTGTGTGGGCATGCGTGGACACACATCGGCATCGCCGCGGTAAAGTGGGCAAAGACGCGGAGAAATTGGCAGCGGGCATCGTGCAGAAAATGATTGAAAACGGGGCCATTGTGCCGCCTCCTGGACAGGCGCAGAGTTTTCTGTTTCCAGCGCAGGCGGTATATGCGCAACAGGGTATGGGCATGCAGCACTTTGGGGGTCAACAGCAGCAGCAGCAGCAGATAGGTATGGTGCCGGGACAGTATCAAATGCCGATGACGATGAGACACCCAGGGATATCGGGATCTGGTGTAGGTGCTGCAGGGTCGAGTACTGAGAAGGGTGCTGGGCCGCGATATGCATGAGTGATATGCGTTGTGATTTTGTAAGGGGAACTCGGACATGACTAGTTGAGATTTGCGATATACCCCATTTAGCACCTAATGTTAGTATTGATTTATCGAAAAGTTAAACTACTGCTTCCTGTCGCATCTGATTCTGATTTTGAAAGGATTTCAGGTGCTCATAGATTGGCAAAACTATAAGACGTGATAGAGGTTGTCATTCAAGGGGGTGTTTTGTCATCTACACATCTACCTACACATTGAAGACTCGTATTGAGGTATCATCGCTCGCAACAGCGAACTGTTGCTCAACACCCACCCCCCTACTCGGCCGCCACACAATCTGATTCACCGTTTTCGCCGTCGTCAAGTTGGGCGAAAGCGTAGTCACTTCCACCTTATCTAGCGCATCAACTAGCGCAGTAGCAACGCCAATTTCCCCACTTTCCATGCCATACGCGAATGTAACTCTGTTGTCTGCTACAACACTGTTACATGCCACGGCAGTAACAGCTGCAGTCGTAGCCACGGTAGCCTTGATCTCGACCCCGTTATCAGTAATCTGCCAGATATAAACACGCTTATCACGCCCCGCAGTCATGAACGTAGGGACTTGAAGCGGCGTCCATGCCGCACCTAGAATCATCCTCGAGTGGCCCTTTGGATTCGAAAACTTGAGAGCATAGCGCTCAAGCTCTGTATTTCTTTCCCAAAGAACCCATTGTCTGTCTCTACCCACGCTGAGGAGATACTTGTCGTCTGGCGAGAATTGTAGCGCGGTAACGGTAAGCGAATGTGCTTTCAACGGGGGTTTGACTTCAAGCCACTCCTTTGTATCGTACAAACGAATGACAGCGTGGTCGATAGAACTCGCGCGACATGCAGTAGCTACAAGACCACCATCTCTGCTTACAGCCACGGCGGAGATCTCGTAGCCGTGGCCGTAGAGCTTCTCTGTCTCGGGCCAGAGAAGATGTCTTGCGAGGTGGTCTTCAAACGGCGGGTGGTCAAAGTCGAGGGTCGACTTGCGGATTATAGAAGATGGGTCTACGGCTTCGCGGTCGTCCGAGTCGGCGTTTTCGAGCGCTGCCTCGTCGTCATCGGCAACGGCTTGGATGGCTTTGTTGGAGAGGCCGAGGACGGGGATGTTGGCTGCGTCAGGGAGGTTATCGAGAGTCGTTGTAGTCTGAATGTTGCAGAGTTTATTCAGCATTTCCGCGACACCCTTTGGTTGATCGAAGACGCGGAGGAGTTTTTCGTCTGCACCAGAGATAAATTGCGTATTCGAGACTGTATCCACGCAGTTGAGGTCGTAGCCGTGGATTTGGGGCCGCGAGAACTCATGCCAGGATTTGCTTGTGCCAACGTTGTCTCGTTTCCATTGCGAATACAGTCGTGACGTCTGGTCTGAGCTGGTGGTGAGGAGATATGCGCCGTCGCGTGACCAAGATACACCTTTCACTTCCCTTACGTGCCCTGTGATGGCGACCTGCTGTGTCCACATGTCTTCTGCAGCTGAATGTGTCCATTTCCTCCAACTACCCGTGCGTCCTAGCGACACAACGGTGTTGCCATCTGGCGACCAAAGGCCTATCCAGAATCCTCCTGCGCTGCCGGTAGCACTCGTAGACCCCTTTTGCGCACTTATCTCACCCAATCGTGTGATGCATACCCATACACCAGAGTTGGGATCAGACTCCCACATTGCAAGGGAGTTGTCTTCGGATGTCGTGAGCAGCTGTAGTTTTCCATCGCGATGCCGCCATGCAGCCTGATAGATCCAATCTTCATGTCCCAAGAGTAATGCTTCAAACGTGATGGAGTGTTTGGATGTAGCCGAGTTGATCCAATGTGCCTTGTTCGATAACGATTTGGCTAGACCGCCTAGAGCTGGATCATTGAGGGCTCCGCTGGCAGCTGGGAGCTCATCGCCCCGATGAAGTCGCCAGAGACGTATGTACTTATCTTGGCTCGCCGACGCTAGTAGCAGATCGCTGTTAGGATCCAATGTCTCTCTGGTAAATGCAAGTGCGCGGATCCATCCCTCGTGACCAGTGAGGGTTGCGGAGAGTTGGAACTGCGAGTCTTGAGATACAAAGATTTGAATGGTGCTACGAGTACCCGCGACAGCCAGGACAGTGGATACGTCATCTAGTTGTGCAAGCGCCAGATTCAAAGGAAAGTACTTGGGGGAAAGAGCAATAGTCTGTACGAGTTGGGCATCAATCGAGGCAAAGTCGGCGTCGTGGATGAGCTTCCAGATTTTCACTGATCCATCCGAAGATCCGGTAGCGAAATTGTCAGACCCAGGGAGGACAGCCACCCTCGTAACAGGTTGCGAGTGATCTGATATAATCTTCACACACTCAAATCGTTCCTCCCGTCGGCCTCGCCATATGCGAATGGTGTGGTCGGACGCCCCACTGAGTAGGACCGAAACATGCGGTGACTGTGTTGGAAAGAACTTGACAGCATTGACAGCCTTTGTATGTCCGTTCAAGATGGTCTGGACTCCGCGAAGTTTTGTGTCCTAGTTTTTGTGAGTGAAAGATCACGTCATTGGCCTAGCAGACTCACCTGGGGATCCCAAAGTGCAACGCAGGTGTCGGCGCCGAAAGCTAGCAGTTGCAGACCAGCCTCATCCCAGTCCGCAGCTGCAGGATTTCGATTGCCGCCTATAGAGATGAACTCTGCGGATATATTCATCATTTGTAGAATGTTGCTGTTCATGCGCGCGTACTGCATCTAGTCATCCATCCCGCCCACAGGATTTCTTTGGCGCTAGTCTCGCTTACGGGTAGCAGCAGGGGGTAGGGCCATCTTTGACCTTCAGCATAGCAGACGCTCAAGCCTCATCCACATTCATCGCTCGCTCAGTTTACTCCTGTCGACATCAATACCGGACATGTCGGACAATGACACTATTTCAATAACGATCGAGTTTAGGTATATTATCCGGACATGCAAGGTGGGAATATTTTGCTGAATCTTCATAGCGGGGGCCTTGAGATTCTCTTCGCCAACCAAAAAAAGTACAATCTTTCTCTGCCCACTAAAGACGAGTCTGGCGAGCCGGCAACGGTCGCCTTCCTTGTCAGATATCTTTGCGATCATGTCATGAAGGACCCAAGAAAAGAACTGTTTGTTCTAGACGACACAGTGCAAGACGCCCACCTCTTGGGAAGACCGAGGCGGTGCTGACATACACATCAGGCGCCCTGGGATACTTGTCCTCATCAACGAAGCAGACTGGGAGCTAGAAGGCGAAGACAGGTATCAAGTGCAAAAGGGCGATCACATCATGTTCGTTTCTACGCTTCACGGAGGATAGAAAGGAAGGGTGTGGTAACACTGAGGGAGAACCTGTTAGACGAGCCTTCTGAAATGTGAATGGTCGTGGCCCTCGCTTATTGACTCAGAATTGACCGGCCCGCATACGATCGGGTCTATACGTAATGTACTTATGGCCGGCAGACGTGGCTGATATGAGACGATATCGTTAGGGCTTACAGGCCCTGTTTTTTTTCGGTTCGGCGTTAAAGGTCATGGCTCCGCGCGGATGTGTCCATCAACAATCCATCCAGTCCAAGTCCGCCTTTTTCTTACTCTTATCTCCTTTCTCCGATCCACTAGCAGAATCGAAGTCCGTATGACATCGTCATGTCTCGAAACAGTCTTTTGCCCCCGCACGTCGACCCCCGCATATTTCAAGTAAACGATGTGTTACTCGGAACCAGCGGACTTGGCTATACCATATGTTATGCCCTCATAGCGCGCCAGTCGATTCGCGACAAAACGTACACCATGCCGCTTTTCTCGCTCGCATTCAACTTGATTGGGAGATTGTCTTCGCGACATACGTGACCGAGGAGGCCGAGGACAGGATCATCTTCGGGTTGTGGATGCTCATTGACCTCGCACTCGTTTATACAACTGTCAAGTACGGTGCAACGGAGTGGCAACATGCCCCAGTTATCAGGAGACATATTGGCAAGATATTTATTGTTATGCTCGCCTGGTGCTGCGTTGGGCTGTATGCCATCAGCGTCTGGTGGCTTGATCCCAGGCATCCCGTGAACCCCAAAGTTGGAAAGATGTACCGCGGCACAGAGGGCGTTGATGTACATGAGCTTGGGTTCTGGACGTCATTGATGGCGCAGGTTGTATTGAGCGTCATGTCGCTGGCGCAGATCCTCGTCAGAGGAAGCAGTCGTGGGTCATCGTATAGCATCTAGGCGACAAGGTTTGTTGGCAGTCTCGCGGGATTGAATCTAAACTATGGGTACTGTTGGTGGGTATGACCAGAGGCGCACGGCTACTATATAAATCTGTTGGCCGTGTTGATGCTAGTGCCATGGCTAGTGGCGGAATCTATGCTACGTAGTACTGCGGAGGGTACGTAAGACGGAGAGAGTAGAGACGGACAAAAGAAAGTGAGCAAAGATGATTGATAGAGCTGAAAGTCTTTAAGAAGCATTCTATCGCGATAGTAACACATGATCCAATTGCAAGATGGTGTTGTTTTCTCAGGTCAGGAGATGACATTGCTATTTCAGAATGCCAAGCCGTCGCCACGTGCTCACGTGAAGCGCGTCAAAGTCACAGATGGACTTGCCTCTTCTTTACCCTGTCACCACCTGCAACAACCACGAGTTCCAGACCGATGCACACACCATGTCGTCTGATGATGAGGATCTCAAATTGGCAATGGCCATGTCGCTTCAAGAGGATACAGCCGGTTCAACGCAGAACCCTCCAGCACTTGTTGAGTCCATCGACCTCACTTCTGACACGGAAAATGGCGAGGATATCGATGAGGATCTCCGACGTGCGATCGCCCTATCACTGCAAGAGGATGGAAAGAATAACGTCACACAGCCGCCCGCTAGTGGTACCAGCCCACCCGCAACCGTCAAGACAACAATAAGCTTCATGGGCATGGATCGTAAAGCCATGGAACAGGAGCGCCTTGCAAGACTTGGTAAGCGAAAGCGCGACATATCGCCAGAGAGACCCTCGAAGCAGGTAGCTCGATCCCCATCAGCGTCCGTGCCGTCGAATGGACCAAGACTGCAATACCCAAAAGGGACGATCAAGCGCACATTTGCATCAAAGTACCCCAGGACCAATGACATCACCATCGATGAAGTGTTGGAAGCCCCCCAGGTCAATATTGCTGTTATCAGCTCCTTCCAGTATGACTCGAGTTGGTTATACGAAAAGCTTGACCCGTTGAAGGTCAAGCAAATCTGGTTGATGAATGGCAAGTTTAGAGGCGAGGATGTTCAGCAGAAACGCATCCAAGAATGGAGAGAAAGCGGGGTTCCCAATATGAAACTCCACTTTCCGCCCATTGGAGGTATGATTGCAAGCATGCACAGCAAGTTCTTGCTGCTATTTGGGAAAGAGAAGCTACGTATTGCAGTCCCGACTGCAAATATGACACAGACTGATTGGGGCGAGGTACCGAACGATTGGCAGCCTGGCGTCATGGAGAATTCGGTGTTCTTGATCGACCTCCCTCGCAGGAGTGACGACGGCATTGGCAAAGTGGAGGACCTACCACCTTTTGGCCGAGACTTGATTTTCTTCCTGGAAGCACAAGAGGTTGGGCCTAGAATAACTGACGGAGTACTGAAATTCGACTTTACGGATACGAAGCATTTGGCTTTTGTTCATTCAATGTAAGACGGCCAACGTCTCTTTTACGGATACTCCCTAACATGCTATAGTGGCGGTTCACACAGGGCAGAATTAGAGCGCCCGACTGGTCTCCCTGGCCTCGCGAATGCTATACGAGAGTTACAGTACGACGACGTTGAGCACGTTGAGCTCGACTACGCAGCTTCCTCCCTCGGCGCTATCAACGACACGTTTCTATCACGCATCTACCTTGCGGCATGCGGAAGGAGCTTTACGGCGGACAATGCAGCCGTACCTGAGGTGCGCGATCATATTCGGGTGTACTTTCCTACTAACGAGACGGTGGAGAAGAGTATGGGAGGCCCCGGCTGTGCCGGTATCATTTCATTGAAGAGGCAGCACTACAACGCGTCAACATTTCCGAAAGAGTGTCTCCGGGACTATGACTCGACGCGGCGTGGTATGCTGTCACACAACAAACTGTTGTTTGCGCGTGGCCGCAAGAGGGGAGGACGGCCATTTGCCTGGGTCTATGTCGGTTCAGCGAACCTATCCGAATCGGCTTGGGGCGGGCAGAAGGTGCTGCAAGGAGGGAAGACGGGAGCGCTGAATGTCAGGAATTGGGAATGTGGCGTGCTTGTGCCTGTGCCGGATCACAAGCTGGAGCATCTCGATATGGAGGATGATGCGGTGCCGCCGATGAGCGTGTTTGACGGCACCGTCGAGCTGCCCTTTCAGGTGCCGGGTGCAAAGTACGAAGGCAGGCGGCCATGGTTCTTTAGTCCGGGATGAGTGCCGTCTGGGGGGTGGCATAACGTGACGTAGCGTGGCACGGCATGGCCAAGTTTGGGGTGTGGCAGATGTGCGGTATACGGTATACGGTATACGGCACTTGGGCGACGATGAGCAATAGACAAGTCTACGCTGGCCAGAAGCTGCAATAAAAGGTCCGTCTCACGCCCATGTACAGGCATGTGATGGGCAGTTTGTGCGATTAGCTCGGACTAATGCGGCCGGCGACTCCAGTGTCCGGGGTACGAGGCCCGCCCGACGTCCGCCGCGAGCGAGCAAACGACCGTCGACATGACGATTGGGAACAGCCACACGGCGACGCTGCATGCTCCACGATGATAATACGGACCCATCTCTGCTCGTCTTACACATGTGTTGCCCCCATCTAGCCTCATGCCGCAACCGCCCCATCCTTCCAAACGCGCGCAAGCCTCCGCCAAAGCGTCTGAGCTTCCCTTTGTCGACCGACCCATAACGGCGCCGGTACATGCCCTGTTCACGAGCCCCGCGCGGACACATGGTTCACAGGCAAGGGAGCTTCCGCTACATCTGATTCACCTCATCCTCTCCTACGTACGTCTCGCCGGCGTGTGGGCAAGGCCATCCATGAGCTCATTCAGAGCGCCATGTTAACAAGCAACCACAGCTCGACGATGTCGGCGACCTTGCGCGCATCACGCGCACGTCGCGCCTCATGTACTACATGATGCTTCCGCGACTCTACGAGCGCGTTACCCTGCGCTCATACTCGGAGATACGCTACATCGATGGCCGGCCCGAGGGCTATGGTAACGGCAGCCCCTTCGCCATGGGCCTGAACACGCTGGTGTCGCGCAACTTTGGCGACTACGTCCAATCCTTCCGCCTCCAAGGCGACTGGCGGGAGCACGACGTAGACGACTACAAGCAGGGCCGGGTGCCCGACAACAGCATGGTGCTGCAGATTGTGCTGCGCGCTGCGCTGGACAAGATGAAGAATCTCCGAGAGTTTGCGTATGTTTGGAGCTTGCCAGGCCCCCATTTGACGTCGTTGCTGATGCGCGCAGCTGGGAGCTCAACACCCCTCCGTTACAGACAGTCTACCAGGGCCTCATAGGCCGAACTTCACTATCGTCGCTGACGATTCGCTGCCAAACGCGACGGACGCCGCGCCCAACCACCATCATCCCTCCACTGCCAAACCTGACCACCTTGGTCGTCTACAACATCGATCCGCTGTGCTATCCCGACGATATATCGCTGCTGGTACTCGGCTCCAAGAAGCTTGAAAACCTCAAGCTCCACTGGAGCCCGCGTATGCGTGCAGCGGGCGAGGAGTCTATCAACCTGATGACTGTCTTTGGCCGATGCATAGCTGCCAAATACTACATTCCCATAAAGCGATTAGCCATCTATAATCTATATACCCGCTTCTTCGGTAACGAGCTCACCACCGTCCTGCAGATCGAAAGTTCTGTAGAGATGACCATCATCAACTCAATGGGTTCTTCCGATCCCATAACAATCTTCAACGACGATTTGTGGAGGGTACACGGCAATCATCCGACCCCGCCTAACCTGAAAATGATATGCACTGATAATTTTGACAAAGAAGGCGCGCTATACCTCACCAAGACTCGAGGCCTGGAGCGCATGTACATTGTGAGCAAACGACCCAAGGATTCATGTAAAACGGATAGCACTACGGCCACGCCCACGACTCCGTCGACCATCGCGTCCGGTGCGCCTGCAAGTGCAAATAGCACACCCATAGCCATGTCCAACAGAATATGTCAGAATCTAGCAAGCGAATACATCGCTGCCATCCAAGCTAGCCATTCCACGCTGCGTCACCTCCTCCTTCCCGATCTCTGGGCACTATCCGACGAAACTCTCTTCCAGCTATGCAAATCCTTACCCAACCTCGAACAATTTGGGTTCGCTTGCGCAGTTCCTTCACTTGAATTAATGCGTACAGTCATGAGTCATTTGCCAAAGGCATCGGCTATCCGTCTCTTGGTCCGCCCAGGCTACGAAACTGGCAACAAGTTCGACATCAACGACCCCGAGATGCACATCTTCGTCATTGCAACCGAGTTCTGGCGGCCAGAATACAAGAACTTAAAGTATGTAGGACTAGGTGATGATCTGGTATTCAAATTGGGCAGTGTTTACTATCCACCCAAGAAGGACACGATTGCGGGTGGAAATGACAACAGCATGAACGGGAAAAGAGCGGGCCCCATCAGGAAAGTCGAGGCTGTGAGCAGAGAAAGTGTCAAAGACGTCGAGATTTGGGGGCTGGATACCACGGAATTTCACCCTACGTTTTCCTGAAGATGATGGGGTCATGTTGTCATATTGATGGGACATTCGCCATGTGGCAGCATCTTGCGTCTTTGTTAGATGCTGGCACCGCATCTCCAACAGCCCACGCAGGCCATTGCAAGAGTTCAGGGAAGGACATGTGGCTCATGACGCAAAGCGATTGCATGTATAGAGCATGATTGCCATGTTTCCAGGGGGAAAAAAGCCCGAATCACAACGTGTCAACCTAGTCATGTCACCGCACAACACGGTGTCTTATTTGAGGGATTTCTAACCATGAAGCGACACGAATGAGTTGGGTTAGACTAAAATAGGGTACAAGCGTTTGGCTAGTATATACGGTATGTGCCATAACTGTACAGAGGATAAACGACTTCCCCATGTATTATTTTATCCATCATTCCCCATTCTTGTTCTGTTCAACTAGATTGTGTCCCTTTCACTACCTTTTCAATTCCAAGATATGTGCCTGAACGAGTCCTTGGTGTGAAAGGGAGGGCACTCCCACGGCCAATCTGCTTTGAGTGGAGTTTGCAGTGGCCGAATGAAAGAATTGCGTATTGGCAGACGTTGACGAGTCATCATCTGTCAACGCATTTGCCCTATTTGGCCTTGACCTTCCGTATCTGCTTGAGACTTGCCTCGGTTCTATACGTTCTATACCCATGAGCGAATTCGCTGATGTGACTTTGTGTAACTGCTGCATACGCCAATCATAAGGAGACTTCTCAAAGGCAAGATGTGCGATGGGACGTGGGCGCAAGGCTAGAACTGCAGTTGTTGACGCCACTAGTAGTTGAGTTCTACTGCCATGGTTGCATGTGTAACTTTTCAGGTGAGTCTCTGCATGCCCTCGTCGTCCACCTCAACCGTCATCGTCTTCTTTTCCTTGTCGAGAAATATCTCCTGCTCAATCCTGCTCTGCTCAACATCTACAAAGAAGTAGAGAAAGAGACAACTCGCCAAACTCAGCGCGAACAAAAAGTAAAAGGGGCTGCTGTTGTTTCCGGTATCATCAATGATGGCCGAGCTAACAATCGGTCCGATAAATGCACTCGTCTTCCCGACAATGGAGAACAGGGCAAAGAACAAAAACTCCTTGCCTCGCGGGGTTACCTCGGATATCATGGTTTGCGAGTAACTGTACCAAGGGCAGACCAGTAGCCCGTAGAATACCTGGTACACCCAAACTTCCCATTTGTTGTGGAAACCAAATTTCTGTGTCCAGATTCCAATCATACCCCAGCCGTCGAGCAGAACAATGCAGATGGCGACGACCATGAACATGGTCTTGGTGGAGAGGCCGTAGTGCTTCTGAATCCGCCAGAATGCCGCGATTCCGACGGCTTGTGCAGCGATACCGACGATGAGGAGATAGGTGAGTTGCAGACTGTTGTAGGCAACAATCTCGTTTTGCAGAGTTCCGATGACCGTCACGCTCGTGTTGAGACTGTCGCCAAGCAAAAAGTAGCCTACCAGGTAAGCTAGACTTTGTCGCAGCTGCCAAATCTGAGAGATTGCATATCCGAGTTGTTTGAAGCCGGCCATGACAATGTTTGTTTTTCCAGGGTCTTGCCCGGGCCGCCTCTTTTCCAGTACGAACCACGGAAGTGCGCATAGGATCCAAACGCCGGTTGCAAATGCAATCAGTACTGAAAGACCCCAGTTGTTGTTCGCTGCACTATCGTTGACCTTTAGGGCGAACATGATGCCCACGATAACAGCTAGGATGAGTATCTCGAAAACCGACTGAACGTAGAACGCGGTGTTTGATATCTCGTTTCGTTTCATCATGTCCGCGAAGTCGTATTCTTCCCGACTAATGGTTCCTTCGGCATATTCCTCGGCCTTTGTTCTCAGCTCTCTCGTGTTACGCGCCAGGCCCGGGAAAGCGGCGGTCCAGAAAGTGATGGTGGTCTGGTATGCGATGAGCCCTACAATGTACAGCCCCACACCAGTGTGCCAGTTGCCTTCGGTGTGAACGCCGAGCCAGCCAAACCCGATTCCGTATGCGATCATCGATAGTACTATCAAGATGTTTGGCCGCCATGTGCCAAAATCGGCAAAAGAACCCAAGATGAGGAAGACGACGATTTGGACGGCAAAGCTGATGCCATTGCAGAGAAGAACAATGGAGTTGATAGTCCGGTCCCTACCCATGAAGTGAAGCATTTCAGAATCGCCCGCTGCCAAGTACATGAGGTTTTGGAAGGCTGTAGGTCCGAAGTTGAAAAGCGTGAGCCCATTGTCACCAACATAGTAGCTGTTGGGGAGATGCCGAGTTAGCACGGTGAATCGCAAGGGATGAAAAACGACAAAGTGGTCGCGTACCAGTAATACGCCCAAAGCTCCCACTTGGACGTCTCATAGCGTTCATCAAACTGATCGGGTGCGACGGGTGTGTCCGAGTCAACGGGAACATCGACGGCACCTTTGGTGGGGTCGAAAGCGGGTGCGCTGAGAGGCGCAAGGCCTGGCTCGTTTGAAGCCATTGCAAGGTGAACAAGACGACAGGAATTGACTGGAAGAAGCAACAAAGATGTCAACCTCCGATGATGCGCGGGTAAAGCTTTTCTATACCCGCCATTAGTCGCTTAGTCGTACCCTAGCGACTTTAAGTCGGAACCCGGAGATAACAAACATGGTTGCATCTTTCGTACAGGCATGAGGGAAAAACGAGAAGCCCAGGCCCGTCAGATTGCGGCGAGAGGTGAGTGATGTGGATCCGCGCGTAGGTAGACGGGCACTCGGCCAAACGTAGCGCTTTGGGTGATTGGGAGGAAGCGGGCAACAAGACTACGCAAGCTATAGCTAGGCGGAGCTTGGTAGCTGGGTAGGCTTGGGTAGGCTGGCTAACTGTGGGGGGTGGGTGGGAAGCGTGAAAACCCTGAATCGGCGGCAGCCTAGGCTGGAAATGGACTGGTGCGCCCCCACTCAGCCGCCACCGCCGACGCCCTGTCATGATACCGCAAATGTCGAGACACATTCGCGTCTGATTCCTAGAGTCTCTCTGTTCGACATGCTACCATTCTCAAAACAACTTGTGCAGCTGCAAAGGATAACCCTCGCAGGCCTGGCCGGATGGTGGTGCGAACTAGTGGGGTAGGTACTCCGCGTCCGCAGATGTTTTCGGACTAGCCCGAAGCCATCAACCTCGTCGTATCTTCTCGGTCCTTATACAAGTAGCATATCCCGGGAGGCTGCAGTGCCCAAAATCAACCGCCATTCAACTGTCCAAATGCTTTCTATCAAAATCTGCTAGCTGGGAATGGATTTATAACACAAACTTGGATGTTCATAACCGGTAGTTAATATCGTATCGATTGTTACAACTAGGCGGTTACACCAGACATCGAACATGGGGATAGGATTGAAGAACATAATCAAAGAATAGACCCTTTTGCCGAGATGGCAATGGAGCAACGAGAACAGATAATGGCGTTCCAGGGCATTGATTGGGTTTCTCGAGGAACCGTCTATGCTAGAGCTGCCAACGGAAGTGAGGCACGCTCGGTGCGCTCAAACTCCATGCTACATGGAAAGAACAAGACCAGGAATGTCAGAGATATACACGCTGCTTCAGAATGCACTATACTTCTCTTAAAAGTCGATCCGTGTCAACCTAACCTCCATCAAAGTCTGAAACCTCAAGCAACTAGTTAAGAGCATGCTAGCCTTGCTGCTGCCTCAGAACTGGCGCTGCCTCTGCCTCCGTACTCTTCCCAAGGCGGCCCGGACGCTTACTTGCCTTGGGTTGATCTACAAGAAACCTGTCGTTGTTGTACCGCCGATCGCCCTCGTGGACGTTGGGACACTTGAGACCTTTGGGGCATGTTCCTGTCGCAAAGTGGAAGCAGCGCTGCCGGAGACAGTCGACCTTCTCGGCTACACAGTTTTCACACGGCTCGCCCTCGTCGCAATCACCATCCCACCAATGCTTGTAGCAGTTTACACAAGGAACTCTCACTGGCTGAACGGGAGGTGGAGCTCTGCGCCTGGCGACTGTCTTGGGCGCGGGTGTTGCCAGCGAAGATGCTATAATGTTGGGAGTGGGATCATTCACTTTCGGAGTCGTCGGAGCCTGCTGCGGCTGCTGCTGCGACTGCATGTCTTGCATATCTTTCAACGTTGGGAAAGCAGACTCAAATGCAGCAAACTGACTAGAGTTGGGCATCATGTGCTCACCGTTCATTTCTTGTTGCCAGGACTGTGACGTCGCGCCCATCATTTCTGTACCGATTGAATGGCGTGCATCGGATCTGTCACCCACCATGAGCTGTGGCATAGACCAATGCTGCAATTCCATGCCCATCGTATTCTGCATTTGGTCGTGGAATATTGCCTGATTCACAAGCTGATCTTCTGTGTTGCCCGACTCTAGGTGCTGCAGGGGCTGCCCTTGCTCTGGGAGCGACATGTAGCCAATCTTTGGTTGCTGTAGCAGCAGCTGGACTTGTCGAGTCGAACCGCTGTCGTGTCCAACCGAGCATCCGACGGAATTAACATTGTGTTCTTGCCGCAGACGTTGTGTGGGCGTCATTGAATGTGGGGAGCCATTTGACAGCTGCGATGACTGGCGCCTATGGATCCCATGTGGTGGCATCATGTATTGTTGACTATTCGGCGCAATGCCGCCGTTTGGGTCCATGACATGGTAGTTTGAGGGCAGAGAGTGGGTGCGTGCGCGCTGAAGGTCTGGCGTGGCGCGACCAGCGGTGCTGATCATGTTAGCCAGATGATGTTTTGTTCGAGCTTCATGTGAGCTTACCTGATAGAATTGTGCCTCATGCGCTTGCTGGATGTGAAAGATTGTTGAGTCGACTTCTGTTGACCCTGCTGACTGCCCAGGAAATTCTGCTGATCGCCATGGATGCTGTGTAGAGCCACCTGCAGTTGTTGGTTGCCTAGATGTACCTGCGTATGTGCCTCATCTAGCTGACGTTTCAGAGGGTTATTGCAATCCATCATATGCTTTTCCTTGGCAAACCACTGTGCTTGGACACCATCTAGTTGATTCTGCGACTTGCGCATCCCCTCCTTCAATACAGCATCATGCTCTTCCTTCATAGGATCCATCTGGCTCTGATATTTAGCCTTGCACTCGTTGACGCGGCTCGTGAGTTCCTCGGCGGACGCCGCGACCTTTGCCCGCTCTGCAGTGAGCTCGGCACTTAGCTTCATGACAACGACCTTTATGTGCCCCTTTCTTTCTTCCCATTCGGCTTTGTGTTTTGCGTCTTCTTTCAGAGCCGACAAGAGTTCATTGCGCAAGACCTCAAGATCTGCTCGAAGATTCTGGACTTCTGATGTGTATTCGCCGGACCACTTGCCAGCTTGCTTATCCGCCCTCAGTTGTGCCATCTTGGCATTTTGCGCGTCGAAGCACCTGGTGACCTTGATGTGGTAGTCGTGGAGGTCGGACTTCTGCCTATCGATCTCGTTCCGAAGGTTCCTCGACTCGTTGTTGGCGTGCAACTTCTCAGTGTAGCGAGCCTGGGCGCGAGCGGTTGCTACTTTCATCCCAGCTTCGCATTCGGCGGCATACTTCCTGGCATGTAGAACACGTGTGTTGGCATCGCTCAAGTTTGCCTCTGCGCTCGTTGCACGCTCGTTGAGATCGTCCTTGTCGCGCTCAAGTTCGGCAATGCGGATTTTAAGGACGGCAACCTCATCGGTACAAGGCGTAAGCGATGGCGGATAATCTGGCGGAATTTGCGACATTGGAGGTTATCTGTGGGCGATGCTCGTATAGATTGCGCATTCAAGGTTGAGGCGAGTCGTCGAGGCTTTGTGGCGAGTGCAAGTGCTCTCTTTCTATTTTTTAGTTTAGCGCGGTCAAGCGCGGCCCACAGAGTGAATGCTAGTTCACTTTTCCATACCGATGGAGGGCTCCTGCTAGACAACGACGTTATACTCGCAGTTCATGCCCGATAAAAGCGTACAATAGGCAGTTGGTACTTGTATCATGAAGCGAAAGTATACTTTTAGCATCAAACGAACTTGGAACGTGGTCCATGGGCTCATTTGCAATAAAAGAATATCCATGCTACATGAGCTTCCATTCCTATCGAATGCTCACTGGGTTTCAGAGAGAGAGCCTTTGGAGACTCAGCAACAGTAAAAGTTGAGGCAATCAGTTGATGAAGAACTGAGTCTTACTCTCTTTGTGGAAGCAACAGATGCAGTATCATCGTTTCAAGACGACGACACGCGGGCTCTCTTCTTGTGCGCGCCCAGTGAACTCCTCCGTGGCATCGACGTCTTACTCGACACTACCAGCACCAGTGGCACACCAGGCCAGAGTTATGCACGTGATTACCGCAGCCAAGCACACGCGTACATGAAACCCAAAGAAGGGTGGGTTGTACAGTAATGAATGTCGTGTCGAACGACGATCCCGGTGGGGGTCCCGATGGGGAAAAGGTACATAGCCTATCGGCAACTGCGCGACTCCTGACCTCAGCAGCCACTTGCATCGGGCAAAGCTCCGGTATTTTGGCAAATCGTGCTCTCTTCTTGGCTTGCCCTGTTGTTATTGATTGAGAGTATATAGTACGGGAACGCCCCTAGCCCTACATTGCGTATCCCACCCAAGGTCATTCCATCCTCGCGAGACTACGAAACTGCTGTCATGTTTTCCTCCAACGAAAATCGTCTAGTTTTCACATATGATGCCGAGCAGCTTTGGATTGAGCCATGGGGCGTCAATGCGGTCCGCGTCCGCGCCACGAAGATGTCGGCCATGCCGCAAGAAGATTGGGCCCTCTTACCTCAGCCCAGTACCGCTGTCAAGATCGAGGCCAGTGGCGATTCGGCTACCCTGGTCAATGGCGCAATCAGAGTTGTAGTCTCCAAGCGAGGAAAGATTACGATAATCGATAATGCCAGCGAGAAGATTCTGCTAGAGGAGTACGCCCGCGACCGGCGCGACATCCTGGACCCCAAGTGTAGTGCTTTGGAGGTCGAGGCTCGAGAGTTTAAACCTATCATTGGGGGTGATTATCACCTCACCGCTCGGTTCGAGAGCTTGGATCCAAAGGAAAAGATATATGGCATGGGCCAATATCAACAGCCATACCTGGACATCAAAGGCACCCAGCTCGAACTGGCACATCGCAACTCTCAGGCTAGCGTACCCTTTGCCGTTTCTTCGCGCGGTTACGGGATTCTGTGGAACAACCCATCTATCGGTAATGCTGTTTTTGGCAAGAATGTTATGAGTTTCGAAGCACAGTCGACAAAGGCTCTTGACTACTGGGTCGTAGCAAGCGATACGCCCGCTCAGATTGTTCAGTCATACGCTGAAGCTACCGGCAAGGTTCGTGCTATCTCACTGCCCCTTGCGACAGCATAGTAACGATATGATATTTTACAGGCCCCGATGATGCCAGAGTATGGGTTAGGATTTTGGCAATGCAAGCTTCGCTACCAAACGCAAGACGAGCTTTTGCAGGTCGCACGGGAATATAGACGCCGAGAGCTACCCATAGATCTTATTGTCATTGATTTCTTCCACTGGCCAATGCAAGGCGATTGGAAGTTTGATGAAAAGTACTGGCCAGACCCAGGTAAGATGACACAATGCTTTGTATTCGCATACGTCCTGACACTGATTGGCTAGATGGAATGGTCGAGGAGTTGAAACAACTGAAGATTGAGCTCATGGTATCAATCTGGCCGACCGTGGACAGGCGTTCGGAGAACTATGAGGAGATGGTCGAAAGGGGCTTACTCATTAGAACGGAGCGCGGCGTACGAACAGCCATGACCTTCCAAGGACAGACGATCCACTTCGATCCGACCAACCCAGCCGCGCGTGATTACGTGTGGAACAAGGCCAAGAAGAATTACTACAAGAAAGGCATCAAGGTATTTTGGTTGGACGAAGCAGAACCCGAGTATCGACACTACGACTTTGACAACTATCGCTACCATCTGGGCCCCAACGTTTCCATCGGTGCGTATATATAGTCTACTCGGTGAGTGCATGTAGAATGTACGCTAACACAGCTGCGTAGGAAACATATTCCCCCGAGAGTATGCTCGGACATTCTATGAGGGCATGGCAAACGAAGGCCAGGAAAACATTGTTAACCTCGTCCGTTGTGCCTGGGCCGGTAGCCAAAGATATGGCGCCCTCGTGTGGAGCGGGGACATCTCGTCGTCATGGTCTAGCTTTCGAGATCAGTTAGCTGCTGGCCTGAATATGGGTCTCTCTGGCATGCCCTGGTGGACAACGGACATTGGCGGCTTCCATGGAGGAAATCCAGATGACGAAGAATTCCGAGAGCTGTTTGTGCGATGGTTCCAATGGGGCACTTTCTGTCCGGTCATGCGACTTCACGGCGATCGAGAGCCACGCCAGCCGAAATCGCCAGGAAGCCCCGGTTGTCGAAGCGGTGCAGACAACGAGGTTTGGTCGTATGGTCCAGCTATCTATGAGATTTGCAAGAAATTCATGTTGGTTCGCGAGGCGCTACGTGCTTATACGCGGAAACTCATGGAAGAAGCACACGTGGAGGGCTCGCCCGTGATGAGAACTCTCTTCTACGAGTTTCCACGTGATCAAAAGTGCTGGGAGGTTGAAGACCAGTATATGTATGGCGACAAGTATCTAGTGTGCCCGGTCTTGGCTGCGGGACAGCGCAAGAAGACAGTTTACCTCCCGCCCCTGCCAAGCGGACAAGAATGGAGAAGCTTTTGGGGTAAGCAGACATGGCACGGGGGAGAGTCGGTCGAAGTGGAGAGCCCGATAGAAGTCATGCCCGTCTTCGAAAGAGTGTAATGGCTGAAGCTCAGATGCCAACCCATGCGTGTCTGCAACATAGCAGGTGGCGCATAGTTGTAGTCCAGCACACGGGTCGTTGAACATACAGGTAGTGCCAACTCACTTGGAGTGATTTTCTTTCTCAATGTATCAGTATCTTCATAACGATAGCGGAAAGGAGGCGTTGGGAGCCCGCGGACGCAATGGACAGGCCATTGGGCTAATGCCCCGCATTGGTGATGATCCGGCTACTTATGTGTTGTGGGGTGGTGTGGGTGGTTATCAAGCAAGCCCCTGGTGACGCATGACAGCCGCCCCGACCGCCGCTAAGGCGTCTGGCAACCGACTACACGTCCTGTTTTGTTCCTCATACTCGTTCCTGTCATCTAGGCATGTCTTCTCCAAATACAAACGAGCCGGCGGTGTGCTCCATGTGTGATCGAAGCTTCGGCAAGCAAGACCACCTGACACGTCACATGAGGATCCACACACGAGAAAGACCGTATGCCTGCCCCTCCTGCCACAAGGCCTTCTCGCGCCGCGATGCTCTCCGCCGCCATGTAGCCGCACACAAGGAGCGAGACAATGCCGCAGCCTCGCTCGCAAACTCACGCGCTTGTTTGCAATGCGCGTCCGACCGCGTGCGGTGTTCGCGCGGTCAACCATGTCGTAGGTGCGCACAACGCAGCTCCGATTGCCAGTATCCTCCTGGGCGTCAGACGCAGGAAAGCACCGCGATGCACCCTAGCGAGACCGAATCGCCACTTTCCTTTGATCCGATTGCCTTGCAGGTAGACGAGAGTAGTAACGAAAGCAATCAAGGCTCGACGGCCGCTAATCTCGCAGCCGCGTTGGAGGACCCCAATGCGGCCGCCTGGGCGTGGCCGGCCAGTGGCGAATATGCAGCCAGCCTAGACAACATGGCACCGCCTGGCTTAGGCCTACTAGACACCAATTGGCTGTCTCCCCAATACAGAGATCCCGCCGATATGGACGCATTCCTCATGAACCTCGGCCATGCTCCCCATGACCACTTGGAGCAATGGGCCTGTCCTCCCGCTCTCGCTACACCTGCACAGGAGGCGACCACGGCAACACAACCCCCACCACACACAAATCTCACCACCTTCAGCGCATTCTCCAACGTATGGAATGCTACCTCGACACGTCCAGCAAAGACATTCAAGAGTAGATACTATGTTGACGGAACAGGCTCGAGAGCGCCTTTCGGTGGCAAAACTCAAGATCCAACATGCTCTAGTGAGCCAGCTCAACGCCACGAAGCTGAAGCCAACATGCCAACCACACCGCATGAGATGTTAGACGCGATTTCATTGTGCCCGTCCGAAGCTTATCAATCACTCTTACATGGCATTACCACAGAAGCGCGCACAGCCTTGATTGAAATTGAACCATCAGATTTGCCTACGCATATGCACGTCTCCATCTGTGTGCGTCGTTACTTCGAAAAGTTCCACCCGATTTTTCCTTTTTTGCGGAGACCATCGTTTTCACATGATGCGTCCAACAGCTGGCATCTGTTACTTGCCGTGGCAGTCGTGGGCTCCAGGTACATGTACCACTCGCAGCATTCACAGCTCAACGCATCCCTACCTCGGCTTCTGAGCATTATCCTCACTAGCCAAAAGTATGGCTTGATGAGCCTAGATGTAGTGGACGAAGAAGACTTTGTTCATATACCGGGTTGCACTACTGCCTCTAAGCGTACCTGTCCCACCTTATCCTTGTTACAAGCCGGTATTCTCAACATCATTTGCCTACTTCATAGCGGAAAAAAGGCTTTAGTAGAGCGTGCCTTTGTAGACCGACACTATCTAGTAGAAGCCTGCCAGTCAATGGGACTGCTCGCCAACACTACCAGGTTTGGAAGCCTGGACAATTTGACGAAATCTGGACACGAACACATGGTCGGTGCGTGGTTAGCCCAGGAGGCAAAGATTCGTACAGGAATGATGATATGGGTAAGCAATCCTTTTGGTCGTCTGACGGCACTTTGCTAAATACAGCAGACTCTTGATACCTTGTTCGTGCACCAATTCCAAGCCAAAGCTCTTATGCGACTTGACGACATCGATGCAGTATTGCCTTGTCATGAGGATATATGGGAAGAGACAAGCCTGGTCCGGCAGCATCACAGATGTCTCACCAATATGACACTTGCAGAGGGTCTTGAAACACTATACGTTGAAAAAAAGCTACCACCCCACCTTGGTACATTCAGTACAGGACTTCTCATCAGCGCCATCTGTCAGAACACTAAAGAAATATTGGCAAGAGAACGCATTCCTCTAAAGTCTTGGATACCGACAGCTTTGCCACAACAGCGCTTGGCAATTCCGTCTGTACAGCGAGAATGGTTGCCGAGGACGCAGTTAGCTTCCAAGTGGCGGAATAGTGCTTGCGATTGCCTGGACATTTTACATTGGCCTGCCAATGGCAAGACTGCACGCAATGGGGGTTTTGAGAACCATATTATCCTACAGCTTCATTTAGCTCGTCTTCTCATCTTAGCTCCTATCGATTCCGTACAGATATTTGCGTCTGCATCCGGACTGGATGAATATGCCTCCAGCAGTCCAGATCAAGGGCCAGAATTGGCCACGGCTCGGTTCAAGGTCATGCAGTGGGCAATACAAGAACACTGTAAAGCCAGACTGGCCTTGGTACATTGTGGTGCCCTCTTCTGGCATGTGAGAAGATATAGCTGTGGGAACCCTCTCGAGCCATATGCAGTATACATTGCGACACTGATACTCTGGGCATTCTGTGGCTGTATGCAGCTCCCGGGGGCGGCCGAGGCCATTGAACCAGAGTATCAGGAGCAGCCAGACCCTTCTTTCCTCCATCTCGATCGACCATTGGACGATGAACTGGTTCAGACATATGTGCAGGTTGGACACAAGATGTCAGCTTACATTGCCAATGTCGGCAGTCTAGAAGCTGCTGGCGCACCGATTCGGATCGCAAAAGAAGGCATATCACTGCTAGCGAAACACTCCAGGTAAATATTCCGTCATCCTTGACGTTGACGGGCGCTTCTCACAATACAAGCAGCATGTGGGGCATTGAGCGGTCTTACACGAGGTTGCTAAGTCTTCTCTCCAACGAGCCATGACGTGGGAACACTACTGTAGGGAGCTCTATCTCTTCTCTCCAACCGTATACCGGCTCTTGTGGCAACTGATAGAGAGGCCGCTCGTCGGACCTGTGTACGACAAGTTGTACTCGGGATGCCAGTGCGCCTAAGCCGCCAGGAACGCAGTGTCAGGGCGCACGATGAAGAGACCATATTTAACTCGGATTTCCCCAAAATTTCTTAGACAAGGTGCTCAGCATCGATGCTGTCTCGGAACAATTAGCGCCGGTGTGAGGGGGTCTGCTGCTAGACTAGACACACCCCGCACATCCTCCGGTGGGGCTCTTCACACTTGACCACATTGCAGCTTCGTCAATCTTGAATCATGTATGCAAACGTCTGATCCATCAAACATACCACATCACTATATCACGACGGGGGGGGCCCAGAGTAGTGGTAGCCCAAGCTATTGTGCCTCAGGTTTTATGCCAAACTAGACGCACCCCGCACTGTCTCCGGTGGGGGAGCGACTTGGCACACATGCAACTCTGTCGACTGACCCCCGCCTGCGGTAGGGCTGCATGTATCGCACGGTCCATGAACCCCATGGGGATGGCATTTTTCGACAAGGTAAGTAACCTGGGGGTTGTTGTGGTCGATGCTCCGACGGAGAGAATCTGGGGTAATCATGATCCATGCTTCGAACCGGTCCACTAGAAGCATTCACCCGTATAGCTCGACTATGAATACCACCTTGACTCCACTGAATCTCCCATTCACTTTGCCCCTAATTCAACCCTCTGATTTTCGGAGGCCGCACCTTCTGCCTTTCATTTGAGTATAGCCGAGGACACCGGCGAGCCCAATCATGGCACCCACGATGGAGAAGGCAAACGCGACGGAACATCGTGAAGTCGTTGAGCAGGCCAATGAGGCTACAGAGGATGAACATCAAACGACTCTGCTCCAGGGGATTCGCCGCTATCCGCAAGCCGTCCTCTGGTCGGTGTTGCTCTCTACTTGTATTATCATGGAAGGCTACGACATCGTTCTGATGTATTCCTTCTTTGCCCAGCCTGCCTTCTCTCGGAAATTCGGCGAATTCAATACCCGCACTGGGACTTACGAGATCTCTGCATCCTGGCAAAACGGCCTTGGCAATGCCGTGAGTTGTGGGACAATCATCGGAGCATTTGCGAACGGTTACTTCATCCACCGACACGGTTATCGGCCAGTGCTGATGGTATCTCTCACCGCCATCTGCGGATTCATAGCCATCTCTTTCTTTGCACCCAACGCCCCAGTTCTGCTTGTCGGCCAGTTCCTCTGTGGAATACCGTGGGGCGTTTTCGCTACAATGGCACCGGCATATGCTAGCGAAGTATGTCCCACCGCTCTGCGAGGATATCTTAGCGTCTATGTCAACCTGTGCTGGGCATTTGGTCAACTTATATCTGCTGGTGTTCAATCAGCATTTTCCGACAATGCTACTGAATGGGCATATCGGATACCATTCGCTATTCAATGGGCGTGGCCCCTTCCGCTTTTCGCCATCTTATACATGGCACCGGAGTCTCCATGGCACTACGTCCGTCTCAACAAACTCGACATGGCGGAAAAGATGATCATGCGCCTCTCATCTTCTTCGCAACGGCATCTTGTTAAGCAAAAGGTGGCTATGATGGTCCGTACTAACGACCTGGAAAAGTCTATTGAAGAGAACACATCGTATCTGCAGTGCTTCAAGGGGATCGATCGTCGTCGTACAGAGATAGCATGCATGGCTTTTGCAGCTCAGCCATTCTGCGGCTCAGCAATGGGTGGCACGCCAACTTACTTCTTTGTCCAAGCTGGTCTGCCGAGCACAATCTCATTCAAGATGACGGTGGGCGGACTGGGTATTGCTTGCGTCGGTACGCTCTTGTCCTGGATCATCATGACCTACGTGGGTCGCCGCAAACTCTACCTTTGGGGATTGGGCGGCCTTGCTGCAATACTCTTTGTCGTCGGCATCATCAGTGCCGGCGCTGGCAACTCTTCTGAGGGTAATTATGCGCAAGCTGCCATGATGCTCTTGTGGCTTTTCCTCTATTACGCCACTGTCGGTCCAATCTGCTATGCCATCATTGGAGAGGTATCGTCCACGCGCCTGCGCAGTAAAAGCGTGTGCCTTTCTCGCATTTCATACTACATCGCGCAAATCATCACAAATGTAGTCAACCCGTACATGTTGAATCCCACTGCGGGAGATTGGAAAGGCAAGACTGGCTTCTTCTGGGGTGGAGGCGCATTCATCTTCTTTGTTTGGTCTTTCTTCCGGTTGCCCGAGATGAAAGGAAGAACGTACGAAGAGCTAGATATCATGTTTGTGAACGGTGTACCAGCGAGAGAGTTTGCCGGGTACAAGGTGGATGCAAATGATTACAGCTTGGAGAAGTCTTAGGATGATGACCAATGTATACAGTGCCCTTCTGAGATATCCTCATTGATGCGCACTTTCCTGTTAGATGGGTCAGCGTTTCTCTGTTATCTAGTTCCACTACGCTCCCCCTAGCAGCAAGCGTTTTCTCTGCAAAGTGATGTGCAGTATTTTGGGTCTATCACCCCAGTAGACACCATGCCGCTTCGATAAGCACCTGCACCCATGCCTATTCAGCAACTGGCTTACTATAAAAGAGAGACTCTCATCTATTACAATAGCTTTGCCGTTGACGTGTGCTTTTGCCGGATCTTCTTGGACGACGTTTACTACGTTGTTAATACAGAATTTTACGCGTCCGTGACGCGACGCGGATTACTAGCATCCTAGTTCAATACATTTCCTCGCTTCTTGACTTTCTTCCAAAAATTGACTTAAGAACTCATAGCTGTCCAATATGCGCGTTGATTGATATAAGGACCTATTTGGCTTATAGCTGGAGATATTTAGCCAAGTGCGCGCAAAAGGCTTATAGCGCTCTCTCCAAGTGGAAAATTACGCCGCTTGTTGTGAAGTAGCTTCATGTCTTCTTCCTTGGCCATGACAACCATCTCTTTGATCAAATTGAAGAATCTTGACAGTCTGAATACCCAGGTTATCGTCCGCGAGGTGACCGGTATCTTCCTGTTGCGGCTTTGGGGGAGGTAGGCGGCGAGTGGTATCTAAACACTAGCACCTGTATCATCTTGGGCCAAGGTCCCTACGTCATCCAACGCTATTACCTGGCGTCCGTTCACTTTTTCGCCTGGCTAGTTACTGACTGGCCGTAGCACGTTTGTCTCCGGTTTGCTTGCCACTAGCAGCTACAGTTGACCCACAATGTCTCTATACGCATCCTCGAGCTGGGTGCTAGCGCTGGCGTGTACAAAGCACACGTATTTGTGCAGGCTCGCATGGCGGATGCAATGGACGGGCTGGATGACCAGTAGCGATTTTCCATCGATTCTCAATATTGCTACGTAATATAGATAGGAATCTCTTCATCGGTTTAGACATACCCTACTTCCGCCGAGACTTACGAGCGTTGCACGCACCTTGTCGAGCGCATTTGTTGCGTGCCCACTTAAGTATTTCAGGTCGGCCGACAAAGTCGGTTTAGGGCCTAAACGGTAGCATGGAGGTTGCGGGCTTGTGATCTTGCTCTAATAATTGATAGCTACGTGACGGGGTGATCAGTCCTAGCACACCAGCTATTCAATTGGATCCAAACTTGAAGTTCAACGGCGAATAATGTAGAGCTGGAATAGAAACGTGAGCATCGGAGGGTCCCCAGAACTTGCCGGCCATCGCTGAAATGAGACGCTGCGTTCAAGAAACTTAGTATATGATATGTTGCACTATGCACAATAAGCTTAGAGAGCTAATGCTGCGTGGAATGAAAAAAGGACTATATTAAATTATGACTACTTGGAACATGGAAAACTATCCTTAAAATACTCTACTCGTTGAAGAAAAAAAACGCGTTTATAGAGACTGCTGAGTAGCTCCATTGAGAGAGCAAGCTGCCAGGTTTTTCGCAATCTCAAAATCAAGCCCTTGCTGCAGTCCCTCGAGCTCTTCCGCAAGCTCTCTGATTTTCTTCGTGGTCGCGATTGGGTCCAAGGCCCCCAGGGTCATGACAGTCTTTTCCATGTACTTGAAAGACTCCTGTATCTCATCGATTCTCTTCCGAAGTGCGTCCGTGCGCTCAGAAAAGCCAGGGGAGTAGTCCTTTTCAGCAAGGTCACGGCGCAAGTGCGCTCCGGACGATGAGGCGTCTGAAGTAGTTGCGGCTGTTTCTTGATAAAATTTCAGAAGCTCGTTCACTCTGGCTGCCTCGTACTCTTCTTGCAGAGAGGAAGCATCGCGACCCCCTAGAGCATTGCCTATTCCACTAACAGCATCTGTTTCTTTTGATTAAACGTTGTTATAAGAAATCGTGTAGTTAAAGGAAATAGCGGGGAAGGGGTGATTTCACTTACCCTCGCCGATCGAGAGTAAACCCCCGCCGAATCTTCCAAGGACATCTTCAGCGCCCGAGATGATCGAGCCCGAGTCGATTTTCGAAGCGGCGATATCGGCGAGCGAGCCAAGACCCTTTGCGATATCGCCGAGGTCACTTGCAGCGCCCAAAATACCATTTCCGGCCGACGAGGCGACGTCCGTCCCCTCAATCTGGTTTGAAGATTGACGACGCTGTTTTTGCATTCTCTTCTTTGACCGACGAGGGCGGACATGACCTGTTTCGCTGGTCAAACATTATACTTACAAATCCAATGGTCGTGCGAGATAAGAGGAAGACACTAGGAGTATTCAACTTACGCAGGGCTGCAGTACGTGCCTCATTCTCAATCCCGACCAAGGATGAGGAGGGATCTGAGGCTACCGTTGTGACATCGTCGATGATTTCCTTCACGGTATTTGTGACATCTTCGATGATTTCCTGCGCGGTATTCGTGACATCATTGAGCTCCGCTGGTATCTCTTCAGCGACATTCGAAACGGAGATAAGCAAATCCTCGTTTGGATCCTCGCCGTCTGAAACGCTCGACCCCCTATTACCGAGGAGGGCCGTGGTGGTTTTGCCGACTGGACCTGTCGGAGAGAGTACTCCCGAAGAAAGATCTCCATCTGATTGACGACGCTGTCGTCGCACCCTGTTCTTAGAACTACTGTGCCGACGCTGTCCTCGCACCTTGTATCTAGGAGTGCTGGGTCGTGACACAATGTTGCTTTTAGGTCTTGTGATAGAACGTTCGACAGAAAGGCCAGCGGTGGGAGCGGCGGAGCTCACAAGTGCGAGGGCCGAAACCGTAGAAAAGATAGCAGTAGTGAATCGCATATTGGTTATTGTGAAAAGAGGGTTAAATAGTGAACAATTGGACGAGCTGAAGATTGAATTTGGTTTTGTTCAATGTAGTTGCGGTAACGACTATTGCAGCGATAAAACATCGTTATATATGATAGATAACCATGTTTTTTGATGGCACGGTTATTCTTCCCAGAAATTGTACGTAGCTTTGTGGCTTGAAATCAATATATTGTCGGAAACGAAGATCTTAGAAACCTATTGATCGCACTGGATGTATGTTATCGGTGTTCCTCGTGGTGGTTGCGCCACTGCGCTCCAGAGTTACTTTTTTGCAGAATGCTGCGTGTCATACAGGCTTACTTTTTACCACATCTAGCGCAAGGCTAAAATCCAAGGTTGATCGACAACGCATATTCTGTTAGAGCCTTAGTATCAATTCAGAGCGAAACTTGAGAATAAGGAGAATGGTGTGATTGCTACCGCTACAGTGTAACTGCAATGCTAAATTCATAGCTTCGCGACTTGTATTACCTACGTCAAGTTACTCTAGTACACAATATATGTAAAACTCTCAGTTTAAGAATAAGTATAATGAAAACACCATAGCTTGTTCATAGCTCAGCTGTGAGGATGAGCGGTCTTCTTGCTATTGTTGAAGACCACTTTTTTCGCGGTCGGATTCAGACACTACCACAGGGGAGAAGGCTGAAAAAAGGAAACACACAAACGAGATCTTACAGGGAACAATTTGGAGCAAGATGTAAAGTTCTACATAATTAGATGTCATGATTAATTATCTATACTAACATTGAGCCTCAGCCCCTAAGAAAGTTTACTCGGATCTGCCCAATATCTCCCGTCGTTCCTTGCTTGGGTTGCCAAGATGTTGAGAGTAGCAGGTATGTCGTGAAAGGGAACCTCTATAAGTTTCGGACTTATAGAGCCTTGCTGCAGCAATTCGACAACGAGATCACAGGCCTCTTTGGATGCCCCCAATGATCCAAGAAGCGTGAAACCTTTAAAGATCAGTTTCTCAGTCGAAATAGGGACCTTCGTTGAGTCCAAACCAACGAGAACTACTGTTCCGCCTGGTCGTATTTCCGAACAAGCTGCGTCAACAGTTGCACCTACTCCCACAAAGTCCACAATGACGTCAAACGTTACACCTTTTGCCTCTTCTACACTCATGAAGCACTCTGTAGCCCCGAAAGTCTTTGCTTCACTGAACTTCGATGTGTCAATATCGAATCCATACACCTCCGCCCCCTGAAGTACGCTGAAAGCAAGCCCGGACATGCCCAGACCTCCGAGGCCAATGATGCCAACGACCATGCCTTGCTTTACCCCAGCACGTACGACGACAGCGTGATAAGATGTGGCAAGTGCGTCCATTGCTACCGCGGCTTGTGCAAAAGATACTTCGTCGGGGATAGGTTTGATCCGGGACGTCGGAACCACTGCGAATTCCGCATAGCCACCATCAAATCCAAGTCCAATGTTAAGAGCCCAGTCTAACGTTTCGATAGGCTGACTGATCAGATATATGGCGACTCGTTCGCCAATATGATAAGGCAAGTCCTCGGATCCCTTCTTGATGATTTCTCCAGCAACTTCGTGACCGAGAGTAATGGGTAGTTTTGATAACCAATTGTCGTGCGCACCCGTGAGCATGTGGCAGTCAGAGTGGCACATTCCAACCGCTCTTACTCGAATCAAAACCTCATCCACACCAGGCTCCGGAACTGGAAGCTCTTTGAGCTGTAAACCGTCAGTGGCATTATCGTACTGAAAAGCTTTCATGGTAAGATGCAGATTGAGTAGAAGGTTGCTGTGGGACTGCTCTTATACTTCTTCAGTGATTCAACGCTCTTGATACCTATCCTATACGTGCAGTCCACCCATACCGCCAGACTTACGGTCGGGGGGGGACAATTACCTCGGCTTCGGGGAAGAAATTCTCGGTGGTAGAGAATTATAGTTTGAATTTGATTAGGGCAGATGTCCCATTCAGGCAAACGCTCACTATTGTTTATGGCTAGTAACAACAAGGTACGGCAAGCCGCGAGTCAGTTTCGATCCACACACATAGCCACTAGCTAGCGCTTTGATTATATTGGATCTGAATTGCGGGGTTTTCTGTATATAGTACAGATCTTCAACTTATTTGGCAGAATTAGCGTGAGGACATGAGGCCGTGGTGTTCCGAGTTACCCCGCAGTAATAGCCCAGCCTATAATTTTTGATTAGAGAAGAAGAGCTAGTAAGGTTAGGAGAGTAGTAACCGGCTATCTGAAGAGGTCGGCGACCTAGAGAGGTCGGCTACTACTACAATCCAACTACCATCAGTAAGCCATACGCGCAGATATAATGTACTAATCGAACTGACTCATGTTGCTCACGGACACCATGAGCAACAACACTAGTATATATTAATATTTAGCACCGTTTCATATTCGTGTGTCGCAGTCATAACATGCGCGATATTTAAAACTTGTTACGAAATATACATTACCTGACAAGACGTGCCGCGATCTCTTAGAGAAGCCCTCTAATAATTATTGGTACCAATCTTGGAAGCAAACTTTTGCATTAGTACTATGCTCTAGTATTTTATCAGTGTAAAAGCGTCCATATTGTCGCTCTGCCAGCGCCTCGCCACAAGTGCAACGGATATCTCCTCTCATGCCCCAAAGTCACGATGCCTATGATGACTCACGATCAGAAGATTGCGAACAAAGTCGCCCGTGCTGGAGATATCGATCGCCTCTAGGAGGTTCTCGATGGCCCCGATCTTATCAAAGACAAAGTTGACAAGCTCATCCCTGCCCTCCGCGAGAAGACTCTGGATCGGAATGATCTCGACCGCATATCGCTCGATTATCTCTTCCTAGAGGTCATTGGTGGAGGGTAGCCTGAAGTGGTACGCTATCTGCTGAATCGGTATCCCTATCCTGGTTCCTTCTTTCACGGTTCCATCGAGACCTGCAGCTTGTATTAGATCTAGACGAGAACCACGGGCTGGATGACTACTTCAACAAGCGCGAGAAGCCATTATGTCATGCCATATAGTTGCATAGCCGTCAAGAAGCCCTTCGGATGACTGAGTTTCTGCTTGAGAGTGGCGCCGACCCCAATCTCGAAGGTGTGCCCATGAAAGCTGCTGTTCATTCCTCTTGGCCCGAGTTAGTTAAGCTACTAGAAAAGCTCGTATTCACCGTTGTATTCGTACATATTATTCCACGCTAATACATGTCATAATTGTTGCAGATATGGCGTTAAGAAATACTTATTAGGGGACGAGATCAATTTCTTCTCCTCAGCGGCTTCTTCGGGAAATATTGAGGCCGTGATTAGGCTGGCAGAAAAGGGTGCCGATGGCAATGAACTTGGTAGAGATCCTTTTTATGCTGGGAAATCTCCGCTGCATCATGCCATTAGTTAGCTGTATTGTGGAAGTCGTGAGGTACCTTCTCCGCGCAGGAGCAGATCCCAACTGGACGAAAGGAAACATTAGCACTCCACTGAAGGAAGCGCGTCAATACGCTCTCAGTCATTCGCGCTAGAAGCAAATTGTAAATATTCTGCTCAATTATAGTGCTTATGATGGTTAGATAATGTCGGGAGGGTCGGCACGCATCCATGCACAGTACCTAGCCCTGCATGTAGGCACCGGTAGTTGCACCCGATCTCTTCTGCGGAAATTCCACCCTAACCAAAATGTACTGTGAAGGGACTCGCGGCGTTCCACTCCGTCGAGCGGGATTCCTGAATATGATGTACATGCCGGAGGTTCTTCTCGTTGGTTGCCTGCGCCGTGTAGTCTGTTTGCGGAGTATCTAATTATTCGGGCAGGAACCACTTTCTAGTTACAGACTCGAATCTACATCTGCCCGATAACCGTTCTCTTATCACTTCCGCCCCTACGCGTTGACTCAATCGTCCTTCTCAACCCTTATACTATGCGTCTCTCCTAACAAGTCAATTGCTATGACGCCTATTCGCGATAGTTACGTGTATGCATCGTGTCATCGGTCGCAATAGTCCGATACGGACGAAGTGGCCTGTGTTGGGCGGTGTTCTTGCGGACGAAAAAGCTGCTCTGTACCTAAAGTTCGCAGAGGAGCTCCGCCTTGGCCACAGGTAAGATTCTAATCGGTCCGGGAGATGTCACATGTCAAGCGCGTGTGTCGCCTCTCGAATGAGGATCACGAAATTTCCGGAGCCTCGAGAGCCACCTGATCGCCCTTGTCTTCGACCCACATGCGGCCCGCCCTAAGTATGGAAAGCGGGATACTATTGCAGTATGTAATGAACCCACTTGCACCCATAATCCCAGCACCGAGACATTCCACGCAACAATAGAAAAAAGCGTCCAACATTGTTCAAAGCATAACACGCCTTTGCAATGCATGTTTAGGACATTTACCATATAGACTTGGAGAAAGCTAGCTCGCTTTGCCTACATCACAATTTCTTCGTTCGCGGTCGTTCCCCTACGTCTAACCACTACAGTTCGGCGCCGAGCGGCCATCAGATGAGCAGGGATCAAGATTATCCATTACGGGTGAGATACAGTCTGGCTCCACTTGCAAGCGCTAGACCTCGGTAGTCAAATTAATCTTTCACCGGCTCTTTCACGGCGCATCAAAGCTCTTCTTGACTTTAAGGTGGGGTACAAGAGTATATAGCATGTCATAAGCTCCGTGTTGGATGTGGAACAAAAGCCTGCTACACCCGATTTCTCCACAACATTTAAATTAAATGCCAAACAACCCTTTGAAAGTCATAGTCGTTGGTGGTGGACCGGTTGGACTAACCGCTGCTCACGCATTGCATTTAGCTAACATCGACTTCGTCGTCCTGGAACGAAATGATGATGTTGCCGTCGATGTTGGAGCCAGTCTTGTGCTTGGGGCTCAAAGCATGCGCGTCCTGCAACAGCTAGGCCTGCTCGACAAATTGCTTTCGATTGGGCAGAAATTATTCAAGAACAAATCGTTCACAAAGGAAGGCACAAAATTCACGGACAGTACATTCATCCAGATAACGCGGGAATAGTATGTCGACTTCTTTTTCGCCTGCTTGATCAACTGACCCAAGGTGGTCTAAATACCGACTGACTAACTCTTCTAGCTTTGGTCTCGAATATATTACGTTTCATCGAGCCGAGCTTGTACGAGCTTTACTAGATGGCTTGCCACAGGGCGCAAGAGAAAAATACCTGCTGAGTCAGAAAGTCGTCGATGTCTCAACTAGCGATACCGGCGTGGTCGTTCATTGCGCCAATGGAAAAACATACTCCGGATCTATGGTACTTGGAGCCGATGGCGTGCATAGCCAAACGCGGAAGGCAATGCACAGGCTTTCAGCCGAGAGCAAATTCTCAGCAAGCAGGAATCCAGAACCGCCCTTCTCCGCCAACTACCGATGCTTATGGTCCAACTTTCCTCTACCATGCGAAGCTGGGCAGGCCGCTGATACGCAAAGCAAAGACCGCTCCGTCATGTGGCTTACTGGCCGTGACCGTGCTTGGATATTTCTGTACGAGAAGCTACCACAACCCACTAAAGAGTCCAAGCGATATACCAAGGCGGAGATGGATGAACTCGCAGTCAGCTTCGCGGACTGGCCGGTCAATGAGAACTTGAAGATTAAGGACGTCTACAACAGCTCAACTGCGGGCATGTCGAACTTGGAAGAAGGTATACTCGAGCATTGGAGCCTGGGACGGATCGTGCTCGCCGGCGACGCCTGTCACAAGTTCACACCCAACGCAGGTCTCGGCTTCACGAATGGGATCCAAGACGTAGCCTTGCTCTGCAACCTGCTACACGATGCTGTACAGGCGAGCAAAAACTCCGAAATCAGCGAGTGTGCTCTTCAGGGAATTTTCAAGGAGTACCAGACCGAGCGAAAAGAAGCGCTCAAATTCGACTGGAGCATATCATCTGTCACAACTCGTGGCCACGCCTGGGCAAATCCAATCTACTGGTTCTTCTATCGGTTTATATGTCCTTCGTATGCTTTCCAATGGATAATGCAAACATGTATTGGCAACCCTCGAATGAAGCAAAGTAGAGTCCTTAGCTACGTATTTGGTGAAGACCGTATCAAAGGGCGCATTCCATGGACGTATCCAATCTATTCGAAAGGAAAAGAGCTCTAGAGTGAGTGGAAGGGCAAGAGAGAGAGAGACCTAACTATTATATAGCAGCAGAATATATTGTTTTACAAGTGATATCGATGCTTAACAGCAGATTTTCACAACGCGGTATTGTAGTAACAGCGATATAAGAAAGCAGGTAAGGCGCTATCCCAGCACCTTATACTCAGTTGAATGCGGTATTTACTCAGGCAGCAGAATATATATATAATCTATACCTAATAAGAAGAGCTGGAGAATAAGAGTAGACTAAAAGAGAAAGTTTTGATTATGATCTTATCTTTATAGGCTTTTAGTATTATTAGATTACACATTTCATTGTACTACGCATTTGACGCACTGACACAGTACTATTGCAATACGACTATAACCGCCGTCGCCGTCGCCGTTTGTACTATCTAAAGATGACGATACTGCCGCTCTACTAAGAAATTATAGTGACATTGTTCTTGTATCGGCCCTCCTTCGGCCCTTAGCTAATTAGAGTTTTCTTTCTAATTAGTGTCACTCCATTACTGAAGTCTTATCCTCCGTGACGAATATCGCATGAGTTAGCATTAAGCACATCTATAGTATATCTAGCAATAGCTTACTCTGTCATTGTATTAGTGTGCCGGGTGCCGGGTGGCGTGGGATTGCAACAGCACTTACATAGTAGGTAATCCTAGCATTGGAGATGATTGCTAGTGCAAGGGATATGAATAAGGTGTACCTAGTGCCAGGAACCGCACAAGAGCGGTATAATGATGAGGTTATTGGCTCGGAAATTATCTCCGGTGCTAGGATCACCAACTATGTCCGTGCCGTTGCAATCCCAAGCCACCCGGCACACTAATATAATGATAGTAGGCAGCTTTAAGGCCGAATAATCCCTTTCTAGTTAGAAAAGATGAGGAATTTACTAGGAAGACCTGATTCAAGTGCAGAAAGCCCGGACATGGGAAGAGAGGCCACAAGAAAAACAAAATTTCAGGTCCGGCTCATCCGAGTTGCGGTAGTGTATGTTGTAGACTCGGGACTTTCTTACCTATAAATTGCGTTCAATGCCCAACAACGTAGATGTATCTATCATCAACCTACTGATACTCCGATATGAACATCATGAATATTTCACAGATACTCGTACTATTTACTTTTTCCAGAGTTGCTCTGGCACGATATTGCCCTGGGGGAGTGATAATTTGTCGTTATAACGGATATACCTGTAACATTAATTGTTGGCCAAGTTGCGGCTGCCGCGACAACGTCAAACCTGCCGACTGGAATGAATGGTTAAAACTACAATCGAGCTCCTGCGCTACTGTATGGTCAACAGACGGTGGGAACTGTTACAACTAGAGAAAGACAGGAAGGATGTCACGGTGCGGGCTCGGGGGTTCGACAGAGAACAGTATTCACAGGTTCTATCGCTACACGGTCTATTAGGTATGTCTCGTACTCCAGGTAGCAGAGGCTCTATTAACAGGATGTAGCTCAAGGAGCCACGACAGGGCAGGGTTGCAACAAAATCCAGGTGCCAGTCCGAGCACCCGGCATCTATGCTCGTCCAATCAAGACGCGCCTACGCTGGCTACCCGATCTTAGGGAACTACTTAGGATTAGCCCTAACCTTAGAAGATCTAGTGCTATAATATATATATTTACCTACAATACCGCGTTGTGAAGATCTGCTGTTGAGCATCGATATCACTTGTAAAACAATATATTTACCTACGTTTAATCTATTATAATGAGCTTACTCCAAAAGACTCTAAGACACTAGAATAGTTAGATTTCTATAGACTAATATCTCTAAAATTTAGATACATATTATACGCGTAGATATGCTAGTAAATGGGTATGGTATACCTATTAATGGGTAGTGGTTGGGTTGGGTCGCAAGGACTCTAGGTTGTGGCTGGGTTGGCTTGGGTTGGCTTACATAATACCCAACCCCTACCTAACCCCTACCTATCTACTAGCGTAGGTAGGGAAGAGAATACTTAATAATAAGTATCCTAATACGCTACTCGCTATAGGTAACCTTGCGTTAACGTACAGCGACCAAGAGTGATAGGAAGAGGCGGAAGAATTACACGCGCAAGTAA
>Ga0265798_10001156_pt1 | contig 41795 bp, 27 predicted proteins | sample P3T30metagenome_FD_192430 | JGI IMG/M metagenome (GOLD analysis project Ga0265798, IMG submission 192430) | Plant litter microbial communities from East Loma Ridge, Irvine, California - P3 T30 | ecosystem: Environmental > Terrestrial > Plant litter > Unclassified | place: USA: California... | reverse complement strand
AAGAAGAACCAGCGGCCCCAGCTGCTGGCAGCGATTGCCGCGGCCCGGGCGGCGGGTGGGGTGTTGCTCATTGCCAAGTTAGATCGACTATCGAGGAACGCGGGCTTTATCCTGGCCCTGCGTGACTCGGGGGTGCAGTTCGCGTGCTGCGACATGCCCGATGCCAATACCCTCACCGTGGGCCTGTTTGCCGTCATCGCCCAGCACGAGCGCGAAACCATTTCCCAGCGTACCAAGGATGCCTTGAAAGCCAAGAAGGCTAGAGGCGCGCAGCTCGGCACGCCAGCCAACCTCACTGAAGAGGCGCGGCAGCTGGGGCTGGAGGCTCGGCAACGTAATGCGCGGGAGCATGGGGGGATCCGGCAGGCGACGGCGTTGATTCTCGCCCGGCGGGCGCAGGGGCTGAGCTGTGAGGCCATCGCAGGCGAGCTGAACGCGCTGGGCTTTACGGCCAGGAGAGGCGGGGCCTTCTCCCAAAAGCAAGTCCAACGCCTCGTCGATCGCGCCACTAGCCCCCTAGGGTCTGGCCCCCACGCGGCGGCCGGCTTATCTTAGGTGCATGCACTATGTATTCTTAAACCCCTGGCCGGGTGGTATTTCTTTTGAGAACAGTGGCGTGCTCCCCCTGGTGGGCTGGCTCGTCGGGCTGATTATTATAGGCTGGTTGGGTATTAACTGGTGGAGCGCGCACATCGGCCGCCAATTTGAGCGCAACCCTACGGCTACGCCGCAGCCGACCACCAATTGGAATCTATCGGGCCTGGCCAAGGCACTGTTGCTGTTGTTTGTGGCCGCGTGCTTTGGGCTGCTGCTGGTGCTATAAGTGCCGCTAGCAGCCTCCTACTTAAACCACTGCCGCTGACTGGCCAAGCTGTCTCGGTGGGCCACCACGAAGGGCAGCTGGTCTACCTGCCCGTAGCGGTGGGCCAGCAGCAGTGGCGTAGCCGCCAGGGGGCAGGGCCAGCATCGGATTGGGTGCGCGGCGGGGCCACCGCAAAGATGCCGACCAATGCGCACATGTTTGCCTATCTGCAAGCCATCTATGGAAAGGCCTGGCGCCGGCGCGTTCGGCCGGATGTCATGGGGCTCTCGCACTAGAAACACCGGCCCTAACAGCGGCAGTAGCAACCGGTAGTTCGCCAAAGCTGGCCGCCAAAAAAAGGGCGTTGCCAGCCCGTGTGGGAGGGTGGCTCAGTCATCCAGGATAGGAGCCTTTTTGGAGTGGCCGGCGTACATGCAATGCACTTGCAAACGTTAATTTCGGCCACTAGTGTTTTGAATCTAAATTATTATATCAATAAATATAATATTTCTACGAACTAGCTGTAAGTGGCCGTTCGGAAAAACGAGCATTTTACCGCACCCTCTTCAACATAGCGCCGTTCAACCGGATGCGGTTGCCGCGCCTTACTATGGCGGTGGGCATTCTATTGTTTAAGTAGCCGCTGCTTAGTTGCACTGGAAACGCTTCCGGCGCGCACCGCAAGTAAACCGTGTCTTGGCGCTGTACCCACGTGCCGTGACATCCTGTATTCACCTCAAACGCTTGGTAGGAATACATAAACGTGCTGTCCGTGGCACGTAATTCTAGCTGGGTCATATAGTCCTTTTCCTGTTGCTGGTATACTCCCAATGGCAAATGGCGCTGGGCTACGCACGCCGGCAGCGACAGGCTACCCAACAACACGGAGGAAAGGCGAAGGGAACTAGGCACAGGGGAAAAGGGTGGTTACGAGCAGTTATCGGTAATGCTTGATAGCCGCAGCAAGCTAGGAGGTGTTAACAGTCGCGCAACCAGAGGACGGTTGCGGCTAGTTGGATAAAGGCTAAAAAATGCGCATCGAGCTTGTCATACCGGGTGGCCACGCGGCGAAACTGTTTGAGTCGGCTGAAGAGTCGCTCCACGGGGTGTCGTTGGGCGTAGCGGGCCACATCGTAGGCCCGCGGGTGGCGACGTTTGCGCCGGGGCGGAATCACGGCGTGGGTGCCGCGGGCAGCCAAAACCGCCACGAACGGGTCGGAATCGTAGCCGCGGTCGGCAATCAGGTAGGCCGGGGCCAGTTCGCCCAGCAGCGGCAAGGCCTGCGGCGCGTCGTGGCGCTGGCCGGCGCTCAGGCCCAGGCGCACGGGCCGGCCGCGGGCATCAGCCACGGCGTGCAGCTTCGTCGTCAGCCCGCCGCGGCTGCGTCCCAGGGCTTGCGGCCCGTTTTTTTGCGCGCCCCGCTCGCGTGCTGGTGTGCCCGCACGGTGGTCGAGTCCACGAGCAGCGTGTGCAGCGCGTCGTCTTCTTGCACCGCTGCCAGCACGCGGGCCCACACGCCCGAGGCCGTCCAACGCTGGAAGCGCGTGTACGTTGTGTGCCAGTTGCCCCACTCCTTGGGCAAGGCCCGCCAACGGCACCCGTTGCGCAGCAGCCACAGCACGGCTTCCACAAACCGGCGGTTGTCCTGCCCGCGGCCGCCTTTTGTCCCTTCCCGGCCCGGCAGCAGTGGCGAAATCCGCGCCCACTGCCCATCCGTCAACAAATAGTCCATGCTTAAACATAACCACTACTGTTAACACTTCCTAATACACCCCATTCTCATTTGTGAGCTACCCCTAATTCGTTAAGCAAAACGGTCGTTTCGCGAGACGCTCTATCCGCCAACAACTGAAGTGCTCTTCAAATGGCCGAAGCTCTTTCGCCAGCACGCGTCGCCCAAACCGGACACAGGCCACCTCTTCTTCGAGGTTGCCAGCAGACTCGGCTTCATAGGTCAGCCGGTCGACGTACCGAGGCTACTGCTCTTTCAGGTCGGCCTCGTCGGCGCGCAGTTCCTCCACGCAGAGCAGGCCCTCGACGCCCCACTTGGTGCGCTGTGCGCTGGCTAAACGCCTAGTAGTAGTCCTTCACAGCGTAGCGGATGCGCTGGGTGCGCAGGTTCAGGTCGAGCTGCCGCCCAAACGGCCGGCCTTCCTGCGAGCGGTAGTACGCCTCGTCGGGCTCAGCCCAGGCAAACTCCACTGGCAGGCTGTGCTGGTGAAACTGGCTCCGCAGGTTATCCAGCAGGTTTTCCAGGTCAATCTTGGTGATGGGCGCGTGCTGCGCCTACACAAACTGGGCGGCCACCCGGCGGTACCACCACCCGAGTAGGTGCAGGTACACCTGGTGCTTTTTGTCAGCCGCAGTGATGTAGCCCAGCGCCTTTTTGCTGGCCCCTTCGAGGTCCGGCATCGGGGGCGACTGGTCGAGCACGACGATGGCCTACACGAGCTGCTTTTGCGGAAGGGCCGTCAGGGCGTTGAACACCTGCACCGGGGCTGCCAGGGCTTGGCTGGGGGCCGTGGCCGCCAACGCGACCAGCTGCTTCAGGGCTTCGGCGGGGTCGCGGGCGGCATCGTCCCGCAGCAGGCTGGGAATGGAGCCCGGCGCGGCGGTGGCCGTCGTGAGGAGAGCCAGCAGGGTGCGCAGCGGGTCCCACTGCTGCTTCTGCAACAAGCCGCCCCAGACCCGGAGCGTCTTCCACTAGTCAGGGCTGTGATTCAACAAGACCGCCTGCCGTTTGGTGCTCAAGTGGTGCTCGAGCTGCTGGAGCTCGGTCGCCGTCGCGCTTTGCAGCTCCACGTCATCTAGCCCTTCCAGGATGAGGGCAGATTCTTCGCCATCGGCCGTGAGCAGGGCATAGATTGCATACTGGGCTTGGTAGAGGTAGCCTAGTACTTACAAAGGGCAACTGCTTATGAGTTTAGGAATAGACAAATGTTGTCAAAAATTTTATTTTAATACAAATTTTTTGTAGTAATACTTTTTGCTTTTCGCTTCGTTTTCTTCTAATGTCTGGGATTTGAGAATAAATGACCGATTGTCGAGCCACCTTAGACTTTGCGGTTCATAGTGCTTTAAGTGAATTTCACAAGAACTAGCTACTTCTCCATTTTTCATTTGAAAAACCTGTATGCCATTTGGCACTAAATCAGTCTCTAATCCTTGTGAGAGACAAACAATAGCTTTGCCATCACTTGAAGCATAGGGAATACTCCATAGTTTTAATTTCTCCCCATTTTTGGTAATCATTATGATAGAATTTAATTCATAGCCAGCTTCCTGAACAATGAAACTATTTAAAACATCTATACATCCTAAAAAAGAATATTTTCTACTATTGGTATCGTCAGTATTCGGAGCTTTATCAATAAATTGAACGGATTTATTTGCACTAGTTTTAATACTAAGTTTTCCATTTTTTGATTTAAACATTTCTTTATTCGACAGTACAGGTAAAAAACTTTTTAGCTTATTAAAGTCTACTGCATTAGAGACCGATTGTGTTGGGCAACTAGCATTCCACAAAAGAAATAGAGGCGCTGAAAAAACCAGAGAAATTTTCATCTTCAAATTATTTAGGTAGCCAAGGAATTGTCACACCTGCTGGGGTGGATAGGGGGTGTGACGAAATGTAGGGAAAATTTACTAAGTTGCTTACTTCGGACAAATTTGATGGGTTATAACGGTTCAAATGCATATGGTGCCGATGAGAAAAGGCTCTAGTGCCATCTGGCCGAAAGGTATTGCTTGGATAATGAGTGTTGTTCAAAGCAGGACCATTTGATGATGGATTTTCAGTAAAGATGCCAAAAACAGAATTGTTAAAGCCAAATTTTCTAAAGCTATTTGCTAACATTTGGCTATTCTTCTTGTCAAAATTCGAACCACTAGTTAAGACTGTTTCACTCTTACTGCCATTTTTCTTAGCATAACGCACATCTACATTTCCACCTTTAGCTGGGTGTAAACTATGTTTACCTTGAGCGTCAGTTAATTGAGTAATTTGCACCATATTGCCGGTTTCCTCTTTATAATTAGCTGAGGCACCTATTATGGCGGCTGCTACTTGGGGGTGAATAAAATTTTCATCATTATTCTTGACTTTTGTCCAAGAATCACCGTTTGTCGGGAAGTTTACTAATGTTGTTCCATCATTTGCAGTGCTCTTATCCATTGTATAGGAAGCTGTTTGCTCACCGGATTTATTATGCACATTGAACGTGTCAGTGTTGTCGTTAGTTTTGATAACGTTTACTAATCCGTCAGCCCAAATATTATAAATATCTGTAGGTGCTAATCCGTTAGCATCAGCATTTCGCACTGCGTTATCGTAACCAAACGAGTAGGGCGTCCAGCTTTCCTGCCCATTCTCCAATTCAGGGTCGCCAGCGTGCCAACGCAGCAGTTGGGGGTCAAAGAAGCGCCAGTCTTGGTGGTTCCAGGCCAGGCCCAGGTCGGCCTGAAACTCCTTGCCGTTGAAGCGATAGTTATTGAGCCCCCGAATGCCGGGTGAGGGCGGCGCCAGCCCCGCCAATTCCAGCCCAGCCGGGTCATACTGCGTCTCCCGCACTTGCAGGCCCTGACGGTGCTCGATGCGCAGCTGGTCAAAGTAGACGTCAGCCGCGCTCTCATTGCCCACGTACACCGTCACGTAGCCGTTCTGCGTGATGGGCAGCCAGTGGGTGTCGAGCACCTCGTAGTTGCCCAGCGCGTCCTTGCTGAGTTGCAGCGTACGCTGGTCGACAAGGGCCGAATCCTGGTTGAAGACCAGCACCCGCAGGTAGCCCTTGGGTACGCCGCCGCTGAGCTGGGGCAGCGCAGCCACGCCGGCCCCCAGGCCCAGCTGCAGCAGCGGCAGGCCCCCACGCCGGCTGCCATCCGCCCCATTCGGGCTGCCGGCCGGGGCAGGCTGCACGAGGCTGGCCACGAAGGAGGCCAGCGAGAAGGCAAAGTTGGAATTGTTGACTTTTTGCGGGTAGAGGCCGGGGGCAAGTACGCGTAGCGTATCGCCCTTCTGCACGGTGAGCTGGGTGAGCGGCCCCAGGGGCTGGGGCGCGGCCCCGCCCGCGTTGAGGCGGGCGGCGTAGGTGCCCCCGCCGTAGGTGTAGGGCGTGGCCACGGCGATGGGCGGGCTCACGCTGAGCGAGTCGAACTGCTGGGTCTCGCGCTGGCGGGTGGGCTCGTCCTGTTCAAGGCTAGCCAGGTAGGTGCGGGTCTGGCCTAGGCGGTAGGCCAGGCGCAGGTTACCCAGGTGGTCCTTGAAGGTGAACTCGCGCTGGTAGCTCACTTTGGGCTGCTTGGCCGCATCGTAGGAGACGAAGCGCAGCACGCGGCCCTCGGCGTGGGGGAAGAATCTGAGCGAGTCCTGCTCGTACTGGTAGGGCCCGAGGTAGTCCGTGCGCAGGGGCTTGCTCTTACCATTCTGGTAGACGAGCTTGGCCACCTTCTGCCCGCTGGCTGCGTAGCGGAAGACGATACTATCGCCCACCGGCCCGAAGTGAATCTGGCGCGGCAGGTTCAGGTGGTTGTAGACGATGCCTGTGATGCCCTTGTTCTTATCCTGGGTCAGGTTGCCGTTGGCATCATACAGGTATTCCTCGCCCAGCTTGATGCCTTGCTCCTGGAAGTCACCGGCTAGGCTCGTGGGCGCGCCGTTATAGTTCTTCGGCCGGGGCAGCTGATTGCCCGTAACGGCATCATCGACCGCCAGCAGGCGGTTGCCCTGGTAGGCGTAGGTCAAGTTGTCTACCGCCCCGTACTGCTTACTACTAGCGTGGGTAGCGTTGTGCAGCAGGCCCCGGCGGCGTAGCGTCAGGATATTGCCGTTGTCGTCGTAGGAGACGAAGGCGAGGCGGTAGTTGTCCTCCTCCGCTCGCCAGGCCCCGGCCATCGGGGTCAGGGGCGAGGTGGTGGTGCGGGCCACAAAGTCGCCTTGCAGCAGGCGGTTGAGAGGGTCGTAGACGTAGCCGTAGGCCCGCTGCACGCCGTCGCGCCCCCGCCAGGTCTGGCCCGTCAGGTTACCGTTGTACTGCTCGTAGCCCTTGGTGAAGCCCCGCTCGTAGTGTAGGCTCAGGTTAAATAGGTCTTCCTTATTCGGCTGGTAGGGGTCGTTGAGGCTGGTGAGCCAGCCGCGGATATTGTAAGCGTAATCTACTTCCTGCTTCAGCCGGCCCGTACCCAGCGTCTTGCGCACGGCCTGCCCGATTTCGTTGTAGCTTATACTGTCGAGCAGGGCCGGGCGCGCCTCGCCGGGCAGCTGCTGGCGGGCGGTGAGCAGCCGGCCGGTGTGGTCGTAGGTAAAGAACTCGGCTACCTGCACCGGGTCGTGGCTCGGTCCTTGGTGCACGGCCACGCTCTGCACCACCTTGCCCGTGAAGTCGAGCTGGGTGGTAAGCAGGTCCAGGCCCTGGCGGGCGTTAGTGGTCTGCACCTGCACGGGGCGGGCACGCTCATCGTAGAAAGTGGTGGTGGTCAGCCACGCCGCCTGGTTGGGGTCGTTCTCGGCCACGCCCAGCACCTGGGTCTTGGTGCGCGTGGTCAGCCCAGTCGTGCGCAGGGCGTCGGCTACTGGCGCCTGCCCGCTGGGGAACTGGCTGTCCGTGCTGGCGTCATACGCCACGTTGGGCTGGCCGTCGTTGTCGAAGTCGTAGTCGTCGTAGTGCGTTACGCTCAGCACCTGCCCAGGGCCAAAGCCCTGCTGGCCGAGCTTCGGAAAGCTCTGGTCGGTGGTCAGCCAGTGCGGGTAAGTCGTCTTATCCGCTGTGCGCTGCTCATACTGGTGGGCCGTGGCCGTGTCGGCCGTGGCCAGCGCCTGCAGGCTGGCCTGACTCAGCGTATCGCCCCGCGTGACGAGGCCCAATAGGACAATCCGGCCCAGCGCATCGTACTTGGTCCAGCTCCACTCCCGCCGCTGGCGCTGGGCCGCGTCCTGGCTGAGCACGGGGCGGTCGAGCTGGTCGTAGACCACAAGCGTCTCGCCGTCCTGGCCGGGTACCTGCTTGGCCACCTGGCGGCCACGCCCGTCGAAGCGGTAGTGGAACAGGAACGGCCGGGCGCTGGCCGGCAGCGGCGCGACCTGGTTACCCAGCGCCAGTACGCGCTTGCTGGCCTCGGGCTGGAGCACGTAGCGCAGGCGCCCGAAGTCGTCGTAAGCGTAGCACGTGCGCAGCCAGCGGCTGCGCAGGCCGGTCTGCGTGGTGCCCGTGCGGTTGGCCTCGACTTGTTTGCCCACCACCTGGCCCAGCTTGTCCTTCCACTCGATGGTGTGGTAGCCTTTTTCCCCCGGCTCGTTCGGGCCGTGGCTGTCCGAGACGTCCGTGCCCCAGAGTTCGCCTGCCTTATAAAAACCCTGATAACCGGGGTCGCGGCTGGTGGCATCGTAGCCGGGCGTAAACCAGAGTACCGAGTCCTGGGCTGTGTTGGGCCGCTCGGTGCGCTCCACGATGTGGCCCGCCGTCAGTTGCCAGGCCTCGCCCGGCGCGCCCTGGGCCGTGACCCGGTTCAGGGGCGAGGCCTCGAACTGCGTCTCGGCGTACGCCGCCCCCGTACGGGCCACCCCGCGTGTGGCCTCATTGGCCTGGGGCGGGCCAATGGCCCCACCGGCCAGCGTGGTGCGGGCGTAAAAGTCGTATTGCTCCGCCAGGGCACGGGGGCGGTAGCTGCCAGCCGGCCCCATTGGAGTCTCAGTTGGGTAAGGCAGGTAGGTGAACCGCTCGCGACCCAGCCCGTCGTAGGCCTGGGGCTGCACCATATCCTGACGTTGAGGCGATGCCTGCTTGAGCACGGTCTGCACCGGCCGCCCCAGCCCATCCAGGTACTGTGTACTCATGCTCACCGAGTCCACCGGAGCTGGGCACACGCGGCTCGAGTCGGTCAGGGCCACGCGTGGGCTCCACACGCGTACGAAGTTCATAGCGCGCGCGGCACCCGTGTGCCAAGTCAGGGTATCGGCTTTGACCAAGTCGCTGCCCAGGCCCTGATTCATATCATCGGGGCGGTTTTGGGCCAGGGCGCGGTAGGGGAGCACGTCCAGCACCAGGGGCCGGCAGTAGAGGGTGATGCCCGTGACCCAGTCGCTGACCACGCGGGTGCGGTAGGTGCCCGACTCGGCCGCCGTCACGGCCGCCCAGCTCAGCTCGGGGGTAGTTTGCCCGGGCATCTCGACCCACTGCCCGCCCACCTGGCGCTGCCACTGGTAATGGTTGTAAGCACCCCCTAGGTGGCCGTTGAGCGTGGCAGCTCCGCCGTTGACTACCTGCTTGGTGGCAGCCGGGGGCTGGCGCTGGGTGCGGGCGTAGTTCCAGTAGTACCAGCGTCCGGCATCGGCCGTGGGCTGGTTACGCTCGTATGAGTCAAACTCCAACCAGTTGTCGCTGATAGAAATGCCTAATCGCCCTAGATTGGGCGAGGCGTTGAAATCAGGCAGTTGAGTAAACTCATTGCCATTGAACGAGAAGGCCAGCAGAGTTGGTGAGGTAGCGTAAAAAGCTGGCATTGTCCCGCTGAAGCGATTGCGGTCGAGGTACATCTCGACCGCAGGTAGCCCCTCGGGCAGCTTTCCACTGAGTTGGTTGTCCTCCACATGCAGCGACAGCAAGCCCCGCATTCCGCGCCAGCCTTCTGGTAACGCCCCTGTCAGTTGGTTATGGTTCAGAGCCAAGTAGCCCAAGTCAGCCAGTCGCCCCAGCGAGTCGGGCAGTGGACCCTGCAGTTTATTATAGGCGAGGTAGAGCTGGCGCAGGCTGCGCAACTGGCCCCACGCCCCGGGTAGGGGGCCATTGAGCTGGTTATCCGTCAGGTTCACATATGCTAAGCGTGGCAGGCGGCCCATGCTAGCGGGTAGGGGGCCGGTGAACGCGTTATGCGAAGCGTGCAGTTGCTCCAGGCTCGTGAGCTGGCCCAATGTGGCGGGCAACTTTTCGCTGAGTTGGTTGTAGCTCAGGTTCAGGAAAGTCAGCGCCTGACAGTTGCCTAGCGAGTCAGGCAAAGGACCCCGGAGCTGGTTATTGCTGGCATCCAAGTAGAGCAGGCGTCGCCAACCCTTGCCTATCGGAGCGGGTAAGGGGCCAGTAAGCTGATTGTTGGGCAGGGTGCAATAGGCTAGGGAAGGTAGCAACCCGAAGGAGGCTGGCAGTTCCCCGGTAAGTTGGTTGTTACCCAGACCCAGATTAACCAGACCCGTCATCCGCTCCCAATGGTGAGGGAGCGGACCCTCCAGTAGATTGCCACTCAGATTGAGCGTGCCCAGCCCGGCGAGCCGGGTAAGTTCGTCAGGCAACGCGCCCGAGAGTAGATTGGCACTCAACTCCAGGTAACTCAGGTGTTGAAATCGGCCCCAGCTAGCGGGAAAGGCCCCCGTGAAGAGGTTGTTGTTCAGCCAGAGCACGCCGAGTTTCGCGCAATTGGCTAGCGAGTCAGGTAGGGACCCAGAAAGGCGGTTGTTCTGCAGAAATAGCCCCCCTAACGCCTGCATGCGGCCCCAGGTGGCCGGAATCGACCCCGTGAGTAGATTATCGTGCAGCGAGAGCCAGCCCATCTGGTGCCAGTTGCCCCAGGAGGCGGGCAGGGGACCCTTAAAGCGGTTGTTATCGGCCCCGAAGCCCTGCAGTTGGGTTAGGTTACCTAGTTCGGCGGGCAAGGTCCCCGTAAACTGATTGCCCGAGAGGCCGAGATTACGCAACTCGGTGAGCTGGCCGAGGGTTGTGGGCAACGAGCCGGTGAGCTGGTTGGCGCGCAGGTCCAAATACTGCAGGCCCCGCAGCTGGCCCAGGCTAGGGGGAAGCGAGTCGCGTAGCTGGTTACTGACGAAGGAGAGGCTCGTCACGTCACCTTGGCTGACACCTACGCCGGCCCAGGTGGCGGCTTCGGCCAGGGTAGTGCCTTGGAGCCAATTGTCACTCACGGTCCATTGCGTCCCGCCCGTAGCAGTGTAGAGCTGGCGCAGCACCCGCACCTCCGTGGAGTCGGCCACCAGGCCCTGGTCGCCGGGCAGCGCCTGGGCCAGCCCCCGGGTAAGGGTTAGCAGCAGCCCCAGACTCAGGAGTAGGGGGCGCAGGCGACGAAAAAAGGCAGGGGCAAGGGTAGAGGTCCGGCGCATAGAGGCGGGCAAAGGCAGTCAGAAAAAGAGAATGGAGTCGCGTATGCGCAGCTTACTTGCCGACGTAGTGGTACTGCTGCTGGGAGAGAATGCGCCCCTGCTCGTCGCGCGTGCGGATGAGGCGGCCTAGTCCGTCATACTCGTAGAAGGTGGTTCGCCCATCAGGACCCGTAACAGAGGTTTGGCCCACTAGCGGCTCATAGGTATAGGTAGTCAATTGTGCGTCCCGCGGGTAGATGCTCACGTCATCATAGGCGTCACCGCCAAAGAGCGTCGTTCCCGGGCCAGTGTATACCTGCTGGCGGACCAGCCAACGCCCTCCGATCCGGTAGCGATAGCGAAGCCAATAAGGCCGGGTATTTGGGGGCGCCCAGTACACAGTGTAAGCGCCGGCTAAGCCATACTGGCCACTGTAAGCGGCGGCTATCGAAGCGGCTGGCTGGTGCTCGAAGTCTTCGTGAAATACCTCGTCTGCCCGAGCGTTCTGGCATTGAGCCAGGGTATAGCGCTCGTCTGCGTCCCATAGTGTGGCAACGGTCTGGTAGCGATTCAACACCTGCGTTCGAGGCTCGCCGTGGGCAGTGGTCTGCGTTACACGGGCTTTCTCCTCGTAGAAGGCCGGCGGGCTGCCGCCTGTAAAATGCTGACTGGTATCAGCCTGGGCTGTGTTGGCGGCGTAGAGACGGTTGAGGAAGAAATGGGGGGCCGTGCCGCTTTGCTGCGGAAGCAGGGCGTACTGGTGCACGACGCCGGTCGTCAGTCGGGGGGCACGGGCCGCCGAGGAGCTAGCTGGTAGCAGCAGCTGCGTAGTTTCCAGCGGCACGGTGAGCCGGTGCGCCTGTTGGATGGCCGTGACCAGTGGCGAGCTAGTGGAGTAGTCGGCGGGGTAGAGGAAACGCTGCACCTTCGTATCACCCCCACTGGTATGGGTGCGGATGCGTGTGACCTGAAACAGGGCCGGAGAGTAGGTATAAGTGCTACGCTGCTGTAGGCGCTGGGCGCCGGCGTACTGGGTGCTGGTCTTGGCCACAACCTGGTAGCTGGTGCTCTCTAATGGGTACTGACTTACAGTGAGCATATCCGCAATCATCTCGGGGCTGTACCAGTTGCCCACGGGCCACATGCTGTTGCCAGCCTCGGCGTAGCGGTCCCGCAGTCCTACTTTCAAGCCATACGTCCGGGATAGTGACGTGGGCAGCTGCTCGTAGCCAAGGCTGTCTTCCTGCACGAGTTGAGCCTGCTGGTTATCTTCGCTAGCCCAAGTCTGAGTGGCCAGCGGCAGCCCGCGCTGGTAGCCTCGGGGGGAGGCCGGCTCGTGCGGAAAAGCTGTTTGGCTGTTGATATCGTTGAAGCGGTCAAAGTTGGTAAACTGATAGGCTCGTTTCCCGTTGCGCTTGTCCTGGCTTGTATACTCCGTCACGTAGCTGTAACCCATGTAGTTGCCCTGCGTGCTGAAGAGCGGATACTTCGACGTCGAGGTATATTCTTCGCACGAACACTTATAGGTGTAAGAAGCGGACTCATCCAAGCGTGCGTTGCCATGATACGTGATGGTGGAATGGTAATCGGGGGTGCCGCCGAGTTGGCCACTGGATCGCCCAGTTTCTGGGTCGGTATAGTCGTAAGCCCGCGTGAGTGTTGCTTGGCCAGCGGCGTGCTGATTAATTTGGGCAATAATATACGTGTGGACACCAGGCATGGAGTGGCTGGCCCAACACCGTTATGGTGCAACCAGAAAAACAAGTGAGTGGCAGCAGCGTTTTTTAGTTAAATTTTGCGTACATATGCCTCTGGCTTGGTAGCATCGGACCTTTGCTAAGCAGGGTGGTGTTATATTCGCACCCCGTTAAGGGTACTTTACTAAAAAAATTAGCATGGAAAATCCGATTTCGATAGCCAACTTCTTTATTGAAAAGGCAGTATCTAGCGGCAAGCCATTGACTAACATGCAAGCCGTAAAGCTCACTTATATCGCTCATGGCTGGTATTTGGGTCTTGCTGGGGAGCCCTTAATTGATGAGCTAGCGCAAGCCTGGAGATATGGCCCCGTTATACCTAGCGTCTATGAGGAATTCAAATCGTATGGGCGCAATCCCATTACGAAGCCTGCATCACAGGTGTTGAATTCTGACCCAGCTAGCAACCGCTTGTCTAATGACGAGCTAACTCCCTTCTTAGATAAGATATGGGAAGCTTATGGTAAGTATTCAGGTTCTGCATTATCTGATATGACTCACCGGCCGGGCACACCTTGGGATGAGGTCTACAATCGGCAAGGAGGCAAGGAAAACAGAGACGTTTATATACCAAACGACTTAATTCAACGTCACTATAAGCTTTTGGCTGAACGCAACTTGCAACCTGCATAGATTATGCAACCAATTGACCCTGCTAAGCTAGCCGCAATTAAGCCTGACATTTCACCTGTTTTTGATTCATCAAGCGAGCAAGAATGGAGCAACTGGGAGAAGCGAACAGAAGCCGAGCGGCGTCAAACTCGTTTAGCGGCAGGGCTTGAGCGTGATTTAGAAGCTAAACTTGGTATTCATAAAGTAATACTTTTTACAATAAAAACGTTAGGTGTGTGCCTAATTGTTATCATTATTGTTAGGGCAATTCACTTAATAATACCATACGATGAAGGCTGGCTGAGTCACAAGGAAATAGCAGAAATTGATAATTTAGCAAAGTTTGCTGTCAGTGGTGCCGTTGGTAGTCTCTTGACCCGTTATCTAAACAAGAATGTTGGTAATGAGGATGTTGAGACAAGGCCCTAAATAGACGAGAAACGAAAAAGGCCCCGCAGTGCGGGGCCTTTTTCGTTTAGGCTGGCACTAACTCAGCAGCCGTATCACTATCTGCTTCATCATCTTTTGGTGGCTTAGGTTTCTTGCGCCTCTCAGGCTTGGGGGGTGGCGGAATGTCTAATAAGCCTTTCAGGCTAGCGTCGAACTCATTTTTAGGCCTAGGAGGTGCGGGAGCGGGCGGTAGGGTATTTGGCATATTAAGACTAAGTTGCCCTGCCCTATGGCTTCTTAGTCGCTCAAAGTGCGCCTTGAAAGCATCCCAGTTCTCCGAAATTTGCATCAAAGCAACTACTGAGCTTATTTGACTTTGTAAGCCAGGGTGCCCTACATCCTCAGTCAAGCTTTGGTGGAGTTTAGCCTTGTACTTGCCTGCCTCATTTTTTGGGGTTTTCTCCTTCAATGTCTTGAGCACGTCTTTCGGCAACTGCTCATACACAAATTGATTAGTCCAAGTCCCAACAACGCCAGGGCGGCGGCGAGTTATTTCGCTAACGGAGAAATCCCAGCCGTTAAGCCTGAAAATCTCTTTATAGTAAACATTCGGGAATTGTCTTTGCCAAGGCAGCAAGGCTTCACTGATATAAGCTTTGAGAATCTTTTGTAGCTCATACCGCTCCCTGTCGTATTGGTATCCTGTTGCCTCATCAATCAAGGCAATAATGCCAATGTTTGACAAACCAACAAGCAAAATTTCACTAGCACGAGCTAGTGACATTTGTCGTTCATATAGAATATTTTGCGCCCTTGCATCAAGATATACTTTGCATAGCTGCGGAAGGATTAAAGCACTATAGCCTTCTGCCTCTTTCCCATCTTTTTCTTCATAGGCAACTGGAACAAGCAACGCCTCTAATTCTGGACTGATAAGAGGCTGAACGTTTTTAGCGTCGATAAAGCTTGGCCGATTAGCTACACGTAATGCCGCCTCAGCTTCTGAGCGGCCTCGGTTCCTTCGCCCGAATGCTTGGAAAATAGCGCCACTTTTGATAACTCTGTTGCCATCTTCAAGCACTGCTACAGTAAGCTCAATATCACCCACTTGCAATTTGCCTTCGTAGGTTGAGCGAAGTATTTTCTCTTTCATTTGGGCGAGCATTCTTTAGGTTGAAAATCAATTGTATAAGCCTGAAAAGCGAGCTTATATATCGTATCCTGGGCGACTAGCGGGCAATGAGGGTTTTGTATGTAAGGCGTCCGGCAATGTTGCCTAAAATCAAGTCGAAGCGGTCAGCAGTAGCCGAACGGCGCGTGTTCCAGCGTAGTGAAAACTCCGTCACGTAAGACTGCAAATGTTCCATGCTGATGTTGTGGTAGATGCCATCAATCATGCGCTTAAAGTGGCTCCAAAAGCCTTCTAAGCCGTTGGTGTGGGCGCGGCCGTTTACAAACTCTTTGGCGCTGTGGCGTACAAATTCGTGGGTGTAAACCGATGCCAGCTTGCGGTACACTTGGTACTCGTCGCTCACCACTACCGAACCCGCTTCTACATTCTCCTGAATGAAGGGAATGATGCTATCGGCGCTCACGTCGCTCATAGCTTGGGCAATCACATTGCCATCGCGTTGTAGCACGGCCACAACGGGCTTTTTGGTCTTAGTGCTGCGGCCTTGGGTGCCGGGCGTTTTCTTATCCTCGTGCTTATTGGCTTCTTTTCCGCCTACGTAGGTTTCATCCACTTCTACAACGCCTTCTAGCATTGCCTGAAAGTTGGGGTGCGCGAAAGCGTAGCGCAAACGGTGCAGCAGAAACCAGCCTGTTTTCTGCGTCACATCAATGTCGCGGGCCAACTGGTGCGAACTGATACCCTTCTTGTGCGACGAGAAGATATACAGGGCCATAAACCACTTCACTAGTGGTATCTTGGTGTCCTCGAAGATGGTGCCCGTCTTAACTGTGAAGTAGCGGTTGGTGCTCTTGCACTTGAACTTGTGGCCCTTGCAGACATACACCTTGCCCTCAGGAGCAAAAGGAGAAACTGCGTTCCCGTTCCAGCGCAGTTTCTCCAAGTGGGTGAAGCAAGCATCCTCATCGGGAAAGGCTTTCACCAAGTCAAGAAGGCTTTTGAACGGGAGCGACATTACACCAGGGGGTTAGATTCTGGTGTAAAGATACGGATAAAATTCGGAATAGCTAGAAAATTCTAGTGTTCACACGTATATTATTGCCTTAATTTGTTTGATGCGTAGGCCCGGCCCGTAGTAGCCCCGGACGGAAGGCGGGGTCATAATAGCTGCGGTGTAGGTAACTCGCAGCAGCACAAATGTGCTACGGGGAATGGTTAGCTCGTCTGGAAATTCCTTTTCTACCTCCAAGTGCAAGCGATACTGGCCGGGCGGTAGGGAAACCTGAAGGGGTCCATTGGCCATGCTCTGCGCAACGGGCTTACCATCCGCTTGATAGAGGCGGGCGCCCCATGTGTAGCCGGCCTGCTGATTGGGATCCTGGAGTACGCCGTTAATCTCGGCATACTTGGAGATATCCATTCGAGCAATTACCCCGCTGGGGCCCGCCAGAGACGGCGCAATGGTGAAGAAAAAATCTTCATTATAGGACTCCTGAGTGGGAGTCGTTACAAGTTGCCCGCCCCCCACGATGCTGTCATAGGGAATAGCGTTCATGTACTGCTCGTGGCGGTTCGGTTCGTACACAAATTCAGTAGTGCCTCCAGTCGGGTGGCGAATGGCGGTCAGCAGCCCTACCTTGGCGTACTGGTGATTGGGCTCCTTATTTGCCCCGCCTTTGCGGCCACCCATCGTGTAGCTGACCCGCGTGCGGTTGTCTTGGCCATTGGCGTAGCCCCAGTAGTCCTGGGCGGCGGAGCCCCGGGCAGGTAGTGCACCTGCCTCGTAAGTGAAGCGGGTAGCCGGCTTAGTGAGCCGACCGTCGCCACTCTCTTCTCGCAGAGAGTCTAGACTCAGGCGAAAGTTGTTTTGGGCGTCACGGTAGTAGAGACCAGCTGTCCCAATGCCATCTGCGGTCCAGTAGCTAGTAAAGACTTGGAAGCGGCGCTTTAGCTGGCCCTTATAGGCTATCTCCACGCGCTCTAAGGCGTAGCTTCCCCTTGCGTCCAAACGGTCAGTCGAGCGGACAATGAAGCGCACTTGCTCCGGCCCGTAGGTGATGGTAGCCAGCCGCTGGGCTCGGCCAGCAGTGGATGACCACATGTAACTGGTACTGAACATACTAAGGCAGTCGGCAAGCCGGGTGGTCGAGTAGCTGAAGCGCTCACTAGCAATAGTTGAGAAATTAGTGCCCTCGCTCACGTAGCCAAACTGCATCTGGTTGCCTCGCGTGTCCTCTAGCTCATCGAGCATCCACGAACTCTCTCCCGCGTACTCGCTTGACGGAAAGCCATAGCTGCCCGGGCAGGTGTAGGTAGTAGTAGTGTAGTCGGAGGTCGAGAATTTATACTGCACTCCTCGCCCGTCAGTGATAAGCCACGTGTAAAGTTTACCCTGCCCGTGGCGTACATTGGCCTCAATGCGCAGATTAGCCTCACGAGGGATGGTAACATAGTTCCCATCGGCACCCATATAAAACTGACACGATATACCTGGAGCCGAAACGGTATAGAGGTCAGGTTCAGCGTCAAAGACGCCCGTATAAACCTGGTAGAGGAACTCTTTCTGCTCCTTGGCCGACATGGCGTGGGTGAAGTAGCGGTTGAGCCGAGGCAAGTCGTAGGCGCGGAAGGCATCAATATTATCTGGTAGTCCCCGAGACGTACGCGTGATCATCCCAGCGCCCTGCAGGGCCCAGCCGATGCCCACCCAAGAGGCCGGTTCGTCGACTTTGAGGCCCCCTCCGTGGTAAGTCAGGGCCACATCTACGGCCAGATCCCCATGTCCTAGCTGCCAGAGGGGTACACTCACGGTCGGCAGCCCAGTGTGTAGCGAAACGGGCTGCTCGACGTAGCGACCAAGTGAGGCCGCAGTGGGAGTAGGTAGCAATACGGAGCCTAGCTCCGGCGTTAGGTTTGGCGACCGAGGCTGAGCTTGAGCTGCCGTAGCCAAGAAGAAGGTAATACATACAAGGTGCCGTAGCGTGGCGTAAAAAGGAGGCATACGAGGAGAGATGAGCACGAACGAAGTTGGGTGACTGCTTTGTGACAGTCTTAGTGGCAGCATTTTTCCAGTAAGCAAGCCTTCGGGCGACGAGCCACTTTGCTGGACAAGCACACGCAGTAGCCGACCAACTGAGTTGGAGCGGCTGGTGGACAGAAAGCAGCAAGAAAGGATACAGTGGAAGGTAACGCAGGGACCCTAGGAGGCACCTAAGAATATTACTGCAATTATACAAGTAGAAAGCACATGAATCATCATTTCTATCCGTATAATTGGAAGAGCAATAAGACTATGTTTAAATTATTATTTATATATTTAAAATTTTATAGTTTGTATATTACAATCTTATTACTATTGTTGAGTTTCACCGCATCGGCATACCTAAGACTGAGGTGGTCGGGTAGAAATGGACACCGAGAAAGTAACTTTCACTTGTCATGGAAGCAGCAAAACCAGCCGGTAAACGGCCACGAACCAAGTATGATGCGGCCTTTCGGACCGAGGCAGTCCGCCGCGTGAACCAGGATGGGCAGATGGCGGCACGGGTCGCGCAGGCGTTAGGTATGAGCGAGGCCGTGTTAGGCAAATGGGTGCGGGCGGCCCGCCGGCAAGCCGCTCGTCCAGCCGGCAGCGACGCGCTGGAGCAAGAAAACAAGCAGTTGCGGGCTCAGCTGGTCCGCGCTGAAATGGAGCGTGATATTTTAAAAAAAGCGCTGACCATCTTTTCGCAACCGACGGGTCAATGAAACGCTTCGCTTTCATTGCCTTACACGCTCCCTGCTGGCCCGTGCGGCAGCAGTGCCGGCTGCTAGGCGTCAGTCCCAGTGGCTACTACGCGTGGCAGAAGCGCGTCCCTGTGGCGGCGGTCGAGCCAGCGCTTGCCGCCTGGCAAGTGGCTGCTCAGCGCGTCTTCACCACCCATGCCGGTCGCTATGGCCAACGCCGGTTGCGCGCCCAACTGCGGCGCGAAGGCCACGCCGTGGGCCGGCAGCGTTTGCGCAGCTGGCTCAGTGCTAGTGGGTTACGCGCCCTTTGCACACGCGCCAGTTCCCGGCCTCCACGCACTACCCAAGCCGACCCGCAAGCCGTGGCCGCTGCCAACAAGCTCGCCAACTGGCCCGCGGCCACCACCCCCAACCAAATTTGGGTGGGCGACATCACCTACCTGGCCCTGGCTACCGGGCACTGGGCCTACCTGGCCTGCTGGCGCGATGCTTTCTCCCGGCGCGTGGTAGGCTGGCACGTGAGCGAGTCTCGGCACACGGACTTGATTCTGACCGCTTTTAACCGGGCTGTGGCGGTCTGCCAGCCCCCGCCTGGTCTGCTCGTGCATGCCGACCGCGGCAGCCAGTACACCAGTGACGCCTTCACCCAACTCCTGGACCGCACCCAGGCGATTGCCAGCCTAAGCCGGCCCGGCAACCCCTATGATAATGCGCTAGCTGAGAGCGGCTGGAGCACGCTCAAAACTGAACTGCTGCCCCGCGGCGCCTGCTTTGCTGACCTGGAAGAGGCCCGGCTCGAACTGGCCGAGTACCTCGACCATTACTACAACACGCAGCGCCTGCACTCTGCCCTGGGTTACTGTACCCCGCTCGAAGTCGAACTCCACTACCTTTTCAACCTACCTTAGCTCGGTGTCCATTTCTACCCGACCACCTCACTCCTGAATGCGAATGTTTATGCCATTGCGCTCAGGGCCGTTTTTCGCAAAGGCCAAGGCGAATCCGTACAATGAAGCACTGGCCACCTGCTGGTCCTGACGGGATGGTTTCTCAAGTATCGCTTCCATAATCGTATTGGTTATCGTTTGCAAACTTACAAACGAAACAAACGAAACAAACGAAACAAAGATTTCCTGATTTCTACGCCACCTAAACGGGTCGCTACTGGGACAAAAACTGTACTCACGCTTGTATAATTACTTTTGACTACTGTTCTAACCGCCAGCTTTCCTCACTTTTGCCCATGACCTCCGCTAGCCAAGCCGCCTACCAAGCGCTACGGGACTACCTGAACTCGCTGCTCAGCCCCACCCATCCCGACCAGCCGCTGGCCGAGGTACCGGCAGCCCTGCGCCCGGGTCTGGAAGCCTTCATGCGCGGCAAAACCGAGTACCAGGACGAGGCCGGCCGGCGCATGATTTACGCCTACGACCTGGCCGCTTGGGCCAGCGGCTTGATTCACGGCGCGGGCCTGGCCGCGCCGCTGCCCCTGGCCACGTTGAACGTGGCGGAGCTGCAAGCGGCCACCCTGCGGAAGGCGGCATGACGTGGGCCGAGATTGAGCAGCTGACCCAGTGGGTGCAGCAGCTGCCGCCGACCCAGCAGCGGACCGGCCAGCAGTTGAGCCAAGTAATGGTGTCGGCCCACTCCACCATGATAGAGGGCTCCCGCGTGACGGTGCTCGAAGCGATGGATTTTCTGCTGGGCGAAGCCCCCGCCCTCGGGCCGGGCAAGCCGCTGGAAGGCTACGACATGCTCGGCGACCACGCCCGCGCCCTCGACCTGGTACTGGCGCGGGCCGCCGCCCGGCAACTACCTGGCCCGGCCTGGCTGCGCGAGCTGGCGGCGGCCGTTATGCGCACCGGCCGGGTTACCCATACCGCCTTGGGGACCGTGGACCCCACGCAGGGTGACCTGCGCCGCACCAACGTGTTCATTACCGGCGCCAGCTCGTTTCCCAATGCGCAAAAGGTACCGGCGCTGGTAGCGGCTCTCGCCGGGGAACTGCGCGAGCGCATGCCCGCGGCGGCCACGCTACGCGAGCAATTGGAGCTGGCCTTCGAGGCGCACCAGCGGCTGGTGAGCATTCACCCGTTCAATGATGGCAACGGCCGCACGCCCGCCTGCTCATGAACTACGTGCAGCGCTACTACGGTCAGCCGCTAACCATCGTGTTTCGTGAAGACCGCCAGGCGTATTTTGAAGCATTGGAACAGAGCCGGGTAGCGGAAGACCTGACGCTATTCAGCGCGTTTATGCGGGGCCAGCACGGCAAGTCACTGGCCTATCAACTCTCCGCCGCTACCCCGCCCAGCCGTTAGCTTTCGCTACTTGCGACGCGCGGGTTAAGAGATATCCCCGGTGGAAAAACTGGGTGGGGTTCTTCTGCCAACAGTATCCTTTAGGAAGAAGCCCCCCCTTAGATTACTCAGTGCCAACCTGATAGTATCCTGCAAAGTCTACCAGGTAGATATACCCCCGCGTCCTGGCAGTTACGCCCCATTTATCGGTAAAATCTGTGCCGTGCTTCGTGTCATAAGCTAGGGAGTCCGCTAGCGTATAGTAGCTAACGTGCGATACGACTAAGCCTTCGAGGCGCGCGTGCTCGGGCAGTTTTGCCGCTGCCTCAAAGCCAATTTTACCGATGGTATTGCCGCGCCATTCCAGCACCCAGTGGCCCCACTTGTCTTTGGCAAGCGTTAGCGGGTCGCCGACCTTCAACTGAGTCATAACCCGGGTGTGAATACTCGTAAAGAACTGGCCTTCTTTCGCCCACCAGTAGAGTTGCACCTTGCCGGGCCCTTCCTTCATCGTGCGACCGAGTTGCTGGTATAGACCCTCTAGCGCAAAGAATTGCCCGGCAGCCACGGCCCGCTCCCGAGCGCCGCGCATGACGACCAGCCGGTAACGGGCTCGCGTATAGGCTACGTACAGCAGACGACGCTCTTCTTCCACCAGCTCAAATAGATTAGCTGCGACTTTTCCCGTGTGCTTATCCAACCCAAAGTCAGCCACGGAAGGTGGCAGTAGCACGGCATCAAACTCCAGCCCTTTCACCTTGTGCATGGTTGTCAGCACTACTTCACGCCGCCTGGCGCCCGCTGAAATCACCGTCGCGTGCTTATCATAAAGCTTCGCGAAGTGCCCGTCATCCTTGCGCGATAGGTCCTCGATAAAGTCCTGCAACTCCTGATACGTAGCCTCGCCCTCGTAAGTACCCTTAAACTCGGCAGCCAAACAATGCGCCAGGTGAAGCAGGTAGGGGTCCCACACCTGACCGTATTCTGCCAGTGCCTGTTCCTTCCGTAGTTTTACCCGCTCCACAAAATCTGGCCGCAGCACTGCGCCGGGCGTTGCCCGCAGGCCGTGGAACAGGTGATGAAACTCCCGGGACAGCAACGGCGAGGCACTGGCTCCCTGCACGCGCAGTTCCACATCCGCCGGTAGCTTCGCCTGCCGCAATCCGTTGAATGCCCGAAATACCTCGTCATTGGAACGCAGCATCACGGCTACCTGCTGGTAGGGCTTATCCGGCTCGTACATCTCCGTAAGTAGCTCTCCCAGACGGGCCTGCCAGTCGGCCTGGGTGTTTTGGCAATCCAGCATTTCACAATAAGCTCGCGTATGAGAGGGCTGGCGTAAGGCTTTCAGGCCTGGCATATCCTCGAACATCACGGCATTGGTGGCCAGCAGCTTGGCCCCCGCCGCCACGATAGCTGGGTACGAGCGATAGTTGGTGCTCAGGTACAGCGTCTGGGGCTGGTAAGCTTGTGCAAACTGCTCATAATAAGGCACCGGACTCATTTCCCCACCTTCGTTTACGCGTTCAAAGCCGTAAATACTCTGGTTGGGGTCACCAATCACGCACAGACGAACTCCCTCAGGTCCTTCGGCGGGTGGGGCTATGCGTTGCAGCAAACGCAGGCGCTGCTCGGTGATATCCTGGAATTCGTCGACGAATACGAAGTGAATGGAGCCCAGCTCACGCGCTATCAGTTCGCGGTCCTGGGCCAGGCCCTGGATGAGCAAGGGTACCCAGTCATCAAACTCGCGGCCGTCCAGCTTGGCTCCCAGGCAGCGTTTGGCCAAGCTGTGAAAGGTGTGCACGTGCAGGCGTTGAATCAATCGCCCATAGCCCAGGGCCCGAAACAGCTTGCTCAATCGTTCCTTCAGCTCCACTACCACGGCCCGATTATAGGCCAGCACCAGAATCTGCTCGGGAGGCACTTTTTCCTTTTGCACCAGCCGGGCCACGCGCAAAGTCAGGGTGTGCGTTTTGCCACTGCCGGGGCCAGCCAGTACCTGCAGGTTTTCATCCAGCGGGGCATCGTAGACCAGCCGCTGCTCGTCACTGAGCTTTTCCTCGGCTTTCACCAGGGCCTCTTTCTGAAAGGCGGCCAGACTAGGATGATTTTCAGGCAGATATTCTTCCAGTAGCTTAAGTAATGCTTCACTGCCCTCGCACTGAAAATAACGCTTGATGAAAGCGTCCTGCCGGCCGGAGTCCTTTAGATTGGCTAGACATTGCAGAGCCATGAGCCGCAGTTCTTTCAACCGCAATCCTTCCTCAAACTCCTGCGAAACCTGGTAGTCGGCCGTGGCCCGGTCGCTGCGGTCGGGTGGGGATATGTTGTGTAGAAACAGCTCAATACCCATCGGCACGAGTGAGCCGCTCCCCCGCAGGTAGCCCAGCGCCCGCGCCAGAAACAGCAGGTTGTCCAGGGTATTCGGCGGCGCGTTTTCTAGTCTCAGGGCCAGTATCAGGTCGGCGTAGTTGAACTTGCTGGCATTGGCTTTCACGACGTGCGCCAGCAGTTTACTCAGGCGCGCTTGTAGCTCAACTAACACGGGCCGCCACTGCCCGGCCTGCGGCTCCCCATTGTAAATGAGCTGTACTACTCGGGGCTGACTCGGGTCCCGGCGATTCAGCTCGGTTTGGACGCGGGTGTGGGGCAGCAGACGCACGAGTTTCAGAGCGAATTTCGCCCGCTTCTTTTGCCAGTCGGCGAGAAGCTTTTTACGCCCATCGACCGCGCTTAACTCCCGCTTGTTGCGGTCAGTTTCCTTCCAGTAGAGGCTCCGGGCCTGAAAATGCTCCGCGCCGACTTCCCGCACCAGCTGGTCCCAGGCATCGCCATCCAGGCTGCGCTGTTGTCCCGGCCCGACGGGGCTTAGCACCTGCCGCGCCATGGCGAAGACAGCCTCTAGCAGTGGCAACTGACCAGCTTCGCAGCGTTTCTGGTCGCGCCAGGCAGTTAGCTCAGCCCGGCGCAGGTCGGTTACCGTCAGGGTCAGGTCGCGCTCGATGCGTAAGGCGCGCGCCCGTTGGGCCCGGAAGAGCAGCTTCGTCAGCTCAGCCCAACGGCGCTTACCGCTGAGTGTTAGTAGCTCACTCACGGGTAACAGCAGCTGTTCACCCTCGCAGTGGGGAGAGGCCCGCAGCTGCGTCACTAGCTCTTCCACCTCGCGACGCTCGGCTAGGTTGGGCAAGCGGCTGTAGTCGGGCTGGGCTAGTATCTGTAGCGGCAGGCTGGCTGGGGTATACATCCCCAGTCGGATGCGCTTCAATTGCTCCAGCCAGTGCAGCGCCAGTCGAAACTTGGTGCTGGCCTCGCTGCTACCATCCTCGCTGTGGTCCTCGGCCGCCAAATCCAACGGCAGCGGAAAGGCCTCCGTGGGTCGGACGGCCACTGGCCGGAACTTTGCCACGTAGCGGTGCACTTTATCCTGCACCTTACCCAGGTAGTCCCAGCTCAAATCCGAGCGGTGCTGCAAGTCGCGCAGCTTGCTAAAGTCCTCGCGGGTAGCAATGCACATCGCCCGGATTGGCCGGCTGGTGGTGAAGCCCGCCCGCTGGCGCATGGTTTCGTCACGACCAGCCCGGCCGACTTCCTGCAAGAAATCCTCAAACGTCGAGGACGGTCCCAGGTGATAAAGGTAATGGATATTGCCGATGTCCATTCCCATCCCAAACGCTTTGGTCGCCACCAGTACTACCGTTGCGTCGGGGTCCTGTTCGGCGGTGCGGCTGGGCTTATAGGCCTCGTACTTGTCGGTCCGGTCAATGCCGTCAAGTCCCGCGTGAAAGAAATCCACCTGGGAGGCCCAGCTCAGGTTACGCTCCCCAGCCATCAACTTTAGCGCCAGCGTAGTTTCCTCCGCCTGCCGTTTAGTACGCACAAATACTAGTACCCGGCTGCGAGCGGGGTCGAAGGTCTGAGCGGGGTCTGTCAGGTCGTCCAGCAGCGTTTCCAGCTGTTGCCGCTCATTAGCTACTGCCTTGAAGCGCATGCTGATGTGCGCCTGTACGGGGTTTGAGCCCAGGTCACCGAGTAGTTTCATCTTCGGGAAATAGCTGGTTAAAATGGGCTAGTATCTTCTCCGTGACTGTTGCCGAGAACAATAGCACTGGAAAGCGCCGGCCATATGCCTGCTGGGCATCGTGGCGCATGCGCTGCACCTCCCGTGCTGAATGCAGGTAGTCGGGACGAAACTCATGGCCCCACTGCGAAATACAGTGCGCCTCGTCGAACACTGCGTATTCCAGCCCGTGGTCCAAGTCAAAGCGCTGCCAAAAAGCCTTGCTGAACGCATTGCTTCGAAAGCGCTCGGGGGTAATAAAGAGCAATTGAATCTCTCCGCCCGCCACTCGGCGGTATATCTGCCCTAACTCGTCCTGCTTATCAGAATTAATGTATTCGACACTGCTGTAAAAGCCCAGCTCCCACAGCTTGCTCACCTGGTCTTCCATCAGGGCCCGTAAGGGGGTTACGACTACCGACAGCCGGTTAGTATAGCTGCTTCGGTATAGCGCCGGGGCCTGGAACAGCACCGACTTACCCCCGCCCGTGGCCAGCGTTACTACTAGGTCGGTCTGGGCCGGCAGGATGTCATTGAGGCAAGGCAGCTGGTTTTCCCGCCATTCGTGGACTTTTGTCCTACTGGGGTCAGCGGCATCGCGTAGGAACACCTGCTGTAATAGCTTCCGCGCCTCATCTAGGTTCAAGGCGAAATCAGCATCGGGCCGCACCCCGCCTAGAGTCGAATCAGCTAGCAGTGCCGCCGCCTCATAATCGGCCCGCTGCTGCCACGCCACCTCCACCACCTCCCGACTGAAACCCCACAACCGGGCCAGGCCGGCAAAGTCGGTCAGCCGCGGGTCCAGCAGCCATAGCTGACTTCGGGAGTCACTATCAGCCAGCAGGGTCCGTAGTCGCTGTACCACGGGCCGCTGCAGTTCCAACAGAAATAACAGGTTGCGCTCCAGGATACCCAGGTTCGCCTCGTCTACCTCTTCCTCGACGGTTGAGGCACTGTCCATGTCAGCGTCCTGGGTTACCCCTTCCGACTCGACCGCTGCCGTACCGGGCTCCGTCTGCTCTCCCATTGCCCTACGGGCCGCTTCAAATAAAGCGGACCCTTGCGCCAGGTAAAAGTTTTCCAGCAGGTTAAAGCTCTCCAGCACCACCCGCAGTGGCCCCAGGTAATTAGCCTCCAGAATCGCCGCGACCTGTTTGATATTCGCTATCAATAGCCGGCGCGGGCGGTGGCTCAGGTGCAGCAATTCGAGCCGTCGACCCAGCTGCGCCTCGCGACTGGGAATATAAAACCCCAGGCCGTTCAGTCCGAAATAGCTTTCCAGGCCAGCAACTTCCTCCGGGCGCTGCACCAGCAGCACTAGGGGAGCCGCCTCGTTGCCCCGGCTTACCAGCCCAGCCAGCAGTTCGGCTTGCAGCAGCCAGTAGCGCGAGCGATAGATGGTTTCTGGATTCAGCGGTACCACGCCCAGTTGTTGCTGCAGGCCACGTACGTTTGGACTGACAATGCGCAGCTGGCCGGTAGGGTAGGGGCGAGCGGCGCTGCTCAGGTACGTTACTCGTGCTTTCGGACCGACCAGACCTTGCACTAGCTCTTCCCACGCAAAGCTGGCCCATAGCCGATACTGTCCGTACTGGTGCTTCTCCAACCAGAAGGTATCGTACCCGGCGGGCGGGTCCACGCCTAGCTGCTGCACCTGCTTCTGGGTTAGTCCCATAAAGCTCTGCCCCCCTGAGAACTTCATCCATTCAGTACTAGTAGCAGCATTACTGCGCAGCTCGTCAGCCCCTAGCTGCCGCAACTCCCGCTTGTTATCCAGCGTCAGCAAGTCTGATTCTATCACGGCGAGGGGCAGATTAGCTTGCCCACGCAGCCTGGCCTGCTCGGCTCGCAGTTGCTCCACAGTCAGGCACCAGGCACCTTTTATATTCCCACTGCCTATGGTGGTTGGAACGGGCAACAGGCACTGCCCCAGGTCAAGCCCTAGTTCCCGCAGCCGGGCGCGTAGCGCAGGGCCATATTCGCGCCTAAGCTGGGCCAGGCCTCTCGCCGACACAAGTCAAAAAACCGCTGCAAAAGAAGCTGTTCCGTTGGGTGCGCCTCGACCAATCGCAGTACTTCCACCGGTGCTAGCTCCCGATAGTCCAGCGTTGTCGCCTCATCAACCCAGAACCGCACCGGACTGCGCAGCAGTACCTCGGTCCATACTTCCCGCGGGGCCAATACAATGGCGGCATCGGCATTATCCACCACCCATTGCTGCACTTGCTGCCGAAGGAGCGAATTAGCCGGCTGGGGACGCAAATAGGACTGCCGCTCCCGACGCAGTTCCTCGTCCTTAAGCCAGGGAGCTAGGCGCTGCAGCCGAAGCTCGGTTAGGGCTGCTTGGACCGGCGGCGCAAAAAGGACTTGCAGCATTATCCAATCAGTTTCCGCAACTCGTAGTAATCGCAGTACCTGATTAATGAATAGCCGCAGGGACAATTCCGCATCGGCCATTGCCGTATGAGCTGTCTGTAGTGCGTAGGTGCGTAGCTCTGGGCTGAGCGCCATTTCCACCAGTAAGGTGTCCCATAAGCTATCAGCGCTGAATGCTACTCTATGTTCAGCCAGAATAGGGCTATCAAAGTCAAGCAGGTTGTGGCCCACCAGCAAGTAGGGCTTGCCGGCCAGTCGCTCAGTGAGCATCTGCAAAACGCTGGTAACTTCTTCTGGCTCCTTAGCCGAGTGCCAAGCGTCAAGACTACCCCATGCTACTTCGCGGATGGTTTCCCGGTTGCTTTCCAGGTCCAGCCCCAGTGCCGAAAGCAAGTGGATAATACGTCGGCTCAGCAGCTGGCTAGCCCGCTGGCGGGTTACCTCACCGTGCGCTTGCGTAATGTGGTCTAACAGGGGAATGAGCTCCTCCTCGGTGAGCTGCTCCATCACCCGGTCCTGGTCAGCCACTGGCAGTTCCTTGAAACGGGCCAAGGCCGCCGCCTTTGGGAACGGCAGGCCTGCGGTTGCGGCCAACCACCCATCTACTGCCGCTGCTGGGGTCAACCGCGCTTCCAGGGTTTGCGCCAGACTTTCCTTATCGTCATAGGCTGTGCGGATGATAGCCTGGTAAAGCAGATAAGTAGCGGTATCATCTACCTCGCTTACGCTTGCCAACCACCGCTCCAGCAGCTCTGAGTAGTCTTCAGACTGCGTTGTACCCAGCGCTATTTTCAACTGTTGCCAAGCACTCAATGGCTCCTCTAGCACCCGGCTTTGCAGATAAGCCAGGTACAGACTGATTAACCCAGTATGCTGCGCCTGTGGCCACCAGTTTGTTACCACTGCCGGCGCTGCTGCCAGCAGGTTAATCAGCCGCTCCGCGACCCCGGGCTGCTCCGCTAGTGGGGAGCGATAGCGGAGCCACAGTTGCCAGGCAAACGCCGGGTCAGAGCGCAGCAGCAACTCGTCCAGTATCGCTACCTGTTCATCATTGGCTATTGCCTTTTGCTTCAGTAAGCCCAGTAGCTGATTGATTGCCGCCAGCGTATCGGAATCCGTAGCGGGTGCTAGATGACCTAGCAGCCTGGTGGCCACTATCTCCTGACTGGGCATCTCCAGCTTAGCCTGCAGCAACAAGGCGAGGGCCGGCTGGTCAGCGTGCGCTACTACCTGACGGAACAGCTCGAGGTTGTCTGTAATGGGACGAGCCCAGTAGATGAGCTGCCGATTAGGGTTTCTAACGTCAGGCTTATCCGCAAACAATAGCCAGGTATACCGCGTCGGCAGCTGTTGACCAGCGGCAACGCCCGGGAGATGTAGTCTGGTAGTCGTACCTGGCTCACAAATAAATCCATAGCGACCCTCTACTATTTCAACCAGCTGCCCCACCCGAATTTCAGTTGCCAGGGGCGGTAAGCTAGCTGTTTTCTTCTCTTGTCTGCCTGGCTCAGCGCGTGGAGTAGTATTAGTGGCATCACCTCTGCTTACCCCTTTAAAGTCGGGTAGTCGAGGCAGCAATTTTGGCTGGCTGCCGTCTAGTAGCACCTTATCTGACGCAGTTGCTAACTCAGCCAATTCGGCAGTTGCCTCAACGAAGGCAGTCCTTACTTCATTGGTTGTCTTTATTTCCTCGGCCGATGTAAGAGCTGGTATAGTCCCCGCGGGCACTCCCAGCGCTTGCGCCAGCAATGCCTCCCACTCGGGCGGTACCTCCCGCACGAACCGTAGGTTCGGCACCTCCACCTGCTTGCTAAGCAGCGTGTTCAGCTGCTGCGGCGTGATAGAGAACTTTTTCAGTAATTGAGCTAGCTGCATGCGTGGCCATCAGACAAAGCACGAAAGTGGGAAGCAAAACTTAAATCTGCTGCTGCCCCTTCACTACACTTGCTCAGCTGCCGCTATTATTGCTCGCAACCTGCTTTCTATTAAATATTTACGCTCACCACCCGAGCCGAAAGGTAGCAAGCAGTCAATGGCTTCCTGGATTTCCGGATGCTGTAGCACCTGCTTAATCTCTGCCGCCAGATAGGCTTTTACTGCCATGGAAGCGGCCGCGACTTCCGCAGCCAATTCGGGGCGGTTATCCACTACGTACACAATGTCTTCCAAATCATTGCTCAAGCGAATATCCTTCATCCCGCGGCTACGCAAGGCGGCCAGCTTTGTCGCGATGAAATAAACCGCCGGCATAATCTGAATAGTTGTTTCGTCGGGCAGTGAATAAGGGATGGCCTGCACGAATCCCTCTGGGTACCACGGGTTTGAGAAGCCCAGAATATTATCCTCGTTCAGAGGCATCACATCCACTACCAGCCCACCCACACGCCAGCGGCAAATGACCTTCGCCGTCTGGTCGTTGAGAAAGCCCAGGGCGCGCAGTTCTTCCTCCAATTTATAGTATGCCATCCGGGGCACCACTTCGATAATGCAATCGACGTCGTTGGTAAAGCGCGATTCCAGTGCTTTTGCTACCGTTGTGTACAAGCCAGCGGTACTTCCACCCACAAATACCACCCGACTACGAAGATGGCCCAGGGCGCGGGCTACGGCCTGCAACGCCGGCAGATTGACTTGATTAGACATAGGCTTGGCGAGTAAACTCGCTAATCAGTTCGCTAGCCAGCTTACGTTCACGCGGACGACCTACGCGTAGCGCATCCGTAAGCGCGAGCAGCTCATATAGGGACGCATCGGCCCTAGCAGCCTCCGGCACCTTCGGATAGAGGGGCGTGATAGCACAGCCCCAGTCCTCGCCCGCAGAGTCGGGCCAGACGTATACTTGCTCGGCTACTATCTGCTGGCGCAGCGGCGCGGCGCTGTGCGCGGTGGGTAATCCCCGAACTTGGGCACCTGGCTGCGTAGGGAAAACGACCGGCAGCCCGTACAACAGGAATTCAGTAAATGTGCGACGGGCTACCGCCCGGCCGGCCCCATCCAGCAGGCGCGCATACTGACACCGCTTTAAGCTAAACGAGATTTCGGTGGGACTTAGAAATAATGATTGTGCCAGGTCCTTGCTCTGCCACGTAGTGCCTTCTAAAAGCAGCACCTTAAACAGAATAGCTACATCCTGAGGCCGCATTCCATTGTGATTCCTCATAATCTTTACAACGTTTTTCAGTTTGCAAATTGCAAACTGAAAAACGTATTTTCAAATTTCACAGGTCAAATAATCTGTGTCGGATTTTTTACTACCTTATTCGCTTAATGCCATAGCACTTAACTAGCTCTACCTTACCTTATAACATAAATACTTTATAAACAGGACAGTAAAGGCTGTTACCTGATGTCAGGCACAGAGTCTTTAGATAGCCAGAAGCCACCATTGGACTCCGGTTGCTGTAAATCGGGAATGCGGAAAAAGACTGCACTCTGCTGTGGGTACTGCGCCTCGCATTTGCGGGCTACCTCGACCAACATCTTGGCCGCAGCCTTTGCTTTGACTGCACCTTTTCCCATCCCAGAAGTGGACTTAGCAAACTCAGCCTCTAGTGCAGGGCCGTGCACCTGGTAGGCATACGCGAATACAGCAGACTCCAAGCTAATGCTACTTTCCATGCTGAGCAGCCCGATAAAAAGCCCACAGGCATTACACCAAGCTGAGATATCCTGTTGGTTCAAGAAAGCCGCAAATAGAAAATACCAGGCCGCGTCTTTGTTTTCGCCGCGTTGCGCGGCTTGAACGCCCAGCGTGAAATACGCGGGTGCAAAAAGTGGGTCAAGCTCCAGTGCTTTTTCAGCTCGTTCTGGCGCTATATCTGCGACAGTCGACTCTTCTTCCAATTGCGTAAAGTAGGTCCGCTCTGCGCCCGATGCGTCTCGCTTTTTATCACCAAACCGTGCGGCTAGAGCGCTGCTTAGATAGTACAGGATGACCGCATAGGCAGTGGGCGGAGAGCTGGCTGCATACTCATCTAGCTGCGTAGCTGCTTGCTGATAGTGCCCTTGATAGAACAGCGCGTCCGCCAACAATACTTGATTAAACGTATTTTCCTGTCCAGGAAGCGTTAGGGCTTTTCGGTAAAAAGCCTCGGCGTACCGGTATTTCTTTAATCGGAAAAAGCACCCAGCAGCCTCGGCCCACCAATAGTTCTTACCCAGATATCCCTTAGACTCCCGTGCTGCCAACAAATAGTAACGAATGGCTTCGCGCGATTCACCCCGGCTGCGGTGATTATTGCCCAGCGAATAGAGGATAGTAGCGCGCTGGTCACCAGCCGCAGAAATCCCTAAAGCCTGCTTAAGCAGCCGGCTGGATTTGAGTACCTGTTGGTCTGTGTGCTGGTCGTCGAATAGGAAAGCAGACGCGAGCAGAATACCCAAGTCTATATTTCCCGCTTCCAAGAGTGTTTCCGCTAAAAGCTGGGCCTCGCTCGTGCGATGTGCACTTCCGTAAGCCGCTGCTAGTAAAGGATTAGTTATCGTTGCCTCCACTGCATCGGGTAGCGTGCCGCAACTCGACAGCAGCGTATGCAAACAGTCTAAACTGAGTCGCGCTCGGCTTACCCAAGTCAGCGCTATTGTCAGCAGAGCTAGAGCAGCTGTCACTCGTGATTCTTCGGCAGCTAACGGCCACTCTACCGTGTGCTCGTCGCTCTGCAACTTGAGAGCTGGCTCGGTGAAGGTCAGCACGAGGCTTGCCTGCTGGCGAGGAACGTTGCGTAAGGAGTAGCCTACCGTTCCAATTGCAGCAATAAATTGTTGGTAAACAGACTCGCTTTCACTATCGTACTCAAAGGCAATGGACACGGGTCGCGATTGACCATCGCTACGAAGCTGGGCGTAGAAGCTGCTAACTTCTTCAATAATTGCGGGAAGCGCCCGCGCATCGAGTTGCTTAACAAGGGGAATAGCGATGCTATCCTGCACCAGCCATGCTGCGGCAGTCGACCGGTCCAGGCCCTGCCGCAGATGATGCGCCCACGTGTAGTAGAAACAATCACGTACCGCGTCATAAACTGCAATCATGACGGGCAGACTCAACACAGCGTAGTCACGCAGGCGCTCCGTGGAAAAGCTAAAGGTCTTTTTCCTAGTCAACTTCTCGGTCGCCTTGAGTTGGACAGCGAACAGAAGCGGTGTAACAATTTCCTCCTCGACAATTTGCACTTGTTCATCCAGGCCGTAATCAGGGCTCTGGGAGCGCATTATCCATTCAATAGGAAGAATACTTCTGAATCTTGCTCTCGATTTATCCTCCAACTGATGGGAGGCCGGGCGCTTGGCCATATTATTTATAAATTATTTTTTATTAGTATTTTATTCGAATATTGCATTACTCTAAGTCACCACGTTTAATTGATTCCTGAGAAAGATACAGCTATAGAACCAGCGGGATAATGGCCAATCATGCCCAGCAAAAGCCCTGATTAAAGAATCTAGTAAATCACTACTACTCACCGCTGTCTTAAGCTTCCATAGCATAATAATGCAAGGAAGCTCAAGATTGAAGCGGGCCGCTTCTCTAAACAGATACACCCAGTGCACATAAATCTTCGATTTCTAACCCGTACCATACAAGTTCAATAGGGAGCAGCAAAGTCGCGCTCGCGCTCAGCATTGATGCGCTGACTTACCGAATCAATTTCCTCTAGTACCAACAAGTGAAACTCGCGCAGCGCTGGCGTAGGCTTAGGCTGAGCGGAGATAGCGCTCAGCACCTCCTCCCACCGCCGCTTATTGGCTTCCAACATCGATACCCAGCTCCGGCCCGTTATACTAGATGAGGGGAAAAGCTGAATGCTCTTGAGCAACTCCAAGTCGGTAACCCCCTGCGCCAGAAATTGACTAAAGTAGGATAACAGCTTGGTCGGTTGCTGTTCCCGGATTAAAGTAAACAATAGGCCAATGACTTCTGCGTTGTCGCGAAAATGCACGAGGGCAGCACTTAGAAAAAGCTCCTGGTTTTCACGCTGCGTCTCACTTTCTGGGTTAGGTAGTAAGGCCTCGGCCAGTTGGCGCTCCTCGAAGCGGGCGTAATGGGGTGCTAACTCGGCCAGCATCTTGTAAAGCTGAGTGTGATAAATAGTTGAATCCCACAACAGTTGGAGTGGCCGGGAGTCGTAACGGGGCATAAAGCCTTTGCGCTTGAAATTAACCTGGTTGTAACGCAGCAAGAAATCAGGGTTCTGCGCAACAAGACAAGTTAGGTCTTCGCCGTCGCCATCAAAATACTCCTGGGTTTGACACTGCCACAAGTACCATTCTTGCAATATATCTAGCTGCGGGCCAGCAAAGTGCGTCGAGAATTCCTTCATGCTCGGATAGAAAACATCGAAGGGCTTGTCGGCCGCTTTCGCTCGTTTTAGGACGCGGCTCAGCAGCTGTGGATAGAGGTCAGGCAATACAGTTTCATAAGCCACCAGCGACGTAAAATCGTAGCCTATTAGGTCACCCGTTTCAATTACCGTGTACAGTTCATCCAGCCAAGTAGCGTTGACGGCCCCTACGGGCAGCGACGCTAGAAAGCGCCAGCGCCAAGTATAATGCGCCACGTACGGGCGGCTAATGAGCAGTTGGTAGCCAGCCTCCGCATCCTGCTCAGCCAGTGTTTGGATAGCCTGCACTGGTATCAAATCAGCTGGATTACCCACTTCAATTAACTTGCGAAGCAAGGCGGTGCCCAGCCGCCGGGCACGCGTACTGGCTTCCCCTAGTACAACCGCCAGGGCCTGGCGGGCTTGTTCGGCGGCGTGCGCGTCAAGCTGCGGCACCAGTTGGTGAAACTGGTCAAGGAGTTTTTGGTAGGGGGGCAGGGTCTTGTAAGCCAAAGGCTTCAACCTTGCTCGATGGAAGGCCTGCGCCTTATCACCATAATAGCCGGTCATCCCTTTTTCGGGGCGGCGCCGATGAGGTTGGTTATACACCAGCAGGTCATAGAGTGGCACCAGCCCCCCACTAAACCTGGCTTTCAAGGGCTGAACTTCTGGTAGGGTAAGACGGCGTTCTAGCCAGTGATAGTAACGCAGCACCAGTTGCGCGTGTTGAAAATTATCGGGGTCAAGCTGCTGAAGCAGGGGCACAATAAATTGTGCGTCCCACCGCTGCCACTCGTAGGCCAGTGGCGTACCCGCGCTGTCGAAATAGGCAATATCTTGACGCTGTTGGAAATAGGCCCCAAACATTTTGACCAGCCGGGATGCGTGGCCAGCGCAAAGCTGGACAAATTGCTGCCATAGCCGCTGCCGCCACGCTCGCGTATCATCTTGAAACGGGACGGTGTACATACACATGGCCACACTGCCACGCTCCGGCCCGTTACGGATACCTTGGTTGGCCGTGGCTAAAGCTTGAGGCAGTAAGTGTTGCAATAGCCACCGGGCAAATTTTTCCTGTTGGGTATCGTCGACTAAGTCCACTAAGGTGCCCACAACTAGCTCCGGCGTGTGCAAACCATGCTGGTTATATTCGTGCCCGTTGAACATAACGCGAGGTCGCAGAAATGCCAGGATGCTGCCGAACTGCGCCGGCACTTTCGCCGCCAGTTCGACTAGCAACAGCAGGGCCATAGACTGCTCGGCGATAGGAACCTCGCAAAGCGTCTCCAGCGCTCCTAGCAGCGGCAATTGGCGCTTAGAGCGGGCGTGATTGTCGGCAGGAATCTGGTATGTCTCTACGGGGCAGTCGGGCCAGGGCAGTTCGTTTAAGTATGCCCGAACACTGCGCAGAATCTGCGCCCGCAGGTACGGCCAGCACATTTCGTAAAGCTGCCAGCGGGCTTCGTCCGTTACTTCAGGCTGGGCCAGCCAGGCCAGCAGGGCAGGCTTTATTTTGGGCTCCAGCTTCTGGGAGTCAAAGTCATTGATAACCGGAACTACAGCATCCTTAATGCGCCGGCCCCAGGAAGGGAAGAAATGACGCAGCAGGTCAGCAAAGAACAGTGAGGACTTGTCGCCGAAGAAAACCTGGTAGAACAAGTAGTTGCTTAGAATCTGGTCGGCGGGTCGGGCTACCTGCCCATCCAGCACCTCCGCCAGCTCGGCGTTATCTAGGGCTACGAGCGTACGCCACAGTTCGGCAGGGCTAATGCCGAAGGCCTGGTGAATCTGGTCAAGGCGGTCAGCGTCATCGCGCCGAATATTGCCAAACAGATGCAGTAGCGCCAGCACTTGCTGTTGCAGCAGCGCTTCGGGCTGCTGGCTCAACTGCTCCAGAATGGGTCCAAAATAACGCTCGTAAAGGTCCGCGATGGCGTGCAGACGGCTAATGTCTTGCGTTTCCCGGGCAGCAATTGCCGCCATCACGGCCAGTCGGGGGCGTCCCTGACTTAGCGTCAGGATGCGGTCAAGGTAAAGCGAATTGCTAATGAAGTAGGGTTCGCCGCGCACTAGCGCTGTCAGGTGTTCGTTCGCCAGCCGCTCCACATGCAGCTCAGCAGTATGGCTGTGTTGAGTGAGTCGCCGCACCACATCGCGCGCGTAGTCGCGCACGGTGGCTACCACCTTGAGTTGTCCCGCCGGACGAACACGCTGTTCGGCTAAGAGGGTGCGCACATGCGGGCTGACGCGATTGGCATCGTCAGCCACCACAACCAACTCGCGGCCGGGGACCAGCAAAAATTGTAGGTCTAGCGCAAAATCGGCGGAGTTCTTATCGTACACGAAATAGAGTTGCCGCCGCTTAGGTGCCTCGTCGCAGTAGGCCTGAGCCGCCGTCACGACTAATTGTGTTTTTCCCACACCCGCCTCGCCGGTCACCAGCACCACGTCGTATGCAGCAAGACCGGCTCGCAGTTGTTGCTGCTCCACCTCACGACCGTACAGCTGGGTAGTTAGCGGGGTGGCTCCCAGTTGGCGGCCGTAAGCGACTATAAAGTCGTCAGCCTGCAGCAGTTGTCCCCGGCCCAGGTCCAAGTCTAGATAGGGGATAGCAAGCGGTGGGTAGTCGAGTATCATCCGCACCATTTCATCAATGCCGACTAATTCGAGTTGATAACCCTGCGCCTGCGCCACGAGCTTAGTGTGCGCGGCCGGAGCAATTCGGTTGTTGCAAACCAGCACGATGCGCTCTACCTGAGCAGGCGCAAGTAATCGCTGTGCTTCACGCAGGCAGTCGGTTAAGTCTTGGCTCAACTTGGCGGCAAGCTTCCTTGCACTAGTAGTAGTATAAGCTACCAGCACGTAGCGGCCATCGCCTGCCAGTTGACAGTAGGCATCCGGTACCCCCGTCTTGTCTTTGTCAGCCCCTACCATCAACCCCCAGGAGTTTAGCGGCCACCGGCGGACGCGGCGGAAGTAAGCATCCCCTAACTGCTGAAAGACAGCCGAACTGAGTGTGCGCAGCTTCTCTTCAATGAGTGACGAATCGGGCATAGCGGGCCTTGATTAAACGCGTAGTAATGTAGAATTCGGCTGGTAACTAGCAACTCAGGTCTGGTCGTCGGGCATTCTAATGTCAAGTACTAGACTCCTGATTAGTCGGCCATTCACGGAAGCGGCCTGAGCTTGTTGAGCCAACTCCTGCCGCAGCCCAGCTAAGCTGCCCCGACTAGTGCTGCGGCCCTTCTCGGCTGTGTGCCAATAAACTAGGAATAGAGCCTCGTTCGCTGAATGGTTGCGTAGGTAGCGGTTGACGAGTTGGCCATCCAGCGCGGTGAGTACTTCCCGGTTATCGTTGTGCTTTGCTTCAACAAAAACAGTAATCCGATTAACCAATTGCTCAATACTGTTCGCGTTACGAGCAACGGCATCAACGTATAGGTCCAGTTCCTGTCCTTTTTGGGTACCGGAAGACGCACGAATCTGCACTTCCCGCTTGATGGAGAAAATGTGTTGGGGCAGGTCAGCGGCTAGAAAAGCTTGTACGTAATCCGTCACTTCGTTTTCTTCTCGCACTTTTTTACCATTCCGAATACGGTAGCCAGTCTCGTTCGTCGGGTACCATAGGAAGTGTGCCTGAGCTGGCTCCCCCTGCAGACGTTCCTGCAAGCGGCCAAACGACTCTATCAAAGCATCGAGCAAATCGCCACCGCTCTGCACCCACCGATTCGTTGCATGGCGCAAAAAACGTAGCAGCTCTACTGGGGCCAGCGGCTGCCACTCGACGCGACTGTATGTTTCAGCGGCTTCTTCCAGAGTGTAAGTAAGCCAGCGAGGATAGTTTTGCCTGACAGCCAACTGATTTAGCGCTTCCCATGCCTCCGCGGTTGCCCGGCCAGCCAGACGCTTGGCCACCGTATTGCGAAAATTTCTTGTCCGCGTCGCACTGCTTTCGCTTCGCCAATCATCCGACCCATTCTCCTCCGTTACCCCCAGCTCACTCACCAACCACTGCAGCAGCGTTCCCAACTGCGCATCGGTAAGGCCAGTAGGCACAGGGCCCTCCCAAGATGGCCGACCCTCGACGGAACCTAGCAGGTGCCGGACCATAACTGGTCCAAAGCGAATAATCTGCTGCCAGCTGGTCCACCAGGCACTGTCGTCTTCCGCCTCAAACAGCGCGGCCCGGAACACCACGTAAGTCAGCCGATGCAACGCCGGACCATCAGGGTTCTGGGCAAGTAGGGCATCCCGGAATAATTCAGCAGGCCGGAAGTGCCAGGCTAATAACTGCTCCAGGACAACGAGCGCACCTGCTACTGACCAGTAGCCTGCCGTAATGCTAAACAGAGCGACGCGCCTTAGGCCCTCATGCGGGGTATCACGCAGCAAGTCGACCAGATAGGCGTGGCCATTGCTCGCGACTACCAGTTGGTGCCTGAAATCGGTGGTTCTTACGATTTGCCGCACCACTGCGCTGGCATGCTGATTAAGTGCCACTGCTAGTAGCTGAGGCCGGTGGCCTTCGCTGGCTATGTTCGCATACAGCAGCAGGTTGACCCAGGGGAACCACTCTGCACTGGTGAGGGCTCCTACAAAATCAGGGGTTTCCTCTAAGCAGAGTACCAGTGCAGCCAAATGAATGGTTTCTGTGCTCGAAACCGAGTTAATTCGGGAGCTATGTAAATCTGGTGCACAGTGCGTCACAAAACGCTGGGCTAGTACTACTATCCTTTGCTTCAAGAGGGTCGAGGAACGGAGCCAGTGAAATCCCTCCCGTACACTAGAGGAGAGGGCATTGTGCATTCCCTGTCCAGATCTAGTAAGTAACCACCAGACGTATCCCCAACTATTTCGGATATCGGTTCGCACTGGGTCGCTCAGCCGTATCAATAGACGGAAAGTTCGCCCGTTCATTCGGTGCGTTTGCTGGCGACTGACTCGCTGCTCCTTGGCCGCTTTCTGCTCGTAATAAAGGCGCTCCCGATTGTTATGCGCATAGTCCGATTCTATCTCCCAAGCCCACCCGAGTTCTTCGGGAACAAAGGCTTTACAATGCGCCAGGTCGTAGAGCGCAGCAAACTGTGTCTGATACGCTAAGGAGGTAGCAGGCAATGCTCCATTAAGCAATTGATTAGCAACAGAAAAGAGTACGCAAAGTGTTCGACGCGCAGACGTAGTGCTCAGTAGGTCAAGCAGAAAATCCCAATCCTCATTCCCAAATAGCGCTTGCTTTGACACCTCCTGGCTGGGATAGCGCTTGCTTTCAGACGGGTGCAGCAGGGTTAAGTAATAAGCCGAGGGCAACTGATTGCGGGCGGCCAACTGCTGAATGATGTGGTGCCTGGGTAACTTAGCTGTTGGCACAATCAGTCCGCTATGACTCCGCAGCAAGTGGCGCAACGCGAATCCCAACCATGCGGCTACCCGTGGAACTTCCGTATGCTGCCAAGCTGCCGCCACGGCTGATTCGCACACTCGTTGCGCGATGGTGCTGGAAGCAGTACTCGGCTGCTTGTTGCGACGCACAGCCCAGCACAGCAGGGCTGGCAAATGAGTTGGCGTGATGCCATCGCGTAAGCCACCTGCGAAAGCCGGTGAGATAAAGCTTCTATAAGCTCCGGTATAATTGCGGCTTTTCTCTCGCGTAAGCAAGGGTATTAACTCCTGAACAGTCAAGAAGTTGGGCCAAAGCAGGTGCAGGAGTGTTCCTCGAAACTCATCATCGCTGTCTTCCATCGGCACTGCGTTAATAAGCAGTCGCAGTGGTGCTCCAATTGTGGGGTCAGCAAAATGGCGCAGGCTGCGGATGGCATCGGTACGGATTCGGATGGGTAGCGTAACATCCAGGGTCAACTTAGTAAGCAAGGGAGTTAGCTCCTGCACCATGCAGCTATCGGCTAGCTGATGAGCAAGCCACCTGGCTTCTGGCGTTTCGTCGGGGTTAGCTAACACCATCTCCAACTGTGCGGCCAGACCGGAATGGGCAAGCCGGGCCAAGTAAGGTTCGGCCCGTCGGGGATATAGATGACGCTCATAAGTCAGCGCGAAAAGGTGGTCTACCAACGTAGCGCATTGGACTGGGCTGGCAGTAAGCAACTCCGCTCGCAAGGCCGTGAGCGAGTCCATCTGCAGCAAGTCAGCAGAGAAGTCAGAAGAGAGCGAAGCCAACCAGACAGCAGTATCGCGCAGAGCGGGTACTACGCCTGCCCCGGGCACTGCAGAACGAAACAGATTACGCAACTGTGCCATGGGTACCTTGGCCTGGTGCAACGCCCAAGCTGCTAAGAAGTCGGCATACGCCTGATGTGCCCACACAACGTGCGTGGCATTGGGCACGAATAAGCCCGTATGGTCCAGAACGTCCCGAACCAGCGCTAGGTCCAGAAGGAGACTAGGTTTATCACCAGTCAAGGTATTCTCACCCGTGATGTCACTTAGTCTTAGCGCTACCTCTGTTGCCTCGGTTTCGCTGCGGGTCAGTACCCGCCGGTTGCTACCGACCATCAGCAGTGCAATATGGCCTGCAATGCGCAGGCGTCGGTCAGGGTCGTACAACGGTGATACCTGACGTTGTTCGTCCCACCCTTCTTCGCATAGTAATCGACAGCCCGCTTCTAATAAATCGATGCCGCGACCAACGGACGGCCCAAACCGCTTGGCTTTCCAGAGCCTGATAAGCAGGTGTAGCGTTACTGGTCGAATAACCAGCGCCACGGCTTCCGCTCGCTCAATAGCTGCTAAAAACTCCTGCGGTGCAATGCCCTCTTCCTTGGCTGCTACCCCTAGCTGCGCTCGTGTTAAGGGAGCAAGCTGTAAGACTGCCACCTGACTAGGTTGCTCTGGTTTGTCAAAGCGTTGGTGCAAGTCGTCCGTAAAAAAGGACGGCCAGGTAGCGGTTCGACTCAGTATGCGCAGGTGTAACCTAGGTAGTGGCCACTTTTCCAGCATGCGCCGAAGTGTTTGCGCCAGTTTTGATTCCTGGGTGAGCGCTTCATCAAAGCTGTCCAGCCAGAGCCATAGTTGCATCGCTGGTTGACTTAGCCACTGCTGCACAACAAGTTCCTGCTCCAATGCCTCAACAATGTCACGACCCGTACTAAAATCACCGAGATTAGCGAAATGACTCGTTCCAGCAACTGGTACCTGCTTCTGAGACTGCCACTCACTGGACTTACCCATTCCAGGTTCGCCCAGCAGAATCAGGCAACCCATGTTTTGCCAGCAACTTAACGGTTGAGCAACTGAATTAGCGTCATAATAGCCCGTGTAATTCCATTCATGCTCTACTGTATTTTCAGTTCTAGGTACCCACAGACGCTGCCAGGGATATGTTGATTGTTTAGCCATTACTTCTAGTACCAAGTGCTGATGTCATAGACAATGACCAAGTTCTAACTATTACCAGCAGATGCATCGCTATGGATTCCTAGATGGATAGGCAATAATCGCTGCACGGTGGTGGCGTGAAACTCCTTCCCACGCCGGGTACGATAGCCCGCCTCATTGAGCTTGGCGGCAATTTGCCACAAGGTCTGCCCTTTGGCGCGCAAGAGCTCAGCCAGTTGCGCCGCCTGCCGATTAGCCTGGTGCTCGCGGGCATTACGCTGCATGGCCGCCTGCCCCTGCGCGATAACGGCTGTGGTAAAATTCTGGGGACTGCCTAGCTGCGCGCCGCGGGCTTTCTTGGCGGCGAGCGCATCCTTCGTGCGTTTGGAAATAGTCTCGCGCTCGTGTTGGGCGATGACGGCAAATAATCCTACGGTTAAGGTATTCGCATCCGGCATATCGCAGCAGACGAAGTTCACCCCCGAATCGCGCAAGGCGAAGATAAAGCCAGCATTCCGGCTTAAGCGGTCCAGCTTGGCGATGAGCAGCGTCGCCCCGGTACGCCGGGCCTCGGCGATGGCCGCGAGCAATTGGGGCCGGTAGTTCTTCTTGCCGCTCTCTACCTCCACAAACTCCTGCCCGAGTTGCGCCGGGTCCGTTACGAACTGCCGGACGGCCGCCTGCTGCGCTTCGAGGCCTAAGCCCGAGTTGCTTTGCTTTTGGGTGGATACCCTATAATACGGAGTGTAGGTGCGAGCGGTGGGCAAAGGAGCAATCACAGTACAAGCAGGGCATTTTGGCACAAAACTCCCGCAAGGTAGGTCATTTTACATATTGTAAACGGTCGTTTACAGCTTGTAAAAAAGGGGCTACTACTGCTTTCTAAGCAGTAGTAGCCCCTTTTGCTGATTGTTTG
>Ga0265798_10001155_pt1 | contig 41810 bp, 36 predicted proteins | sample P3T30metagenome_FD_192430 | JGI IMG/M metagenome (GOLD analysis project Ga0265798, IMG submission 192430) | Plant litter microbial communities from East Loma Ridge, Irvine, California - P3 T30 | ecosystem: Environmental > Terrestrial > Plant litter > Unclassified | place: USA: California... | reverse complement strand
CACTACGATATGAGAGTTCCACCCCGACCCCAGGAGGACATTGCGTGGCCAAGCGCTCCGAATACGACGCCAGACATTTATCGGTGCTCGAAGGTCTCGAAGCTGTACGCAAGCGTCCGGGAATGTACATCGGCTCCACCGACTCCCGTGGTCTCATGCACTGTCTCTGGGAGATCATCGACAACTCAGTCGATGAGGCACTGGCCGGTCACGCCTCGAACATCTCCATCACGCTCTTCCCTGACGACTCGGTAGAAGTCAGCGATGACGGTCGTGGCATTCCAGTGGACATCGAACCGCGCACCGGTCTCTCCGGATTGGAAGTGGTCTTCACCAAGCTCCACGCGGGTGGGAAGTTCGGTGGCGGTTCCTATAACGCCGTGGGCGGGCTTCACGGAGTCGGAGCTTCGGTGGTCAATGCGCTCTCGGCACGACTGGACGCTCAGGTCAGCCGCGGAGGCAAAGTTCACCAGCTCTCCTTCCGGAGAGGGGAGCCCGGTGTCTTCGCCGGGGCTCGTCCGGACCCGGATGCCGAGTTCAGTCCCGCAGCAGAGGGATCCCCTTTGGCAGTAGTGGGAAAGGCCAAGCGCGGCGCCACCGGAACGACCATCCGCTACTGGTCTGACCGCCAGATCTTCACCTCGGATGCGGGGTTCGATGACACCGAGATCGCCAACCGCGCCCGGCAGACTGCCTTCCTGGTGCCAGGATTGCGCATCACCGTGCGAGACCTTCGTGGAGAACAGCCTCTCGAAGAGGTCTTCCAGTACGACGGCGGGATCAGCGAATTCGCGGAGCATCTTGCCAGTGACACCTCGGTCACCGATATCTGGCGCATCCAAGGCCACGGGAAATTCACCGAACGCATCCCGGTGCTCGCAGAAGACGGCAGAAGTCACATGCAGGACGTGGAACGCGATTGCGAGGTCGACATCGCGCTGCGCTGGGGGATCGGATACGAGACCACGGTGCGAAGCTTCGTCAACATCATCGCCACCCCGAAGGGCGGCACCCACCTGACCGGCTTCGAACAGGCCCTTCTGAAGAGTCTGCGCAAGACCGTGGAGGCCAACGCTCGTCGGCTCAAGGCTGGCAGCGACAAGCTGGAGAAGGACGACGTCCTCGCTGGACTGACCGCAGTGGTGACCGTGCGGATCGCTGAACCCCAGTTCGAGGGTCAGACCAAAGAGATCCTCGGGACACCAGCCGCCAGGCAGATCGTGTCTCGAGTGGTGAGCAAAGAGCTTGAAGCTCGCCTGGGTGCGACCAAGCGCGCAGAGAAGCAGCAAGCTGCTGCGGTCCTCGAGAAGGTCGTCGCCGAGATGAAGTCCCGCATCTCGGCGCGGATGCATAAGGAGACGCAGCGGCGCAAGAACGCCCTCGAGACCTCCTCCATGCCCGCGAAGCTTGTGGAGTGCCGATCCAAGGGCGTGGAAGAGACGGAACTCTTCATCGTCGAGGGGGATTCCGCCCTCGGGACTGCGAAGCTTGCGCGCTCCTCGGATTTCCAGGCGCTGCTGCCGATTCGTGGGAAGATCCTCAACGTTCAGAAGGCTTCGGTGGCAGATATGCTCTCCAACACCGAATGCGCGGCGCTCCTGCAGGTCATCGGCGCGGGGTCAGGGCGCAGCTTCGATATCGACGCCGCACGCTACGGCAAGGTGGTGCTGATGACCGATGCCGATGTCGATGGAGCCCATATCCGTACGCTCCTGCTGACGTTGTTCTTCCGCTACATGCGCCCGATGATCGAGGCCGGCCGCGTATTCGCCGCGGTGCCGCCGCTGCACCGGGTCGAGGTCATCCATCCTGGGCGACGGGCCAATGAGGTCAAGTACACCTACTCCGAGGCGGAGCTGAACCGGCTTCTGGCGGATCTGCAGGAGCAGGACCTGAACTATAAGGAACCCATCCAGCGATATAAGGGCCTGGGCGAGATGGATGCCGATCAGCTTTCAGAGACCACGATGGACCCGCAGCACCGAGCCCTGCGACGAATCAGGGTCCAAGATGCAGAGGCGGCGGAGCGAGTCTTCGACCTGCTGATGGGTTCAGTCGTCGCTCCGCGCAAGGACTTCATCATCGAGGGTTCTCGAGGCCTGGACCGCGAACGCATCGACGCTTAGGTTGCGTCCTGGCCGGAGACACGTGTTGCACCCATGGGCTCCCGATCCGTGCGAATTATTTCTACCGCTTGTAGAAATAATTGCTCGATCAGGCCGATTGGCCCCTATGACCACCAGAGCGACCGGTACACTGAACGACGACGAAGAGTGCACCTTGACCACATTGTGAGCGCAGACGTGACCCAACAGACTTCAATCGCCCCCACCGGCGATTCCGCATCCGCGGCGGCTGGTGCTGCCAACGGCACGGAAGCTTCGCAGCCGCGATGGCGCCGCAAGGTCGCCGCATATTGGTCGTTGACCAAGCCCCGTGTGATCGAGCTGCTGCTGGTGACAACCCTGCCCACTATGTTCTTCGCCCAGCAAGGGGTGCCAGACTTCTGGCTCGCTCTGGCCACGCTTCTCGGGGGCGCCATGGCAGCAGGGTCCGCCGGCGCATTCAACTGCTATATCGACCGCGATATGGACAAGTTGATGAATCGTACGAAGAAGCGCCCGCTGGTCACCGGCGAACTGAGCCCCGCCGAAGCGCTGATCTTCGCGACTGTTCTAGGAATCGTCGCAATCACCGTGCTCTGGTTCGGCACCAACCCGCTTGCCGCAGGCCTTGGAGCAGCAGCAATCTTCTTCTATGTGGTCGTCTACACGATGATCCTGAAGCGACGCACGGAGCAGAACATCATCTGGGGCGGAATCGCTGGTTGTTTCCCGGTGGTCATTGCCTGGGCGGCCGTGCGCGAGACTCTCGAGTGGCCAGCCGTCGTCCTGTTCATCGTCATATTCCTCTGGACCCCGCCGCACTATTGGCCGCTGTCCATGAAGTACCGAACCGACTATCAGACTGCTCACGTGCCCATGCTGGGTGCGATCGCTACTGCCAGGACGGTCTCAGTCCAGGTGGTGCTCTACGCCTGGGCAACGGTCATGTGCTCGCTCTTGCTAATCCCATTGGGCTGGGCCGGGATCACCTATACGGCGTTTGCCCTGGTGTCTGGCGCCTGGTTCATCTACGAGGCCCACGTGCTGCATCGGAAGGCGGAGAGCGGGACGCTGACCGATAAGAAGGCCATGAAGGTCTTCCACCTCTCGATTCTCTACCTGACTCTGCTCTTCATCGGATTGTGGGTTGATCCCTTCATCGGGTCACCACTGATGGGCTGATCGGGCGTCTCCTGTTCCCAGGTTTCCAGCGTGGCTGGATACATGGTCCCCGGGTAGAGAATCCCTGCGGGCTCGTCCTCATCGAGGACCAGCAGTGGACGATGCGGATTCACCGAGGTATCAGCGAGCAGCTCTTTGATGGTCGTGGTGCGTTGAACCGGTCTGTCGATCGGACGGACGAGTGCTGCACATCGCTTCTTGGACCAGCCTTGCGGGTCCAGCCTCTTGATCTCGTCGATGTCTTCGCGCGTGATCAGCCCGATCGCCCGGTAGGAGAGGTTCAACACCACGGCCGCATCGGATTCTCCTAGAACCGCGTCGGCATCAGCCAATGAGCGAGTTCCAAGGATCGTGGCTCCCAGCGGGGCCATTATTTCGGCGACTTCAGTCATGCCTACGCTCCTGCTTGAGTAGCCGCGTCGTCGCTGGGCAAAGGCAGCGCTGGACCGGCCGGAAGAGTTCAGTGCGGAAGCCGCGGTAGGTTGCGGGGCGCCGAGCAGTGATCGTGTCATGGATTCTCCAAAGAGTGATGAGACGAGCCCACTGCTGAACTCACCCTCAGTCTAATCACACATGCCACGCAGGTGAAGACCTTCACAGCCCGGGCCAGGCCGGTCAAGCTTGCAGGACGGGGTGCAGTAAACTCATCGGACCGCTCGAGGTGAGCTGAGTCAGGACGACCCGGATCGGAGGGCATGATGACCACAGAGTCACGCTTCAATGGAGAGCTCGTTGACACCGACACGGTCGACGACGCAGTTCTGGACGCCATAGACACCGAGACTGCAGAACGTAACGTTTCGGCGGACCTCCAGCTCCTGCTCCAAGAGGATACGGACATATCAGCCTTCCTGGGAGGCTTGGCCGAGGTCTCCGCCGAGCGTTTCAGCGGAACGCAGCCGGTGCTCTGCGGAATCATCCTGGACAGATCAAAACGAAACGTCGTGGTGGCTGCCAGCAGTGCAGAAGCCGCTCGTCTGGACGAGGTGCAGGCGGGGTTCGACGAGGGCCCATGCCTGGAGGCGCAGCGCACCAATACCGTCATCAGCGTGGCGGATGTCCGGTCTGAGCGACGCTGGCCAGACTATATGGCAGCGGTGCGGGAATTCGGCATGCGCAGCGTCCTGGCGGTGCCGCTGACGCTTCAGTCGGAGGCCAAGGCCGCGATGAACTTCTACACCAGCACGCCTGAGGCCTTCGGTCCGGCGGAGATTGCGGCTGCACGACGCTATGCCGAATTGGCATCCAAGGTCGGGGTGATCGCCCTGCGTCTAGCCGCTCACGCGGAGAACATCGAACACCTTCAGGCAGCCATGGAGTCCAGGACCGCGATCGACATCGCGGTAGGCGTGGTCATGGCGCAGAACCGGTGCACCCAGGAGGAAGCGTTCTCCATCCTTCGAAAAGCCTCAAGTCATCGCAATGTGAAGTTACGGGTGCTCGCTGAGGAACTTGTCGCCTCGGTAGGCCGTGCGACGCCTGCGACCGTCTTCGACACCTGAGCCCTCACCGATCCTGCCAGCTCATACCTCGATGCTGTGCAGCTGCGGTCCCGGAGCTCAGGCTCGCGACCCTGCGCTGCAGATGCTCCAGGTTCGCACGGGAGTTCGGTACTGCGAGGTGAATCGTGCTGATCAGACCGTCAGCACTGTAATCAGTACCCGCAATCTGGACGTCTGCAGCTCTGAGATCGTTCTCCCAACGTCCCGCCTCGGCCACCGGCGCGTCGAGGGTGAGGTGCTGCATCCGAACCCGGCTTCGCAACACCTTCTGCTCCTTGGCGGCTTCGATCGCGGACGTGACAGAGTCGGAATAGGCACTCACCAACCCTCCTGATCCCAGCAGGGTGCCGCCGAACCAGCGAAGAACCACCGCGACGACGTCGCTGAGCCGCTGTCCTGGTTCTGGCATCTCAGTCTTGAGCAGCGCCGCCAGGATCGGGGCCCCCGCTGTGCCAGAGGGTTCACCGTCGTCTTGGGCGCGCTGGAGGTCTCGATCAAAGCCGATGACCCACGCGCTGCAGCAGTGCCGAGCGGTGGGATGGTCCTGACGCAGCTGGGAGATGACCTCCGCTGCGTGTTCCTGGCTTTCTGCCCGCCCCAGCACCGTGAGAAACCGTGAACGCTTGCGGTCAAGTTCAGTGACGACCTCAACTCCCTGGCGCAGCACAGTATAGGAATCGGTTCTCTCGGGCATAGCACGAGTCTACGGCGGCTCCTGGCGATCCTCCGGCGAGCCCTAAGGACCCGATGGTGCATCCTTGGTGAGTTCGTGGGCCTTCGCAGGAGCTCAGCTCTCACTTCGCGCGACCAGGGCGGCGCGATGCGGGGAGGTAAGGGGGAGCACGCCCAATGCCGTCCGGATCACCTGCTGGTCCTCGTAGGCCTCGGGAAGCTGGAGGTATCGCCACAGCTCCTCGGATGAACCATCCGCAAGGACTGACTCGCGCAGGAGGGCAGATAGCTCGTGACGTGCCCTGAGTACGCCGGGGGCATCGCTTCCGGCAAGCAGCTCTCCCCGGTAGATATCAAGGGCGCGTGCTCGATCTCCCACCATGAGCGCTTCCCAGACTTCTGCTGCGTCGAGTTCCAGCGCTGCACTGAGCCGGTAGGGACGGGACAACAGCGATACCCCCGTGTGAACGGGACCCAGCAGGAGCTTCCGCAATCGGACGAGTTCTGCGCGCACTGCGACCTCATGACCCGGGCCGGGATAGAGCAGGTCGACCAGGTCCTCGGCGGTGAGCCCCTCACGTGCTGCGCGTGAGTAGCCATACCAGCTCAGCAGGAACAGTATCTCTGCGTGTCGCTGACTGAGCCGCTGCCGCATCCCGTGGGAGTTGAACAGTGCTGGTGGACCCCCGAGTGTTGAAAGTCGGGGTTGCGAAGCAGGGCCGGGAGACAGCTTCAATTCGGCTTCGGCAGCAGAAACGGCTGCGGTCAACAGCGGCAGTGAATGAACAGCCACCGCCTGGGCGTCGCCGGTGAGATCCACTACGCCCAATATCTCACCGGTCAGAGGATTGCGCACCGGCACTGCGGAACAGGAGAACCGGTGGGCGGTGTGGGAGAAGTGCTCGTGACGGTGCACCTGCGCCCCACGACCCGTGACGAGTGCCAATCCGGGAGCTGAGGTTCCTATGGCCTGTTCGGACCAGTTGGCGCCGGCCTGGAAAGCTGAACGCTCAGCCTGACGCAACGTGCTTCGAGCACCATCCACCCAGAGCAGGCGCCCTGCGGCATCGCCGATGGCGACAATGAGTCCCGCTTCAGCTGCAGGCTCGATCAGCAGTCGGTTCAGGACCGGCAGCACCTGATGCAACGGATGGTCGCGTCGATAGGTCTGAAGCGCCAGTCCGTCGAGTTCGATCGGTGGAAGTGCGCTGGTCGGGTCTGTGACTCCATGGGCAGACCTGCGCCAGGATGCGCGCAGGACTGGGGACAATGTGGCCCATGTCTGTGGCTCCGTAGGAAGAGCCTGCATCGGAGCTCCTTTGACTGAGCAGTGACGTTGGTTCAGCAAATGTGTGCTGACTCACAGCCTATTCCTGCAACTGCTGTGCAACCTAGAGGAATTTAGACTGATTCTACTGTGACACAGGTCACTCCTTGGAGAGTCAATCGAGAATGTCGGAGGGAAGACAGATGAGCATCTATGCACAGCCCGGGACCGAAGGTGGCCTGCTGAGCTTCAAGCCACGCTACGAGAACTACATCGGCGGTGAATGGGTTCCACCGGTCAAGGGCGAGTATTTCGAGAACCCGTCTCCGGTGACTGGCAAGACCTTCACCGAGGTGCCACGATCCGGCGCTGAGGACATCGAGCTTGCCCTCGACGCAGCCCACGCCGCCGCTCCCGCGTGGGGCAAGACATCAGTAGCGCAACGAGCCGTGATCTTGAACAAGGTCGCCGACCGCATCGAGACCAACCTTGAGCTGCTCGCCGTCGCCGAGACATGGGAGAACGGGAAACCCGTACGAGAGACGCTGGCGGCTGACCTTCCTCTGGCGGTGGACCACTTCCGCTATTTTGCAGGTGCCATCAGAGCTCAGGAGGGTGGAATCAGCGAGATCGACGCCGACACGGTGGCGTACCACTTCCATGAGCCGCTCGGAGTGGTGGGACAGATCATTCCCTGGAACTTCCCCATCCTGATGGCCGTGTGGAAGGTCGCTCCAGCACTGGCGGCTGGCAACGCCGTCGTGCTGAAGCCTGCGGAACAGACTCCTGCCTCAATCCTCGTGCTCATGGAACTGATCGGAGATCTGCTTCCGCCAGGTGTGCTCAACGTGGTCAACGGATTCGGTGCCGAAGCTGGAGCACCGCTGGCTTCGAGCCCGCGGATCCGCAAGATCGCCTTCACGGGTGAGACCACGACGGGGCGTCTGATCATGCAGTACGCCTCGCAGAATCTCATCCCGATGACGCTCGAGCTCGGCGGCAAGAGCCCGAACCTCTTCTTTGCCGACGTAGCCCGCGAGGATGACGCGTTCTATGACAAGGCCCTTGAAGGATTCACGATGTTCGCCCTGAATCAGGGCGAAGTCTGCACCTGTCCCTCGCGCGCACTCGTTCAGTCAAGCATCTACGAGGAGTTTCTCGAGGCTGCTGTGGCGCGGACCAAGCTGGTCAAACAGGGGAACCCCCTGGACACCGACACCCAGGTGGGTGCGCAGGCCAGCAATGATCAGTTGGAGAAGATCCTCAGCTATATCGACATCGGCACACAAGAGGGCGCGGAGATCCTCACCGGAGGCCATCGCTCCGACCTCGGCGGGGACCTCTCAGCGGGTTACTACGTGGAGCCCACCATCTTCAAGGGGTCCAATTCGATGCGGGTGTTCCAGGAGGAGATCTTCGGACCCGTGGTCTCGGTGACCGAGTTCAAGGATTACGCGGAGGCCATAGAGATCGCCAATGACACGCTCTACGGCCTGGGGGCCGGCGTCTGGTCTCGTGAGGCGAATATCGCCTACCGGGCAGGGCGCGACATCCAGGCCGGGCGCGTCTGGACCAACTGCTACCACCAGTACCCGGCCCATGCTGCCTTCGGCGGCTATAAGAACTCGGGGATCGGCCGGGAGAACCACCTGATGATGCTCTCGCACTACCAGCAGACCAAGAACATGCTGGTCAGCTACAGCGAGAACAAGCTGGGCTTTTTCTAGACGGAGGTGGAGCGATGAGCACTCAGCGAATAGGAATCACAGAAGAAGCGTCGGTGCTCTTGCGAACCCTGCGAGAAACTCACGGCAAGCCTCTGATGTTTCATCAGTCCGGGGGCTGCTGTGACGGTTCCGCTCCGATGTGCTTCACCCAGGGCACATTCCTGACTGGCCCAGCAGATGTGCTGCTGGGCCAGTTGGAGCCCGGCACCCCGGAACCGGTCCCTGTGTGGATATCGAAAGCCCAGTTCCAGTACTGGTCGCATACCCACATCACCATCGATGTGACCGAAGGCCGGGGAGCCGGGTTCAGCATCGAGGGACCCACAGGCCAGCGGTTCATCGTGCGATCCAGGCTCTTCACCGATGAGGAGTCGCAGTCCTTGGAACCTGTCACCACCGGGTGAGCCGCGCAACGGCGCGCAGGAATTTCCGTGACTGGATTCGGCAAGGCAGGCAGGTCATCGCTGTGTAGGCTGGCGCGATGACCAGGACACCTCGCGCGGGCACGACCGACTCGATGACCGGATCCCAGTGGTGGCGCAGCGCCGTGATCTACCAGATCTACCCGCGTTCCTTCAGTGACGCCTCCGGTGACGGCATAGGTGATCTGCGCGGTATCGCGGCACGTCTGTCCTCGCTTCAGGAGCTGGGGGTGGACGCGATCTGGCTCAGTCCCTTCATGACCTCCCCGCAGAAGGACGCGGGCTACGACGTCGCTGACTTCTGTGACGTGGATCCGCTCTTCGGGACGATGGAGGACTTCGACGACATGCTTGCCCAGGCCCATGACCTTGGGCTGCGCGTCATCGTCGACCTGGTGCCCAATCATTCTTCCGATCAACACCCGTGGTTCCAAGCCGCTCTCGGCGCACTTCCAGAGAGCCCAGAACGGTCCCGCTATATCTTCCGCGACGGCAGGGGCGTGGACGGGACACAGCCACCGAATAACTGGCAGTCCATCTTCGGCGGGCCCGCCTGGACCAGGATCATTGAGCCTGATGGTTCACCAGGTCAGTGGTACCTGCACCTCTTCGACTCCAGCCAACCCGATTTCGACTGGTCACAGGAAGCCGTCAAGCAAGAATTTCGACGCATCCTTCGCTTCTGGCTGGACCGCGGAGTCGATGGATTCCGCGTGGACGTGGCCCACGGGCTGGTGAAGGACCAAGATTTCCCGGACTACACCCCGGATCCGCATGCCGGATCGATGGGAGGCGAGGCTGAACCAGCCCCCTATTTCGAGCAGCCAGAGGTCCATGAGATCTACCGGGACTGGCATGAGGTCCTGGAGGAATACGACGGCGACCGAGCCCTGTGCGGTGAGGCATGGGTCTCCAGCATCGAGAAGACCGCGCTCTGGGTTCGCCCGGATGAGATGCACCAGACCTTCAACTTCCACTATCTGGAGACCCCTTGGCAGCCTGGACCGCTGCGCGAGGTGATCGATGCGTCGCTGCACGCATTCAAAGCCGTCGGTGCACCCAGCACCTGGGTGCTCTCGAACCACGATCTGGTCAGACACACCACCCGGCTCTCACTGACCGCAGAGAATCCGCAGGGCGTGGGAATCGGTCCGGATTTCCCCGGTCTCCCCGAACCTGGACCTGCCCTGCAGCGCGCGCGAGCAGCTACCGCTCTGATGCTCGCGCTTCCGGGGTCGGCTTACCTCTATCAGGGGGAGGAACTGGGCCTCGATGAGGTCATCGATCTCCCGGGGGAGGCCCGGCAGGATCCCACCTGGTTCCGCACCGCAGGTGAGCGGTATGGCCGTGACGGGTGTCGAGTCCCCATTCCGTGGGTGTCTACAGAAGAGACCTTCGGTTTCAGCACGGCGGGAGAGTCTTGGCTGCCACAGCCTGAGCACTGGAAACACCTGGCCCGTGACGTCCAAGAGGCTGATCCGCACTCCACGCTGGCGCTGTATCAACGCATGCTGCGCCTCCGGACCCAATATCATCTCGGCACGGGGGAGTTGACCTGGGAGGACGAGGGCAGGGCGGACGTCTTGTCCTTCACCAATCAGGGTGTTCGGGTGATCAGCAATCTCGGCGACACTCCAGTTGAGCTTCCGCACGCAGCCGAGGTGCTGCTCAGCAGTTCTCCGCTGATCGACAGCGCAGAACGGACCGCGGTCCAGGTATGGCAGCTGCCGCAGGACACCACGGCGTGGATCCAGCTTGGACGTGAGGATTCACACTAGGAGTAAGTGCGCGACGCCTAATCTGGCTCCGCGGCACGACGCGTGCGTCGACTTGCGTGGATTGAATAGCGCGGGAGCCACCGGATGAGCGCAGCGCTTGCCAGCGGGCCCATCGAGGCGGCCACCCACACGCCTCCCGCGAGTGTGCCCAGTGCCGCTCCGGCGGCGAGGGTGAGGGGCCCGGCGGCGATGCCGAAATCTTGCAGAAGCCGCCAGGCTCCGAGGAACTGCTGACGCTCCGCCGGGGGAGCTATATCTGATGCGATGGTCATCATCACACCGGAGCCGAGGCCGTTGCTGATACCCAGCAGGATTGCGACCAGACTGAGGCCCAGGGCGCTCTCGGCGAGCGGGATCAATCCCATCGCCGCACCGAGTCCCACCATTGAGGGCACCCCGATCCAGAGTCGGCCCATATGGTCCATGACCTTCCCTGCCGGATAGAACAGCAGCATGTCGATGCCGCCGGCGAGGCCGTAGATCAGGGAGATCGCTGTGGGATCCAAGCCGATGTGCTCGCCCCAGAGCGGGATGACCTGTTGCCGGGCGCCGCGGATGGCTCCCACCAACATTGCAGCAATCCCCAGGGTCATCAGCAGCTTCCGGTGGGCAACGATAACCTGCCAGAATCCAGCACGTGCAAGTCCTGGTTCCTTGCTTGCGCGGGTATCGATCTCCGGGGCGAGGATGACCGTGACACCTGCCGCCACCGCGGTGAGGAGGGCGAGGAGGAAGACTCCGCGCAGATCGCCCAGGGCGATGACCCCTGCACCCAGGAACGGGCCGATGAACTGTCCGATCCGGTGCACCCCACCCAGAGTCGAAAGCACGCGCGCCCTCTGGTGCACCGGCGTGACCTCGGTCAGGTAGGAATGACGCGCGAGCTGGAATACCGCGTTGGCGGCGCCCACAAGCAGGACAGCAGCACCCAGGGTGAGCAGTGACGGCGACAGACCTGCGCCGAGGAATCCCAGAGCCGCAGCACTGGAAGCGATCAACATGGCGCGTCGATCGCCCACCCGCGCAGCCAGTGCCCCGGCGGGCAGATCGGCAAGTATCTGACCCAGCGGAAGCATCGCGGCAATGATTCCCGCCACAGCGAGGGAGGCTCCGCGCTCCACCGCGAAGGGCGCCAGCACCGGGATCATGGCACCCGCGCCGACACTGAAGATGAAGGCCGGAAGCAGCGCCCCGAGGAATATCTGCCGACGGGGGAACTCAGCAGTCTCCATCCCGGGAGTCTATACAGGCCATGAGCCTGAGGCAGGTGACCTGACCGGGCGCGGCAATGTCATAGGCTGGATACATGAGTTCACCGGCCGAGCGTTATGCAGAGTCACGTCGACGAGCAGCGGAGGCCAAGACCCAGCTGGGAGCCTTCCGCGCAGCGCAGGCCTTCGACCTCGACGACTTCCAGATAGAAGCCTGCCAACACCTCGAGGCCGGCCGGGCCGTGCTGGTCGCGGCGCCCACCGGCGCCGGCAAGACCATTGTCGGGGAGTTCGCGGTTCATCTGGGTCTCGTCAACGACACCAAGACCTTCTATACGACCCCGATCAAGGCCCTGTCTAACCAGAAGTACCAGGAACTAGTGGAGGCACACGGTTCTGATCGCGTGGGTCTGCTCACCGGTGACACCTCGATCAACTCCGAAGCACAGATCGTGGTGATGACCACAGAGGTGCTGCGCAATATGCTCTATCAGGACTCGGACACGCTGCGTCACCTCGGCTATGTCGTGATGGACGAGGTGCACTACCTGGCCGACCGGTTCCGCGGCGCCGTCTGGGAAGAAGTAATCATCCATCTTCCTGAACATGTCCAGGTGGTCGCACTCTCGGCCACCGTGTCCAATGCCGAGGAGTTCGGCGCCTGGCTGGACACTGTGCGTGGAGAAACCTCGGTGGTCGTCTCGGAACACCGCCCGGTTCCGCTCTGGCAGCACATGGCGGTGGACCATCAGCTCCATGACCTGTTCATCTCCGAGGAGGACGGGGAGCCAGGTTCACTGGTCAACCCCGAACTCCAGCGCCTCGCCGCGCACAGCGAGGGCGTGAACTCCCGTCGCAGCGGACGCTATGGTTCCCGCGGTCACAGCCGAGGACCGAATCGAGGATCACAGCAGGGCTCCGCTCGCGGTGGTCCAGACCGCGGAGGCCGGGGCAACCTCCGCCAGGAGAATCGCAGCAGTCCCGCCGGCAAGCGGTCCGGATCTGGATCGCGCTCCGGACCTGGAGTCTCAGGGGTCTCTGGCTCCGCCGCAGGCCGGCCTAGATTGAACCGACCCAAGCTCATCCGCGCACTGGACCGAGAAGGGCTGCTTCCCTGCATCGGCTTCATCTTCTCCCGTGTGGGCTGCGAGGCTGCGGTGGAACAGTGCCTCAACGCTGGCATCGTGCTCACCAGCCGTGAAGAAGCCCAGGAGATCACCTCTCGGGTGGAACAGATGGGGTGGGATCTTCCGGCAGAGGACCTCTCGATTCTGGGATTCGACAGCTTCCGCGAGGCCCTCATTAACGGTGTGGCGGCACACCACGCGGGAATGCTTCCCCCGTTCAAGGAACTCGTGGAGCAGCTCTACGCCGAGGGTCTGCTCAAAGTGGTCTTCGCCACCGAGACCCTCGCGCTGGGCATCAACATGCCAGCGCGCACCGTGGTCCTGGAGAAGCTCGACAAGTTCAACGGTGAATCCCACGTAGACATCACTCCGGGGGAGTACACCCAGCTGACCGGCCGTGCGGGCAGACGCGTGATCGACGTGGAGGGCCACGCCGTCGTCGTCTGGCAGCCCGGTATGGATCCGCGCCAGGTGGCGGGTCTCGCGTCCAAGCGCACCTATCCGCTGAATTCCAGTTTCAAACCGTCCTACAACATGGCGGTCAATCTGACGGCGCAGTTCGGACGACGACGAGCCCGCACCATCCTGGAGTCGTCGTTTGCGCAGTTCCAGGCTGACCGTTCAGTGGTGGGGACTGCCCGCGACGTGGCCAAGCGTGAGTCCTCGCTGGCAGGCTACGAGGAAGCCATGGCCTGTCACCTGGGGGACTTCCGCGAGTACGCGGCACTGCGCCGTCGGCTGGGGGAGGCAGAGAAGGACCAGGCCAAGGCGCGGCACAGGCAGCGCCGCCGCGAGATCATCCGGGTGCTCGCGGCCCTGCAGCCCGGGGACATCATCGAAGTCGAGGGCAAGCGAGGATTCGGAGAGTCTCTGGTGGTCCACAGCGCCCCTGAGCACGACCCTCGCCCTGGGGTCATCACCAGTGATGGCAAGTTCCGCAATGTGACAGCTGAGGATTTCGGCCAACCCCCCGAAGTGGTCTCCAGCATCCGACTGCCACGCAAGCCCCAGGTCAAGGTGCCCAAGGTGCGCCGCGATCTCGCCTCCGCCATGAGAGCAGCGCTCCATGAGCGGGTTCCTGCGCGCAACAGCGCTCCAGCCACTGGCTTCGGGTTCCTGGATGAGACTGCCGAGGAAGACTCCATCGAAGACCTTCAGGCGCAGCTGCGGCGGCACCCCTGCCATGGCTGCTCCGAGCGGGAAGATCACGCGCGCTGGGCGGAACGGGCGTGGAAGCTTCAGCGAGAGATCGATCAGCTCAAGCTCAAGATCGATCGCCGCACGGGTTCGATCGCGAAGATCTTCGACCGGGTCTGCGGGGTGCTTCATGAACTTGGTCATATGGAAGCTGTCGATCCTGAGCTCATGCCCCACGTCCCACCCGAGGACGCGACCGAGCTCCCGGCTCCGCCAGGGCTGACGTCGGGGTCGAAGATCAGCAGCGACGAGTGGTTTGCGGCGGAGTTCGCGGTCACCGACCGTGGCCAGCAGCTGCGTCGGATCTACGGGGAGCGTGACCTCTTCACAGGGCTTCTCATGGAGCGCGGAGTCCTGGCATCGTTGAGCGCCGAGGAGCTTGCGGCCTTCGTCACGGTGCTGGTCTATCAGTCCAAGCGCGACGATGAGGGAGCAATGCCCGTCATGCCGACCAAGCGGCTGGGCGGTGCGGTGCGGACCGGGATTGAGGTTCATGCTGAACTTGAGACTCTGGAGAAGCGCCATCACCTGGAACCCACGGCCGCCCCGGAGATGGGTTTGGTACTGCCCATGTATGCCTGGGCCCAAGGACAGAGCCTCCGCAATGCCCTGAGTGATTCCTCATTGGCAGCGGGTGACTTCGTCCGGTGGACCAAGCAGTGCATCGACACCCTGGACCAGCTCAGCAAGATTCCACACACACCCGCAAAGCTCGCCGCGCGCTGTCATGAAGCGGTGAGCCTCATCGGCAGGGGAGTAGTGGCATACTCCTCGGTGGCCTATCAGAACCTGGAGGAACCATCTGATGAATGAGACCAGTGCCGGAGAACCCGCGCAGCTCCTCACCAACGGCACGATCCACTCGCCGAGCGAGCCCTACGCCGACGCCATGGTCGTCCGAGACGGACTGATCGCATGGGTGGGTGCCTCAGATTCGGCTCAGGCCCGCGAAGACATCAAGCTCCAGGTCTGGGACCTGGACAGCGCGCTGGTGGCCCCTGCCTTTGTGGGTTGGGTGGATCTGGCGCGCAGCGCCACTGAGCGCTGGGCGACCCAAGACCGGGCGACCGAAGACACACCGACCCAAGACACGCCGACCCAAGACATCGGGTCGCGCACCACGGAGGCGCTCAACGCCGCAGCGGCACTGGGGCATGGCGCTGTGCGGCTCAGCATCTCCTGCCCGGTGCAGCACCTCGAGTCTGAATCTGAGCTGCTCACGTTCCTGCGGGAGGCTTTCGCCGCAGCAGCGGTGCACCCTGTGCGCAGCTATCCCGTCATCACGTTCACGAACCTCACCGCACTGGACACGACAGCCCGGTTTCACGCGATTGAACACGGACTCACGCTTCTTGCCCAGATCGATTCCCTGCTGGGACGTCCCGCGGCATTGCAGCTGGACTTCGGCGATGTCCGCGAGCAGCTCCTCGAGGTGAGAGTGCTCCTCGCGAAGGCATCGAGGCAGCTCCTCCTGCGCGTCTCGGAGGCCACGATCGGGGAGGATGCGGAGGGTGGCGAGGGTGCAGAGGCTGGTGAGTCTGGTGGGTCTGCCGAGTTGTCTGATCTCAAGCCCACAGATGTTGTCGCAGCGCTCGTGGAGTCCACGCAGCAGATGCGCGCTCAGAAGCTCAGCACACCGGGAGGACTTCCCACGGTGCTTGCAGGATTCGATTCAGCGCAGCGTCAGGACTGGGAGACCCTGCTCAACACCGGTGTCCAGGTGGTCCTGCGCGGGCGTGGACACCTGGCCACCGCCTTGAGCGTGGGTGTACCCATCAGCGCTGTCGGTGCTCCGGGGCAGAACCCCTGGGCCGTGGTGAACGACCACGTCCATCACCCCCAGGACCCGGTGTCAGTCCGAGCAGGCTTCAATGCCCAGACTCGCGGGGCCTACCGGTCGATGCCTGAAACCACCGGGACTCCGGCGTCGTCGGCGAGTCTCGACACCGGCGCGCGGGCCACCTATGCGGTGTGGGAAGTAGATTCCCTCGCCGTGCAGACCCCTGATTCACGAACGGCGGCGTGGAGCACTGATGTGCGCGCCCGCACGCCTCTGCTGCCTTATCTCGACGGGGAGACGCTGCCGATTCTGCTGGCCACCGTGATCGACGGTGACACGGTGCACAGTACAACTGCTCAGACACCTGCCTGATGGCGCCCGTAGAATGACCTCCGACCTGATCCCCTACTCCAGAAGGACTCGAAGCCACTCGTGAAGATCCTGACGATCATCCCGACCTATGACGAGATCGATGCGCTGCCAGGGACAGTCCAGCGCCTTCGTGCAGCCGTCCCGGAATCTGATGTGCTCATCGTCGATGACAACAGCCCCGACGGGACCGGTGATTTCGCCGAGGAACTCAGCCGGGCGGACTCGCAGATCCACGTGCTGCATCGCAAGTCCAAGGACGGTCTCGGGGGCGCCTATATCGCTGGCTTCGGCTGGGGCCTCGACGCCGGATACGACGTCCTGGTGGAGCTCGACGCAGACGGGTCTCACCAGCCCGAGCAGCTGCCCACGCTCCTGGAGAAGATCGATGAGGCCGATCTGGTCATCGGGTCGCGCTGGGTGCCTGGGGGATCGGTGGTCAACTGGCCGCTTCATCGAGTAGCCATCTCCCGTGCCGGAAGCCTCTATTCACGCACCATGCTGGGACTCAAGGTTCGCGATATCACCGCAGGGTTCCGCGTCTTCCGGCGCTCAGTCTTGGAAGAGATCGACCTGAGCAGCATCGAGTCGGTGGGCTACGGATTCCAGGTAGACATGACCTTTCGCGTGGCGAAGATGCGCAAGACCATCGTTGAAGTGCCTATCACCTTCGTGGAACGCACCCAGGGCGTATCGAAGATGAGCTCCAATATCGTGGTCGAAGCGATGGTGAATGTGACGCGCTGGGGCCTTACCGCTCGTGCACGCACCCTCAAGGCACGCCTCACCGGCAGCTGAACAGTCTCAGAGTAGACACCACAGCAGTCAAGATTCAGATACAGCAACGGCGTCCATCCTGATACACAGGATGGACGCCGTTATAAGTCTTGCGCTAGCTGATCAGGCTGCTTCGCCGCGACGCTCGCGCAGCAGCTTCAAGCGATCCTCGAGGATCACTTCGAGATCGTCCGTTGAACGGCGCTCGAGCAGCATGTCCCAGTGAGTCCTGACTGCCTTCTCAGGCTCAGCCTCGGGGCGATCTACATCGACGCGCAGGCCCTCTTTGCCGGTAGGGGAGACCCAGGTGGCAGGAACATCTGCCTCGGCAGAGAACATCACCCGCATCCGCTCGCCATCCTCGGTGAGGTACTCGATCTCTTGGCGAGGCGCTGGTTCCACGCCCTGCTCGGTTTCCATGGACTGCGCACCAAGACGCATTCCGCGTAGGCTTCGATCGCTCATCGATTCTCCTTCAGTGTGATGGGCAGACTTATTCTCGGTGTATAACTCTAGAGCACGCTTGAGTTATTCCCGAGTCGGCTACCGCTGCTCGTCGCCCATCGGCTCTGGCTGCTGCTGGAACACCGGCTGGGACTCGATCTCTGAGCCGGAGGCAGCCTCAGACGTGGTGCGCTGCTCCGCCACTGCGGCATTGCCGACCTGAGCCTTCTTCGCCTCCTGCTCGATCTCATCGCGGCTGGTGTAATGCGGGTTCTCGTCGGTGACCGAGGTGCTGCGGGCAGATTCCGCGAGATCAGCAATCGCCGAAGAGATCGCGGGCTTTCCCTTGTTCTGCTTGGCGTCCTGCTCCTTCTCCAGTCGACGCTGCTTGAGCCGCTCGGTGCGAGCTGCTCGCTCCGCCTCGCGGTCTTCGAGGCTCACACCTGGCTGAGAGGCTTCCGGCCCTCCGAAGGCACCGGCGAGGTTCTTCAGCGCGTCGCCAAACTCGCCGGGGATCATCCACATGGTGTTGGACTCTGATTTGGCGATCTCGGGGAGAATCTGAAGGTACTGGTAGGAGAGAAGCTCTGGACCGGGTTCGGAGTCGTGAACCGCGTTGAACACGGTCTCGATGGCCTGAGCCTCCGCGTTCGCACCCAGAATGCGAGCCTGGGCATCGCCCTCGGCCGCAAGGATCGAAGCCTGACGTTCACCTTCAGCGGTGAGGATCGCTGCCTGCTTCGTGCCCTCTGCTGTGAGGATCGCGGCGCGGCGTTCGCGCTCGGCGCGCATCTGCTTCTCCATCGAGTCCTGGATGGAGTGTGGCGGCTCGATGGCCTTGAGCTCCACTCGGGCAACGCGAATGCCCCAGCGGCCGGTCACCTTGTCCAGTTCGCCGCGGAGCTGACCATTGATGCGGTCTCGGGAGGTCAGCGCCTCTTCGAGGTTCAGGCCACCGACGACGTTACGCAAGGTCGTGGTGGTGAGCTGCTCGACGGCGATGATGTAGTTCTGGATCTCATAGGTGGCAGCCTTGGGATCGGTGATCTGGAAATACACCACGGTGTCAATGGAGACCACCAGGTTGTCCTCGGTGATCACGGGCTGGGGTGGAAAGGAGACGACCTGCTCGCGCATGTCCAGCATGGGAAGCAGCCGATCGATGAACGGAACCAGAAGAGTTAGTCCCGGTCCCTGGGTGCGCTGGTACTTTCCCAGCCGCTCGATCAGTCCGGCGCGAGCCTGTGGCACGATGCGCACGCTTCGGGCGATCACGATCACCACCAGGGCCACAAGGACCACGAGAACTATCAGTGCAGTGAATTCCATAACGTTCCGTTCTATGGTGTGGTGCGCCCAGAGATCTTTCAGGCGCCTTCCGGTCGCGGACTATTCGGACCCAAGGTGTCGGGCCGCGTGTCATCCCATTCGATCTGCTGCGTCGGGCGGAGGTAGACGGTGGCGCCATCCACGGATTCGACGACGGCGCTCATACCTGGCTCGATTCTGTAGTTCCCTGCCGCACGGGCAGTCCAGGTGTCACCGTCGACTTCTGCCAGACCTCCCTCTGCCGTGATGGCCTCGAGGGGGTGGGCATCCATGCCCGCCATCCGGTCGATATTGGTGAGCTGGTTGTCTGGGCCCTTCTTGAGATGCTTCAACGCCACTGGGCGAACCGCTCCCAGCATCAGCAGAGCCGTGGCGCAACCGACGACGACCTGCAACCAGGGCTCGCCCCCGGCAAGAGCTACGGTGGTCGCCGCACCGGCGCCCACGGCGAGCATCAGAAACATCAGATCCAGCGTGATGGCTTCGAGAACCAGAAGCCCGAGTGCCAGCGCCAACCAGGGCGCCCAGAGATTATCGCCTAGCCATTCGATCATCTCAGCTCCTCATCAGCCCATGTTCACGTAAGTTCAGCCTATCTGCGCCACAGGCTCACGTCGAGGTCAACCGTGACAGTGGACACGTCGACTGCCCGCATCTCGGTGCGAAGTTCGTTCAAGTCCCGATGGTGTCCGGCTGGACCCATAAACACGAGGTCAGCTGCCAGAGAGTGATCCACGCCTAGCTCTGCGGTCACCCGCTCGGTCGATACCGGTGGGCCGAAGGCTGGCCCAAACTGCGCCTCCAGCAGCGCAAGCTTCTCGCTCTGGATCCTCAGCAGGCCGGAGGTGTGCAGTTCCCCAAGATGTCCTTCCCGGGGAGTCACCACGATTGCTATGCCTCCGGGGCGCAGCACTCGGGCGTATTCCGCAGCGTTGCGTGGTGCGAATACGTCAAGGAGAACATCGACGCTGGAGTCAACCAGGGGGAGTGGTCGCCACAGATCCCAGGCGAGAGCCAACGTTCGGGGGTGCTTGGCCGCGCGCTTGAGTCCAGGGATCGAGAGATCCACCGCGATGCTCCGGGCTCCAGGTGCAGCGTCGAGCAGCTGATGCAAGTAGTACCCGGTGCCTGCGCCACAATCGACAATCAACTTAGACTCAGCAGCAGACGCCTGGTCTCTGCGTGAATGGTTCTCGACGAGTGCAGCGAGACGTGTGCTGAGCGCGGCGAAGATGCCACCGTCCTGGACGCGTTCACGGGCCATGATCATGGCTGCGCTATCAGGGGTGAATGCAGTTCCTCGCCCGGAGAGAAGGTTGACATAACCCTGGCGTGCCGCGTCGAACCGATGTCCCGCCTGACAGGTGAGGCCCATCAAGCGTTCTCTGCCATCAACTGACGCCTCGGCCGCTGAGCTCTCGACAGGTGAATTCTCAGCAGGAGAACTCCGGGACGCAGAATCTCCGTTCGCTGGTGACCCAGTAGCCTGCGACTGCGTGGGCGCAGCCGCCACAGTCAGCAATGGGCTGGTACAGATGGGACACGTCAGCGGCCAGGGTTGAGTCACTTAGCCAGCGTATCGTCAAGCGGCCAGCCCGTACGGTGGCCATATTTGTAAAGCGCCGATAATCTACATTATGTCAACTTACTCAGATCGGTCCTAGACTGAGTGCATGGCTTCTCCTCACCACCCGATGCCCCCAGCTGCAGGCTCTTCCCACCGCGCAGTTCCCTGGATGCTGCTGCTCGTGGACGCCGTGCTCGTGATCGTTTTCGCGGCCATGGGAAATCGAAACCATGCCACCGGCTTGGCCGTGACGGATGTGCTCCAGACAGCGGCACCGTTTCTGGTTGCGCTTCTGCTCAGCTCCTTGGCTGTGCGCTTCTGGCGCAGTCCCTCAAAGCTCTGGCCCGACGTCGTCGTGGTGATCCTCGGCACTCTGGGACTGGGAATGGTGCTGCGGGTGATCAGCGGCACTGGTGGAGCCCAATGGTCCTTTGTACTGGTGGCTGCAGCGGTATTGGGATCCTTGCTTTTGATCCGGCGAATCCTCAGCGGCCTGCTGCTCAGACGAAAGATTAAGTCGTTTAGAGGCTAAACAAACGCTGGCGTCCAGGCAACGTCAAGGTATAAGTCGATACCGTGGAGTCTGTAAGGGTAATTAGCGGAGTGAAGAATGACATCACTCCCCTGGTGCGCCTTCAGCACACTTCAAGAGGAGATTCACCGTGAAAGCAGTGACATGGCAAGGCCATCACAAAGTCAGCGTAGAAACCGTACCTGACCCCCAGCTTCAGCAGGCCAATGACGCCATCATCGAAGTCACCTCCACCGCGATCTGCGGCTCGGATCTGCACCTCTACGAAGTGCTCGGCCCGTTCATGACCCCCGGCGACATCCTGGGACACGAGCCAATGGGACGCGTCGTCGAGGCCGGTGCTGAGTCAAACCTCACCGTCGGTGACCGCGTGGTCATTCCCTTCCAGATCTCCTGCGGCAGCTGCTTCATGTGCCAGCGCGGTCTGCAGACCCAGTGCGAGGTCACTCAGGTCCGTGAACAGGGCATGGGCGCTGCCCTCTACGGCTTCTCGGCGATGTACGGTGCAGTGCCAGGCGGCCAGGCAGAGTTCTTGCGGGTTCCCCACGCTGACTACAGCCCGATCAAGGTGGGCAATGAGCTCCCCGATCACCGCTACCTCTTCCTCTCCGATGTCATTCCTACCGCCTGGCAGGGTGTGGCATACACCGGTCTCAAGAGCGGTGACAGCATCGCCATCATCGGTCTTGGCCCGATTGGTCAGTTCGCTGCCCGGATCGCCAAGCACCACGGCATGAAGGTCTACGCCATCGATCCAGTGGCCGAGCGTCGTGAGATGGCAGCTCGGCACGGCGTCATGGTCTTCGACACCGGTGAAGAGTCACTGAACCAGATCCGCGAGGCCACCAACGGTCGCGGACCCGATGGCGTCGTCGATGCCGTCGGTATGGAGGCCCACGGCTCCCCCATCGCGAAGGCTGCGCAGATCTCTGCACAGTTCCTCCCGGACGCAGCAGGCAAGGCCATGATGCAGACCGTGGGCGTCGACCGACTCGCTGCGCTGTACTCAGCCATCGACCTGGTTCGCCGCGGCGGCACCATCTCGCTGAGCGGCGTGTACGGAGGAGCAGCAAGCCCGCTGCCGCTGATCACCATGTTTGACAAGCAGATCACCTTCAAGATGGGTCAGGCCAACGTGAAGAACTGGGTCGACAAGATCCTGCCGCTGCTCGAAGATCCAGCAGATCCATTGGGTGTGGATGACTTCATCACCCACAGCCTTCCACTTGCTGACGCTCCTGGCGCCTACGAGATGTTCCAAAAGAAGGAGGACGGCTGCATCAAGGTCGTCCTGGATCCCACCAAGTCAGCAGTCTGAGCCAGCCGTCAGCCGCCATCGGCCCCGCATACGTTTCCCGAAGGGATACAGCTATGACTACAGATCCATTGATCCAACAGGATCCACGGACGAAGTATCGCCATACGGACCTGCCCGAGCAGGAACAGGCACAGCAGCCGGGGCTCACCGGGGAGACCGATCCCGCACCGGACCACGGTGAGACGAGCTGGATCGGACATGGTCGCCTCAAGGGCCGCAAGACCCTGATCACCGGTGGTGATTCCGGCATTGGCCGCGCAGTGGCTATTGCATTCGCCCGTGAAGGCTCTGACGTCGCTATCGCTTACCTTCCTGAGGAGGAAGCTGATGCTCAGGTGACAGCCGAGCATGTCCGTGAAGCGGGGCAGAAGTGCGTGACCTATCCGGTGGACATCACCGAGGAGTCGGCAGCCGTCGGGATCGTGCGTCAAACCGTAGCGGACCTCGGCGGTATTGATGTGCTGATTCTCAACGCTGCGTACCAGCGGGCTCGCCATGGGATTGATTCCACGCCCACCGATGAGGTGCGCAAGGTCTTCGAGACGAATCTCATCGCGCATATCGTCATCACGCGTGAAGCGGTGCCTCATCTGAATCCTGGTGCCTCAATCATCGTGACCACCTCCATCCAGGCGGTCGGCCCAAAGCCGGAGCTCTTCGACTATGCGATGTCAAAGGCGGCCCAGGTCGCTTTCATCGAGTCCATGGCCGCCGAGCTCGCCGGCAAGGGGGTCCGCGTCAATGGCGTGGCCCCTGGTCCGATCTGGACGCCGCTGATCCCAGCCACAGGCTTCGACGGCGTCGCGCAGTTCGGTCAGGACACACCCCTGGGTCGACCAGGACAGCCCGCTGAGTTGGCCGGTGCCTATGTGTACCTGGCCAGCGAAGAAGCATCCTATGTCTCCGGCTCGGTCATCCCGGTCACCGGCGGCAAGGGCTTCTAACCCCAGGCCGAGTGGCCGGCAGTTCTCAGATACGTACGACGTGAGGAATATCGAATGGCACGCTCCAGCGTGAAGGACGAAGAGCTCTACGAACGACTTCGCGAGGAAGGCAACTCCAAGGAGAAGTCTGCTCGCATCGCGAATGCCGCTGCAAAAGAGGGACGCAGCCGCGAAGGCGAAAAGGGTGGCGACGCCTCGAACTACGAAGACCGGACGGTGGCTGAGCTTCAGGATCGGGCCAAGGAACTTGGCCTCACCGGATACTCGGACAAGAAGAAGGACGAATTGATCGAGATGCTTCGCGACCACTGACTCTGCGCGCAGGTAGAGAACATAGCGATGGCCGGAACCCCTCAGGGTCCCGGCCATCGCTATGTTCTATGAGTCTGTGCTCAGTGGGTCGGTCTGATAGGTCGGGTCAGACCGGCACCGAGCTATCAGCTCACTGGCTGTAGCTGGGGCTTCCCAGCGCGCCGGCGAGGACATCTTCTCCGGAGACCTGACGGTTCTCCACGGAAGCGGTCCACGTGCCCCACTGCTCGGGATCAATGGTGTCGCCATTGTTTCCCAGGTTGGCGAGGCGCTGCTCTTCCTCTTCAGTGAAGTTCTGCACGGCCAGTGGCGCCAGGTGCTTGACGTCATCCACGGTGAGACCGATGTTCTTCGCGATCCGCTGACCGTAGTCGTCGTGGATCATGAAGAAGTGCCAGACGATACGCTCCTGCACATCGCGCTCGGACTGCTCCAACATCCCGGTGAGCACGTTGATCAGCTCGTCGCGCTCCCAGTCCATCATGGTGTTGTACCGACCGCGGGCCTGCAGGTAGTCGTTGCGGCGATCCAGGTTCGCCTGGACCACCTGACCGCCGACGGCCGGCGCGTTGTTCGGCTGTGGCTCCGGTGACTCGTGCAGTCCGTTGTGGATGGACGGCTGGTAGTTCACGTGCGGGTTCTGCTCGGGGTGCACGTCGTTGCCGAAGGACATCAGTCCTCCGCGCTGATTCGTGTAGACCTGTCCATCGCGGCCCTTGGGCTGGTTGACCGGAAGCTGCAGGTAGTTCGGGCCCACGCGGTAGCGCTGTGCGTCCGAGTAGGAGAATGTCCGTCCCACCAGCATCTTGTCATCAGAGAAGTCCAGGCCGTCGACCAAGACACCGGTGCCCATGGCGATCTGCTCGTTCTCGTTGTGGTGATCGCCCACGTTGCGGTTCAGCGTCATGACACCGATCTTGCGCAGCGGGAACTGATCCTCGGGCCAGATCTTGGTGTCATCCAGCGGATCCCAGCCAAGCTCGGGGTGCTCGTGGTCTTCCATGATCTGAACATGGACATCCCACTGCGGGAAGTCTCCCCGTTCGATTGCTTCGAAGAGGTCCTTCGAGGCGTGTCCGAGGTCCTGGCCCTGGACCTTGGCGGACTCCGCCTCGGTCATGGAGGCGACGCCTGCGCGAGGATGGAAGTGGTACTTCACCAGGACGGTCTGGCCCTCGGCGTTGACCATCTTGTAGGTGTTGACGCCGAAGCCCTCCATGTGGCGGTAGGTCGCCGGGATCCCGCGGGGGCTGAAGAGGTGGGTCAACATGTGCATGGATTCAGGGGTCTGACCCATGAAGTCCAGGATGCGGTTGGGTTCCTGGCGGAACGTGATCGGGTCCGGCTTCAGCGAGTGGATCACGTCTGGGAACTTGATGGCATCGCGGATGAAGAACACCGGAAGGTTGTTGCCCACCAGGTCCCAGTTGCCGTCCTCGGTGTAGAACTTCACGGCGAAGCCACGAGGATCACGAGCCGCTTCGGAGGAGTCACGGCCACCGATGACGGTGGAGAAGCGAATCGCAAGGTCGGTCTTCTTGCCGGCTTCCTGGAAGAGCTTGGCGCGGGTGTACTTCGACGCCGGCTCGTCACCGATCATGCCGGTGGCCTCAAACTCGCCATATGCGACGAAGCCGCGGGCGTGGACCACGCGCTCCGGGATGCGCTCCCGATCGAAGTGGCTGATCTTCTCGAGGAACTGATAGTTCTCAAGAGTGGCAGGACCGCGGTTGCCCACGGTGCGCTGGTTCTGGTTGTTGGCGACAGGGTGTCCCTGTCGAGTGGTCAGGATCGGATCGGTCTGTGCCAATTCGCTCTCCTTCTCGCTGCAGTCCGCGCCCGAATCACTCTCGCGACTCTCAGGGTGCAGACTGGCCCGGATGTGGTTCGGGCAGGCTGGTGATGTGGACCCTTTGAGCTTAGCAAGATCGCTGGCTTATTACGAGTAGTTCAGAACTAGACCCTCAGCGTGTCTTCTCGAAGGTCTCGCGGTCCGTCCGAAACGCCCTGCGCCGGGCGTAGGTGTGCACGGTTTCAAGCTGCTGGCGCTGCACCTCGGCGTCGTCGATGAGCCCTTGGAAGACCGCCTCTTCGACTCCCAACGCCTCGGCGTGGTCCTTCATGACCTTCCAGCCATGGAGCTTGCCGGTGACAGCGGTGAGCATCATCTCCGCCTCCACCACCAGAGTTGAGGGAGAACGTTGAATGGGCAGCCGTCCATTGGGCTTGAGTCTGCCTACCCGCTCCCCTAGCCAGGTGACTGCCATCGAACCTGGTGGGCGGGGGAAATCTTGGGCCTTCATCAGTTCTATGAGAAATCCACGTTCCCGCCTGATGGCTTCGGCTGCCTCGGAGATCTCGGAAAAGACAGGAGTGTCGATATAGTCCTGGGCCATCCGGCTGATCCGATTCGTTCCCGCTGTGGCGCCCGCCAGATGATCAGAGATGTACTGGCGCAGCAGCAGCGCGTCGACGTTCTCGCCGAAGCGGTGGTCAGCGGGAGGCAGCTCTGGGCGCCCGGAGGCATCGACGTCCCTGGGACGCAGCGGCACAGACGATTCTCCTGCACCAGCCGCCAATCCTTGGAGCAGCTCTTCCAGCGAGTCGGCGGCCGAGCGCTTCGGATGCCAGTCGAGCTCCGCCTTCGCCTTGGAATTGTCCATCACGGGGACCTGGAGTGCGAGATCCAACCACCCCTCATCCATCGGAAGAACGCGAGCTCGGTGTGCCGCCTTGATCAACGGGCGCAGCACTGAGGACGCCAGTGGGAGCGGCGTGGAGAGAGATTTCCCGCCCGAGACCACCCGGGCGATGGTCTTTGCATCCAGGAGGTCATCGGCACAGATATTGAACGCTCCATGGGCGCCCTGGATCGCAGCCTGAGCGTAGGCCGCCGCGAGGTCATCTGCATGGACCGCTTGTGTCCGCACACCATGAGGGAGCGGCACCACCGGTGGCCGAAGGAGCTGCAGCACCTGGACAGGGGCCAGTGACCCCGCGAAGTAGCGCTGGATCTCCGCACCCGCACCGCGTTGGAACACCAGTCCAGGTCTCAGCCTCGCAAGGGAGAAGGAAGGGTGTTCGGCGAGGAACTCGTCGAGCACCTGTTCCTGTGCCACCTTGTCCACGCTGTAGTGCGACCCAGGGATGCCGCGGGTCGGCCACTGCTCGTCATGCGGTGTGGAATCCGGGGCTGAGGAGTACACCCCGACCGATGAGGCCACCACCGCCTGATTGATGCCCGCCCGCACTGCTGCTTCCAGGACGAAACGGGTGCCCTCGACATTGACTCTGCGCAACAGGCTGCGCTCGGTATTGGGCTGGATCAACCAGGCGAGGTGAATGACGACGTCGTATCCGCTCAGCACCTCCGTCAGGTCATCGATGACCTCGGGGTACTGGATATCCGCACGATGCCACTGCACACCGTCATAGGGCGCCACGGTGGTATCCGGGAGTCGGCGCGCGACACCCAGCACCCCCGTGACCTCCGGAAGAGTCTTCAGGTGCCGCAGCACCGCAGTTCCGACGTTGCCTGTGGCCCCTATGACGGCGATGCGCATCTATCTCTCCTGCGTGTGTGGTGCGGATATCCCTTGATCTGCGCGATTGACGCTGGACTTACCAGCGTTCGTGCACCGCCGGCGCGATACGGTCCCAGTAGAGGTCCTTGACCGCGGTGAGGAATGAATCGGAAAGCGGTTCCACTCCGCCGGCCTCCGCGTTGGACTGAGCCTGTTCGGCATTTCTGGCTCCGGGGATGACAGTGCTGACGCCGCTGCACTGGCTGACCCAGGCGAGAGCCGCCGCCGTAGGCTTGAGGCCCTCCTTCTGTGCGAGCTCCGTGAACTCTGCGGCCGCGTCGACTCCGGTGTTGAAGTCCACACCGGAGAAGGTCTCTCCGACGTCGAAGGCTTCACCGCCCCGGTTGTAGTTGCGGTGATCGCTCTCTTCGAAGGTCGTGTCCTTGGTGTAGCGACCGCTGAGCAGGCCACTGGCCAGGGGAACACGGGCGATGATGCCCACCCCTGCCTGCTGGGCAGCCGGCAGCACTGCCTCCAGAGGCTTCTGCCGGAAAGCATTGAGGATGATCTGCACGGTCGCGACGTTGGGACGCGCGATCGCGCTCAGGGCTTGATCCACGGTCTCGACGCTGACGCCGTAGTGCGCAATGGCGCCTGATTCCACGAGTGCATCAAGCCGGTCGAAGACCGCATCAGAGGCGAAGACGTCGTCTGAGGGGCAGTGCAGCTGAACCAGGTCGAGAGTGTCCACCCCAAGGTTCTTGCGTGAGCGATCTACCCAGGCCTGGAAGTTCTCTGCAGTCGCGTACTCGAGGCTTGGCTCTTCTGCGCGGCGAATCATCTTGGTGGCGACGAGCCCGGTCCATTCGGGGTTCTTGGCCAGCCACTTCCCAATGAACTGCTCGCTGAGGCCGTCCCCATAGACGTCTGCAGTGTCGAACATCGTGACGCCGTGCTCCGCAGCGGCATCCATGACGGCATTGACGTCTGCTTCCTCCACGCGACCGAAGTCTCCGCCGAACTGCCAGGTTCCGAGCCCGATGGTGGACACTTCGCGGCCGGTACGGCCAAGGACACGATGCTGCATAGGAGAACCTCCAGGGTTGGGTGTGACGTTGTCTCCACCCTACTCCTGGTTCAGGACTCAGCCCCCAGGTCAGCCCTGGCTGCACAAGGCAATGCTGGTAGAAAAGTCAGTCGAGACAACTCTGGCCCGACATCCTTGTGGACATCGGGCCAGAGCTTATGTGGTGGAGGTAAGGGGATTCGAACCCCTGACCTTCCGCATGCCATGCGGACGCGCTACCAGCTGCGCCATACCCCCAGATCGTCTCCGAAACTCAGCATCTGAGCCGCGGCAACTCCCCTACTGTACTGTGAACCCGAAGTGCGGCGCAAATCGGAACCTCCAACAGCGGAGCAGCCGCCACCCAGGCGCTGACCTGGAGTTTAGTGCCAGATCTAGTCTTCGGCAGGAAGCTGAAGATCGACCTGGGCGACGTCGGCGTAGAGCCGGTCGAGGCCGTAGACGGCACGTTCTTCCTCGTGCTGGACGTGGATCACCATATGCCCGTAGTCCAAGAGGACCCAGGTGCCTGTGCCGCGTCCTTCACGGCGCAGCGGCGAGGATCCGTGCACCTCTTTGAGCTGGCGCTCGACTTCATCGACGATCGCGCCGATCTGCCGTTCAGAGGGTGCAGAGCAGACCAGGAATGCGTCGGTGATTCCCAACCGCTCCCCCACATCCAGTCCAACGATATTGGTCGCGAGTTTATCCGCAGCCGCGGCGGCCGCAGTACGGAGTTCGGTGAGCACTAGTTCGGTGATAGCCATAGACGTCCAAGCTTAGAGGATGAATGAGAGAACAACGCCGATGGCGATGACCAAGAGCACGGCGAGAATGATCACAAGCCAGCCCATCATGGATTGACGCGCCCCTTGGCGGGTGCTGTGCTCCACCATCGCATCGATCTCGAGCCCGTGCGCTCCCCGGGCCTGAATCGGTTCGATCGAGCCCGTGGCGTAGTCAAGCTGGTCCGCAGCCTCGTCCGATTCCATATGGGCTCGGAGGGCCTTGCGGGTGATGACCTCGGATTCTGGACGCAGGCGACGACGACGCATCCGCTGGTCCCGTTCTGCCTCAGCCTGCTCCTCGCGGAGTCGTTCCTGATTCGCCTGCATGGCACGAGCAGCGAAAGCCTGCTGCTTCTTCAGCAGCTCCGGGTCCACGCGGTTAGGGTCATCCCCGGCGGAGAGTTCCTGCTGGAGCTCATTGAGCTCGGCGAGCTTCTCTTCCGAGAGCACCGACATGCTTCCGGTGAGTCGCAGACTGCGGCGCGACTTCCTGGATGCAGGGACAGGTGCGTCCTCCTCATCCTCAATCTCAGTGGAGGGAAGATCCTGGGGCCGGGCCGGGTCAGACTCTGCAGGGGCGTTGTTCCGCGGTGGCTCCGGGAGGCTCAGCGCGGGGGCAGAATCATCCGGGGCAATGAAGCCTTCTGCGTTGGAAGCCTCAGGCTCACTGACTTCTGTTGAACCAGCATCCCCGGTCTCAGCGATTTCTGGTTCAAGGTCCTGGGGTTCAAGGTCCTCGGGTTCCGCGCCCCCAAGTTCAACGTCCTGCGCAGGGGCCTCAAGATGCTCCGTTGCGTCTGACTCGGCGGCATCTTGTGAGCGCAGTTCCTCCTCCGCCTCAGCCTGCTCCGCGGCGGTGATCGGCTCAGGATCCACGAGAAGTTCGGTTTCAACGATCAGCTCCGAGGCGTGCTCATCGGCGGTGTCTTCGAGCTTGCCTTCAACCTCGTCTGCCGCGGCGGTGCCGCCACCGGTGTCGTTATCGTCATCGGTGTCGATGCGGCTCTCAGCATCAGCGTCATCGCTGTCGGCCTCGGCGCGATCCTCCGGCAGACCAGGCTCTTCAGCTCCGAAGAACTCCTCTGCGTCGGCCTCAATTTCAGCCACGGCAGATTCATCGACCTCGTCTCCGTCGAGGTCCGGTGCGGCATCGCGTGCGGCGCGGTCATCCTCACGCACCTCGCGGGTCTTCTCATTGATCAGCGCCGCGAAGCCCCAGGGAGGAGCAGGCGTCAGGGCGGTCTCTGGCTCCGGCGTGGACACTTCTTCAGGCGTCTCATCACCGCGCTCTGACGCAAGCTCGGCCTCTCGACGACGGCGCAGTTCCTTGCGTGACACCGGAAGATACCTGGCGCGCAGGTCATCCCCGCCCGAGGCGTTATTCGACTCGGCGTTCTCTGCGGTCATCGTGCAGCCTCCTGAAGCCCTGGCCAGACGGTTCTGCCCAGGCCAAAACATTGCCCTACATTAATCGGTCTCTTAGGTGGAGCACCGGTGTCCATCGTATGCCGCACCGCAATGCTGGGGCACACTCAACGCGCGGGTTCGGAGGAATCAGGTTGATAAAGCCGGTGCTTGGCGATGTATTGCACCACGCCATCCGGGACCAGGTACCAGACGGGCTTGTCTGCCCGGACACGCTTGCGGCAGTCGGTGGAAGAGATTGCCATGGCCGGGATCTCCATCAGCGAGATCTCGTTGGTGCGGCCAAAGTCCTCGGAGACGTATCCGGGGCGAGTCACTGACACGAAATGCGCCAGCTCCCAGAGCTCATCCACGTTCTTCCAAGACATGATCTGCGCCATCGCGTCAGCGCCGGTGATGAAGAACAGCTCGGCCTCCGGGTACATCTCACGGAAGTCACGAAGCGTGTCGATGGTGTAGGTCGCTCCCCCGCGGTCGATATCCACACGGGAAACGGTGAAACGCGGGTTTGCGGCCGTGGCGACCACGGTGAGCAGGTAACGATGCTCGGCGGGGGCAACCTCGCGGCCTACTTTCTGCCAGGGCTCGCCCGTGGGAACGAAGATGACCTCGTCCAGATCGAACTCAGTGGCAACCTCACTGGCGGCCACCAGGTGTCCGTGATGGATCGGGTCGAAGGTTCCACCCATGATCCCAAGTCGCAGGGGCCCCGCTGCCCGCTCCGAAGTCGCGGCGGTCCGCGGGTGACGCTGTGCCAAGGGTGTTAGTGATCGCTGTGCGTCGGGGTGGGCAGCTCGCGCCCCTTATTGGCGACGCCCATGGTGATCAGCAGCAGGAAGAGCAGCAGGGCAAACATGATGATCCCGAACCAGTGTGCCTCCATCGGCAGCCCGTGGGACTCGGTGGTCTCTGCGCCGAGAATAGTGGCCAAAACGTTGATGTTGAGCATGCATCTGCCTCACATGGGATGAAGGAAGTGGTGAACCTTGATTTATCGGTGTTCAGTCTACGGGAATCAGGGGCGGATCTGACCCTCGCCGCGCACGATCCACTTTGTGGTGGTCAGCTCAGCCATGCCCATGGGTCCGCGGGCATGCATTTTCTGCGTGGAGATGCCCACTTCAGCGCCCAGGCCGAACTGGCCGCCATCGGTGAATCGCGTGGAGGCATTGACGATCACCGCTGCGGCGTCGACCTCGGCAACGAAACGATCCGCGTTGGCCACCGAGTCGGTCACGATCGCTTCCGTGTGCCCGGTAGAGAACTCCCCGATGTGGGCGATTGCCTCGTCCAGGCTGTCCACAACACCCACCGCCATGTCGAGATCGTGGTACTCCGTGGCGAAATCGTCCTGACTGACCTCGCTGACCGTGCCGAACACGACACGATCCTGGGTGAGGTTTGCGTGCTCCTCCGAGGGCAGCCACTGCCGCGCCCGGGGATCCACATGGAGATTGACGCCGCTGCGGAGCAGCTCGCGCAGGACTTCCCGACCCGCGGCCTCTGCGTCGGCGTGGATCAGCAGCGTCTCCGCGGCATTGCAGACGCTTGGTCGTGAGGTCTTTGAGTTGACCGCGATGTTCCGCGCCGTCTCCGGGTCGGCGTTGGCGTCGATGTAGACGTGCACATTGCCTTCGCCGGTTTCGATCACAGGGACGCGTGAGTTCTGCACCACGTGCTGGATCAGCTCATGTCCTCCGCGGGGGATCAACACATCAACAGATCCACGTTGCGTCATCAGCGCAGTGGCGCCTTCGCGACCGTAGCTGTCGATGGACTGCACGGCATCGACCGGTACCGCGGTAGTGCGCAGTGCCTCGCGGATGATGTCCAGGAGCATCTCGTTGGTCTTCTGGGCGGCTGATCCGCCCCGGAGAATGACTGCGTTGCCCGATTTGAGTCCGAGCGCAGCGATGTCCACGGTGACATTGGGCCGGGCCTCATAGATGACACCCATCACGCCAAGTGGAACGCTGACCTGGGTGAGCCGAAGTCCGTTGGGAAGGGTGCGTCCCTGGAGCACGCGACCGACGGGGTCACTGAGGCCCATGATCTCCTCCACTGAGGCGGCGAGGGCTTCTATGCGCTCAGGGGTCAGCGCGAGGCGGTCCAGGAGCGAACGGCTGAGTCCAGCTTCCCGCCCGCGATCCATGTCCTCTTGGTTGGCCTGGGACAGCGAGGCCACAGACTCACGCAGGCCAGAGGCGACTGCCGCAAGCGTCCGGTCCTTATGCTCGCGATCAAGCCCGGTCATTCCACGGGAAGCTGAGCGAGCGCGCGCAGAGACGGACCGAATGCCTGTTTCGACATCCTGAACCTGGGCTGCTTGGGCGTCTGCTTCGGTGCTCTGGGTCTGCTGTTCCTGTGCCATGTTTACAGCCTAGTCTCGATGCGCACGATGTCATCAGCGTGAATCACTGCGCGTTCATATTCTGGACCGAGATCCTCGCGCAGCTCAGCCGTGGAACGGCCAAGCATGGGCGGAAGCTCGGCAGAGGAGTAACCCACCAGTCCCCTGGCTCGGACCACTCCAGCACGATCGATGATCTCCACCGGATCAGAAGCCTCGAACTCGCCGCTGAGCGAGACGATACCGGCGGGCAGCAGAGAGCGTCGGCCCTCGACGACGGCGGTGATGGCCCCGTCGTCGATGGTGAGTCGACCCTTGGGGTGAGCAAGGTGCGCGATCCAGGCGGACCGGGCCCCCCGGCGTCGCCCACGGGCGGCGAAGAAGGTGCCCACCTGGTCTCCACGGAAGAGTTCGCCCGCCCTCTGGGCGGAGGTGAGCAGGGCAGGTATACCGTTGGTCGCAGCGATCTGAGCGGCCTCTACCTTCGTGACCATTCCCCCAGTCCCTACCCCAGCCTTACCCCGGCGGCCCAGGGTCACCCCGGCAAGGTCTTGCGGCCCAGAGACCTCGCGCACCGGGGCGCCTCCCAGCTCCGGGGGCCCGTCGTAGAGGGAATCCACATCAGAGAGCAGTATCAACGCGTCTGCTCGCAGCAGGTTCGCGGTCAGCGCTGCAAGCCGGTCATTGTCCCCGAAGCGGATCTCATGGGTGGCCACGGCATCATTCTCATTGACCACCGGCAGGGATCCGAGACTCAGCAATTTCTCCAGCGTGCGCAGAGCATTGGTGTACTGGGTCCGACGCATCAGGTCTTCCACGGTGAGCAGCACCTGGGACACCGTGGTCTGGTGCTGCGCAAAAGCTCGCGTGTACTGGGCCAGGAGAAGGCCCTGCCCTACGGCCGCCGCAGCCTGTTGGGTGGCGAGATCCTGTGGTCGCGTGGCCAGCCCCAGCGGGGCCAGTCCAGCAGCGATGGCGCCGGAGGACACCAGCACCACCTCCGTCCCGCGCTCGCGCAGCACCTGAAGATCTTCGACCAGGCGGTTCAACGCCTCCACGGAGATTCCACCGTCGAGGGTCGTCAGCGAGGAGGACCCGACCTTCACAACTACGCGCCTGGCTTTGTGCAGGTCAGCGCGGGAGGCGACCAGCGACTCCGTCAGGCGCGGAGTGCTCATTTCTTCTCGGCCTTGTCCTCATCCGCGCCGAAGCCCTGATCTTGGAGGTCGTCCGGGTTTCCATGTGGGTAGAAGATCTCCACGCCGTCCTCGTCGGTGACGCTGGTGGGCGCGCCGTCGTCCTTGCGCTTGGTGGGCGCGCCGTCCTGAGTCCGGTACTCCACCTCCATCTCTGCGCGAGTGGAGACCTTGGCGGCCCGGCGGTCTGCCTGTTCCTGCTTCTTCTCCGCACGGGTGGGGCGGGAGTGATCGTCGAGACGGAGGTCGGTGCCACGGGGGCCACCCAGGTGCTCGGCACCTGCAGCCATCGTGGGCTCCCAGTCGAAGACGACGCCGTCTTCTTCCGAGCCGATGACCACGGCCTCACCGGGCTTGGCGCCCTGCTTGAAAAGCTCGTCTTCGATTCCAACAGCAACGAGGCGGTCTGCGAGGTATCCGACAGCCTCGTCATTGCCGAAGTCGGTCTGCAGGATCCAACGCTCAGGCTTATCGCCGCGGACGCGCCACAGCGGCTCGCCGCCCTTGGATTCTGCGGTGACCGTGAACTGCTTGCGGTTGATCGCGCGGGGACGAATGGTGACTGGTTCCGGCACCGGCACGATCTCGCGCTGAGCGCGTGCCTCGCGCACCAACTCGGCCATGGCGAAGCCCAGATCCCGCAGTCCGTCACGGTTCAGCGCGGAGACGTCAAAGACCCGGTAACCGCGTTCGGTCAGATCGGCGCGCACCATTTCTGCCATGGCGGCACCGTCTGGAAGGTCGGTCTTGTTCAGGGCGATCAACCGCGGGCGCTCGTTGAGCGGCACAGCGTTTGAGGAGTTGTCCTCGGTGCCGCCAGCACCTTCGACCTTGTCCGGGGCGTATGCAGCCAGCTCAGCTTCGATCGCGTCGAGATCGCCCAGTGGGTCGCGGTCACTCTCCAGCGAGGCGCAGTCCAGGACGTGGACCAGAGCGGCGCAGCGCTCCACGTGGCGGAGGAACTCGTGTCCCAGTCCCTTGCCCTCCGCAGCTCCGGGGATGAGTCCCGGAACATCCGCCACGGTGAAGCGAGTCTCTCCGGCTTCGACCACGCCCAGGTTCGGCACCAGGGTCGTGAAAGGGTAGTCGGCAATCTTGGGGCGGGCCGCGCTCATCGCAGCGATCAAGCTTGATTTACCGGCGGAGGGGAAGCCGACCAGCGCGATATCAGCAACGGACTTCAGCTCCAGGACCACGTCCTGAGCGTCGCCGGGAATGCCCAGCAGTGCGAAGCCGGGAGCTTTGCGCTTCTTCGAGGACAGTGCGGCGTTGCCGAGACCGCCCTGACCGCCTTCGGAGACGATGTAGCGCGCGCCTGGCTCGACCAGGTCGGCAAGCACGCGACCGTCGCGGTCCTTGACCACAGTGCCCTCAGGCACTGGCAGTTCGAGCACCGGACCGCGGGTTCCATGCCTGAGGTCACCCTGTCCGACGCCACCGTCCTGGCCGTGGCGGTGCGGGCGGTGGTGATACTCCAGAAGCGTGGTGGTCTGCGGGTCAACTACCAGGACGACGGATCCGCCATCGCCGCCGTTGCCGCCATCGGGGCCGCCGAGGGGCTTGAACTTCTCGCGGTGCACGGACACGCAGCCGTGGCCACCGTTACCGCCTGTGGTGTGGAGGACCACTCGGTCGACGAAATGTGCCATGGCTGGAGACTCCTTGAAGAAAATTCTGTCTTAAGACAAGTCGAGGGTGGGCCCATCAAGTGGGCCCACCCTCGACTTTACGTGCGAAACGTCTGTGCAGGCCTGAATCAGGCTGCTGGGACGATGTTGACGACCTTCCGACCGCGACGGCTGCCGAATTCAACGGCGCCTTCTGCAAGTGCGAAGAGGGTGTCGTCGCCACCGCGTCCGACATTGACGCCGGGGTGGAACTTGGTGCCGCGCTGGCGGATCAAGATCTCACCAGCGTTGACGGTCTGGCCGCCGAAGCGCTTCACGCCCAGGTACTGTGCGTTGGAATCGCGGCCGTTGCGAGTCGAGCTCGCACCTTTTTTATGTGCCATTGGGTCTGCCTACCTCTCGGGAAGAACGGGGAATTTGCGAACCTTGATCGCCTTAGGCGATCGAGGTCACCTTGATACGGGTGAGTTCTGAACGGTGACCCTGGCGCTTGCGGTAGCCGGTCTTGTTCTTGAACTTCTCAATGACGATCTTCTTACCGCGGAAGTTCTCCAGAACCTCGGCCTCAACCGAGACCTTGGAGAGCTCATCTGCTGCGGTAGTGACCTTGTCCCCGTCCACCAGCATCACTGCCGGCAGCTTAATGGTGCTGCCTGCCGCGCCCGGAACTCGGTCAACGGTCACGAGGTCTCCAACGGAAACCTTTTCCTGGCGGCCGCCAGCGCGGACAATCGCGTACACCACTTGGGACTCACTTCTCTCGATGATCATTTCGGACTAAACCAATCGTGCACATAGGCAGTGAATTCTCTGGTGAGAGATTCTCTTACCCGTCTGCACGGAAGACATGTTGGTGCCTATAACACCAAGGGTCAACCTTACGCGAGGACCGCGGTGACAGCAAGTTGGCCGAGCCCACGGGGTGAGCTCGGCCAACTTCGCTATTCGGGCCGCGCGATCTCTTCTGCCTTCACGCCCACGCCAAGCATGACTGGCTCGCTTGCAGGAGCCTTGGCCGCCGTGGAACGTCCGGTCGGCTCGGTCGTGGCGGAGGAGAATGTCTTGCCCGCGGGCTTGTCCACAGCAGAGATCTGCTGCACCTCGCCCGAGGCACCCTGCATTGAGCCTGCGGCGCGACGGCGACGACGAGCTGGTCGCGCGGGTGTCTCAGTGCGAGGCTCACGGGAATCCAGGGCCTGGCCCAGGGAATCCAATGAGACCTGTTTCTGAGCTGCGGTCTTCTTCTCCGAGCTCGACTGCGACTTCGCAGCGGGCTCCTGTGACTTCTGGGCGCTCGGAAGCGGCACCTCTTCCCCACCGATGCGCAGCACCTTTGCGGTGGACCCTGCGGCGGTATCAGTGGTGGCATCGCCAGCAGATTCAGCTCGGGAGCCTGCGGTGCTGCCGGCCGGCTGGCTGGCGCTGCGGCGTCCGCTCCTGCGTGAGGGTCGAGACTCCCCGCGCGGCTGCTTCTGCGAAGTGGTGTCGGTCGCCGCAGAGGTGTCCGAGGAGGACTCATCCTGGGCTGCTGCAGGTGCGTCTGATTCGACGCTGTCCTGTCCCTGCTCAGCATGCTTGCCGGCGGTAGCGGCTGCCACCTGAGCAAGCGCCTGACGAGCTTTCTCCTGCCTCTCCTTCTCGGCAGGATCGACCTCGGGAGTCGAGGACTGTGATTCGACCTCGTCCTCGTTCGACCGGCCCCTGCCCTTGCGGCGCTTCTTGGCTGGACGCGATTTCTGCGGGTCACCATGGGAGGTGAAGCCCCCGCGGTGCTCGATGGGCTCCTCGTGAGTGATGACACCACGACCGGCGCAGTGCTCGCAGTCTTCGGAGAAGACCTCCAGCAGACCGGTTCCCATGCGCTTGCGCGTCATCTGCACCAGACCCAGTGATGTCACTTCAGCCACCTGGTGCTTGGTGCGGTCACGGCCCAGGCACTCCACGAGCCGGCGGAGCACGAGGTCTCGGTTGGCTTCGAGCACCATATCGATGAAGTCGATCACGATGATGCCACCGATATCGCGCAACCGCAGCTGGCGGACGAGCTCCTCGGCAGCCTCAAGGTTGTTCTTGGTGACGGTCTCTTCCAGGTTTCCGCCGGAACCGACGAATTTGCCGGTATTGACATCGACAACGGTCATCGCCTCGGTGCGGTCGAAGACCAGCGAGCCGCCAGAGGGAAGATTGACCTTGCGATCAAGCGCCTTGTTGAGCTGCTCGTCGATCCGGTGGTGAGCGAAGATGTCGTTGGACTTCTGCTCCTCCGGGACCCACTGCTGCAGCCGGTCCAGCAGATGCGGAGCGACATAGGTGACATAGGCCTCGATGTTGTCCCAGGTCTCCTCCCCCTGAACCTCCATGGAGGAGAAGTCCTCGTTGAAGACATCCCGGACCACTTTGATGGTCAGATCGGGCTCGGCGTAGAAGAGCTCGGGTGCAAGCACCTTCTTGTCATTGACCTGGCGCTGGATCTGCTCCCATAGGGCACGCAACCGGTTGATGTCGTTGGTGAGCTCCTCCTCGGAGGCTCCCTCTGCAGCCGTGCGGACGATGACGCCGGCGTTGTCCGGCATGTGGTCCTTGAGGACCTTCTTCAGCCGTGAACGCTCGGTATCGGGCAGCTTGCGGGAGATGCCGGTCATGGAGCCGCCGGGGACGAAGACCAGGTAGCGTCCCGGAAGCGAGATCTGGCTGGTGAGCCGAGCACCCTTGTGTCCGACCGGGTCTTTCGTGACCTGGACCAGAACGGGGTCCCCGGACTTGAGCGCGTTCTCGATCTTCCGCGGGCCTCCGTTGAGGCGGGAGGCGGCCCAGTCGACTTCACCGGCGTAGAGCACGGCGTTTCGTCCGCGTCCGATGTCGACGAAGGCAGCCTCCATCGAGGGAAGCACATTCTGGACCTTGCCCAGATAGACATTTCCGATCAGCGAATCCTGAGTGGTGTGCGAGACGTAGTGCTCGGCAAGCACCCCATCCTCCAGCACTCCGATCTGGATACGCTCTCCGCGCTGGCGCACGATCATCTTGCGATCGACGGATTCGCGGCGCGCGAGGAACTCCGCCTCGGTGATGACCTGGCGGCGGCGCCCGGTGTCACGGGAGGACCTGCGACGCTGGCGCTTGGCTTCCAGTCGGGTGGAACCCTTCAGGCCGGTCACCTTATTCGAGGCTGGCGCCTCGGCCGCCTCGCGCGGTGCCCGAACCCGGGTCACCGTATGAGCGTCATCCTCATTGGACTCCACTTCGAGATCGGCGGTGCCCCGGCGACGACGACGGCGCTTGCGGATCACCGGCTCATCCGAATCCTCAGAGGCTGAGTCGTGCTCGGCGCGGCCTGAATCCTCGGATTCCGTCGAGGAGTTGGAATCGGTCGAGGAGTCTGTGGATGACTCATTCGATGACTCGGTGGAATCGGAATCTGAACCGCGGTTCTTGTTCCGGCCGCCGCGACGACGCTTCCGGCGTGATCGACGGCCTGAGCCGTCCTCGTCCTCGGAGTCGCCGTCCTGAGAATTGCCGTCTTGGGAGTTGCTATCTCGAGAGTTGCGACCCTGAGGATCGTTGTTTGCAGAATCCCTGGTGTCGGGATCTGTCGTGTCGGAATCTGTGGTGACAGAGTCGCGGGTGTCAGCGTCACGTGCATCAGAGTCACTGGTGTCAGAGTCATTGGCATCTGAACTTGTATTCCGGGAGCGCGTCCTCGCTGACTTCTTCCGTCCGGAGGTGGACTCTGAACCGTTCCCAGCGTTCTCTTCGTCCTGAGACTGAGCACTCCCGCGGGTGTCCTCGGTGTTCTCCGAGGTCCTGCGGCCAGAGTCATTGCGCTCATCGCCCCCGTCACCCGAGTTCTGGGGAGGCTCAGCATCCTTGCTGGCTCGACGACTCGTCTTGGGCTTTGCGGTGGCGAGATCCGGTGCCTGGAAGAGCACATTGATGGAATCGTCTACAGCAGGGGCAGTTTCCTGAGACTGTGAGTCGTCGGTTGGACTCTTCGCAGTGCCTGTTGGTGCCTGAAACGCACTGAAAGGATTGAAGATGTCGTTATTGCCCGCTGCGTCATCGGCGGGGGTCTCGTTGTGGGACATTATGGAATTGCTCCTGACCGCTCCCACGGTGCCACACTCACCGCGTCCGCGGCTCTGCTTGGGTGGATGCAACCGGTCGCGTTTCCCCTGGCTCTCACGACGGGTGCGACCTGCTCGTTCCACATATTGATGTTGTCTTAAACCTATGTTCGTTCCAGCTCCACTGGTGTTCCGGGCGCTGCTCCCTTTGTCACGGAGCGCGCTCTGCGCGGCCTTCCAGTGGCTACTCACCACTCCCCGCATCTGCTGTGAGTGTTCTTTCACAGCGTCATCTCTGCGATTCGGGGGCGATGGCGTGCAAGCCTTCTCGGTCTGCGGGTGTGGTCCGCTCGCCGATGCCACTCAGTATCGCATACCCCTCCAGCAATCTTGCGTAGAATCCCCGCATGGCCGTAAACACCGCAGATCAGCGCATTCAGCCCCGCGTCGCCTCGACTCCCGCTGTGGGACTGTGGTTGTTGCTCACATCCGTCATCGGTGGGGCAGCCAGCCTTCTCCTGCTCAATGAGCGGATCAAGCTCTGGCAGGACGCGGACTACACGACCGCCTGCGACATCAATCCCTGGGTCTCCTGCGGGTTGGTGATGGACTCCTGGCAGGCATCTACTTTCGGATTCCCCAACATCTTCTTGGGCGTGATCGGATTTCCACTGGCGATCCTGGTGGCCGTGACGATCCTCGCCCGAGTTCAGCTGCCGGCCTGGTACTGGATCGGACTGCAGGCAGGTGTGACCTTCGCCTTCGCCTTCTGCATCTGGCTGTGGTCCCAGGCGGTCTATTCGATCGGCGCCCTGTGCCCCTACTGCATGGTGGTCTGGGCCGCCGTGATTCCCATGTTCGTGATCGTCACGACACGCAATATCTCGACCGGGGTGATTCCGGTGGGAGAGGGACTGCGGAAGTTCACGGGTGAATGGTGGTGGGTCGCGATCGTGCTGATCTACCTCGCGGTGCTGGGCAGCATCATCGTGCAGTTCCCTAACGCCTTCATCAGCTGAGATATCGTGGAAAGTGGCGGGCAACCCCGCCACACGCACCACCTGCTGATATAGAGGAGCTGGCAATGTCCCAGACCGTAAATGCCGTCGTCGTCAAAGAGAAGAACGGCCCCGCCGTCCTCGAACAGATCATCGTGCCAGACCCCATCGCCGGCGAAGTCGTCGTGGATATCCTCACCTGCGGGGTCTGTCAGACCGACCAGCACTATCAGCAGGGCGAAGTCGGAGATAACTTCCCCTACCTCCTCGGCCACGAAGCCACCGGACGGGTCTCGAAGATCGGTGAGGGCGTCAGCAATGTCAAGGTCGGCGACACCGTCATCCTCAACTGGCGCGCAGTGTGCGGAGAATGCCGTGCCTGCCGGAAGGGAGAGCCGCAGTACTGCTTCGACACCCACAATGCCTCGCAGAAGATGACGCTCACCGATGGCACCGAGCTTGAAGCAGCTCTGGGCATCGGCGCCTTCGCCGAGAAGACCTTGGTCGCAGCGGGTCAGTGCACGGTCATCCAAGATATTCCGGAAGAATCCAACGCCGCCGTCGGACTGCTCGGTTGCGGAATCATGGCCGGCATCGGGGCAGCCATCAACACCGGTGAGGTGCAGCGCGGCGAGTCCGTCGCAGTCATCGGCGTCGGCGGTGTCGGCACTGCTGCGGTGCTCGGCGCGAAGCTCGCTGGCGCGACCACCATCATTGCCGTGGACCTCGATGAACGGAAGCTCGCCAAGGCCAAGGAACTCGGGTCGACGCACACCGTGAATCCCAAAGAGTCCGACGCCGTGGAAGCTATCCGCGCGCTGACCGGCGGATTCGGCGCCGATGTGGTGATCGATGCAGTCGGTCGCCCGGAGACCTATAAGCAGGCCTTCTATGCTCGTGATCTTGCCGGTCGAGTGGTACTCGTCGGAGTCCCAGATCCTTCGCTGACCCTTGAGATTCCGTTGGCAGATGTGTTTGGACGCGGCGGCTCGCTGAAGTCATCCTGGTATGGAGACTGCCTGCCTTCGCGGGATTTCCCGATGCTGGTCAGCCACTACCGCGCGGGCAATCTGGACCTCGACGCCTTCGTCACCGAACGCGTCGGACTCGATCAGGTGCAGGAAGCATTCGAGACCATGAACCGCGGCGAAGTGCTGCGCTCCGTCGTTGAACTCCAGCCCTCCCCCACGAACTGAGGAATCCATGAGC
>Ga0265798_10001154_pt1 | contig 41844 bp, 22 predicted proteins | sample P3T30metagenome_FD_192430 | JGI IMG/M metagenome (GOLD analysis project Ga0265798, IMG submission 192430) | Plant litter microbial communities from East Loma Ridge, Irvine, California - P3 T30 | ecosystem: Environmental > Terrestrial > Plant litter > Unclassified | place: USA: California... | reverse complement strand
GTTGTGGTCGTGCATTGGCTGGTCGTCGTCGGATTCTGACATGTAGTAAGACTCGGTTTCGATGTCTGGGTTGATGAGGGACACGAAGAGCTTGTATCTGCGGGTGCGTTTGCCGATGGAAGCGTCGCGGGCGCTGAAGTCGTAGGTGTGGGAGTTTGTCCAGCCGAAGGCAGCTTGCAGGGCTCTGTGTAGGGTGGCAAATGAGCGGCCGGGTGGGCACTGGAGGACGCGGTAGATTTCGGGGGCCCTCATGGTGTGAAGGGTGACTTTGATGGTGACGCTTCTTGTTTCGAGGGGGTGGTATTTACTTCTAGGCGGCTGGCACGACTGCCAGTGGTCTTCTCTGTCGTCGAGGTAACAGGAAAAGTCTGCGATGTTCAAACAGTTGGCTCTCCGTCGCTCAATTTCTTTTCGCAACGAGGTGAGTATGCTTACTGCAGTATCTGAGACTGATCGTTAGCTGTAGCTATGCGAGGTCATGAGGGGCGATTATTACTTTCTCTTCCGACACCTTCGACAGAACTGGATTCTCTTGTCTTCTCTGCCACATACATCGCAGATGCCGGGATACGACTTTGGTCGCTGGCGGCGCATCAACGCGTCCATGTCAACGGTGCCTGTAGGAAGTCGGTTTGCGACGCCTATGTACTGCTTGCTCGTACTATCAGCCTCGTCCTCGATCTTGGATCACGCGTAGGACCCAGAATAGTGTGTTGTAAGGCGTTCACAAATGCGTCCGGAACAATGTCCCCAGCGGTGCACGGATCAGATGGAGGAAGTGAGTGAATGAACAGGAAATCGAGTCTGGAGGGGGGGAGTTATTCATATAAGAGACTTCATGTGGCCAAGCGGTGACGTGCACCGACATTCGGGCTTGTCGCCGATTGAAGCCGTCTTCCCGATGTGGAATTAAGGACATGGTATAGCTGAGGACATGGACAAAGTTGATGTCGTTAGAAGTCGTTCGCACTTGCGCCTGATCATCCCCCGCAGTGCGGGACTACCCCACCAAACACTAACCCTAGGTTGGAGGCGATAATCATAAGACGATTCTGAAGTGTAGCTCGACTCTTTACCTAACGTTTATACTCAGCAGTATACAGTTCTTGAGTCTCACTGACATCTCGCATCGACTCCAGTGAGCATAACTTGATCACAAAAATTGGCCGCTACATGTAACTATGTCAACTTGATGACCAACCATCAAATCTTTCAGCCGGCATGCAAGGCCACCCCAAAAAGTGCACATTTGTCAGCTGGGCGCGCATTTCCGCTAATGCGAGGCGGTATATAGCTACATGAAGACACTTCACTCACCACCTTCTTCCAATTTTCGAAATATGACACATTAGGCCGCCTTGTAGTCGACTTCGAAACTACCAATACTCAAGAAGCGCAACCCCAACCCTTACCCTGCATTACACAACATCATCTAGCCATCACAAAACGATACCGACAACAAACAAGCACAAAGACATCATCAAGTAGCTTATCGAAACCCATTCAAAGCCTCACAGGGTCCCAAGAGTAAAGAACACCGCACATCAACCGACTTCTCACACCATAGCACCACGATCAACTCATCAACGATCACCCCTCATCATGACATCCAACGCCCCCTCCGACCACACAAACATGAACGACGTCCGCGACCCCCAAACCGGCGCCTTCAAACGCCCCGCCGCCCAGTTCCGCTCCACCATCTCCTCAGCCCCAGGCTCCCCCTTCCCACCAGCCAAAGACCGCTACGTCCTCTACCTCAACCGCGGCTGCCCCTGGGCCCACCGCACCAACATCGTCCGCTCCCTCAAAGGCCTCGAATCCATCATCCCCCTCGTAACAATGAGCTTCAACCTCGGCCCCGAAGGCTGGGAGTACGACGGGAGTTTCGGGTCCGAGGAAAAAGACCCGCTTTATGGATTCACTAAACACAAGCAGTTGTACATGAAAGCCGACCCGACTTACACTGGCCGCTACACCGTCCCCGTGCTCTGGGACAAGCAGACTGAGACGATTGTTTCCAACGAATCGTCCGAGATTATCCGCATGCTGTACTCCGAGTTTGACGAGCTCTTACCGGAAGAGAACCGGAAGATTGATCTGCTACCCGAGGGGTTGAAAGGGCAGATCGCAGAGATGAACTCGTGGGTTTACGATTCGATCAACAACGGCGTTTACAAGTGTGGATTCGCGACGGGCCAGGAGGCTTACGAGGAGAGTCTGGGGAAGTTGTTTGAGGGGTTGGATCGGGTGGAGGGGATTCTGCGGGAAGGAGAGGGGCCTTTTATCTTTGGGAAGGCTTTGACGGAGGCTGATGTTAGGCTGTGAGTTTTGGTGTTGTTGAAAGGGCTTGATTGGGGAGAGGATTTTTGCTGACTGGTGATGTTAATAGGTACGTGACGATCGTGAGGTTCGATCCGGCCTACCACACGCTGTTCAGGTGCAACTTGAAGATGATCCGGCACGACTATCCGCATATCCAGAAATGGCTGCAGCATTTGTACTACACGAATGAAGCTTTCCGAGAGACGACGTATTTCGATGCGGTAAGCTTGTTGATTAATATTATCTGTGAGGCTGATTATGATATTTGCTAATCCGAGAATCAAAGATCAAGCACGGCTACACGCTTGCTTCCAAGGCACCCGTGGTGCCTGTTGGACCGTTGCCGCACATGATGCCTCAAACCACCGGCAAGCTGTGATTGTCGCTGGTCGGAGTCCTTTAGTGCGTTACTCGGCCTTCTTGGCCTGCTCCTTGAGGCCAGGAGCAGTGGTTCCAGTGCTCTCGAGATCGGCAGCCCACAAAGCGGCGCCGCAAGTGTTGGTGAAGGCGAAGAAGATGCCTGCGATAGGGACCATTTCGAGGAGGGTGGCAGGGATTCCAAAGCTGTTCAAGCGTGTTAGTGAAGTTCATGAAAACAGCACGTCAGTCCATCTCACCTGGTGTACGCAGCCTTCTTCTCCTCAACATGTCTTTCCTTCTGAGGACCACTCATGCCCTTGAGCTGGAAGTAGCGCGAGTGGGCCTGCGGTCCATTCCTCTGGGCCTGAAGAACGACGAATGCGACTGTTCCAAGAACAGGAATGAAGTTGAGAGGCAGGTACATGAGGTACCTAACAATGGCCGTGGGCGTGAACTTCGCAAATGGTTTGCCGGCCAATTTGCCGAGTCTCGCAATCACGTCGCCTGCACCGCCACCCTTGACCTGACGCTCCTTGGCCACGAGTTCGGAGTGTCCACGCTCGACGAGCGTGCCGTCAAAAGTGTCGATTAGGCTGTCTTCGATGAGGAGAGTTTTGGAGAGGATCATTGTCAGAGTGCTGGATTCGCTGAGAACTAGGAGCGCGGCTGAGACGGCAGCGAGTGGGCCTGAGGTGAAGAACATCATGGCGGCTTGCGGGACGTAGGTGAAGAGGAACATAAAGGTCGTGACGCCCACGCCTAGGGTGAGAGTCGGGGCGAGCTTGTGGAGGAGAGGCGACCAGAGGCTGCGGTGGGAGGCGAAGTAGTAGATGCCCTGTGCCCTTGTTAGAAGCTGGATGATGATATTCCGCATTCTAAGACGAGTCTTCACTTACTTTGACAGGGTAGATGTAGGCACCCGACCTAAGGCCATCTTCGGCGAGCTGGCGGACCTGGAGCGCCTCTTCTTTGGCTGTTTCCTTGACTCTGGCGGCCATGTTTGAAGGAGTGAGATGGTTGTGAGTGATATTCAGGTTGTGTCTGTGGAGATGAAGAGGAGAAGAAGAAAAGGTCTCACAAGAATGCAGCTGCTACAGACCAAGGTAAATGCGTTTCCGTTGATTCCAGTTTCCTGGTCCACCTGTTTGTTTGTTCTGACGGTACGCTACGTCATAGCAATTGGAGGCGTCAGGTCGCCCGTTGAAGAAAGGCAGAATTGTCTCGACCGTTCTTGTCGTTCTTCACATGCGAACATGGAACGATCGACTGGGCATGCAAGAATCGATCAATATCATATGCGCTCGATCAAGTAATACATCACAACACAATGCAACCAGTCATACCATCACCGCGTCCCCGCTTGTGCAACATATAAACACTCGTACAAACACCGCCGCCGCATTGAGAATCGGTCGACCTTCCATTGACTCACACCCCACTCTATAAATCTCGCCCCGCCAAAACCTCTCGCGCGACCGAAGATTGGATACCTAGGTAGATCCATATACACACAACCATGTCTGACAAGGCCACCGAGAACGTCGTGCCCGTCACAGAGCCCGCCAAGGATGCCGCCGCCGAGGGTGGTGAGAAGGGCCCCTCCAAGGGCGCCTTGAAGAAGGCCGCAAAGGAGAAGGAGAAGGTGCGATCGCCGCAGTCAGATACAATGCTGCGAGAGGGCATCACTGACTGGAAGATTTACACAGGCCGAGAAAGCCGCAAAGCGCAAGGCCGAGGAGGAGGCTCAGAAGAAGGCCGCCGACGCGAACGATGTCTCCAAGGAGGACTACGGCGAGATGCCCATGCTTGGCTCCCAGCCATACGTGCCCGCCGCTGAGAAGGTCCAGCGCGTGAACCTGGCCGAGGTCGCCGAGGAATACAAGGACACCTCCAACATGGACGAGGCCGGTGGACCTCAGATCGTCTTCCGCGGTATCGTCGAGAACGCCAGAGCCCAGGGCGCCAAGCTCACATTCATCACCTTCCGCCAGGGCCTCGACACCATCCAGGCTGTTGTCGCTGAGAGCGAGTCCCTCAGCAGGCAGATGGTCAAGTTCGCTGGCAAGATCCCCAACGAAAGTGTTGTCCTCGTACACGGTCTTGTCAAGAAGCCTAAGGAGCTGGTCAAGAGCACAACGATCCAGCACCTCGAGCTGCACGTCAAAAAGCTGTACATCGTCGCCAAGGCCGACGCCCAGTTGCCCATGCAGGTCACCGACGCAGAGAGGCCTATTCCCAAGGAAGGCGAGGACGAGAAGACCGAGGAGGATGGCAGGCCCATTGTCTCCCTCAACACCAGACTCAACAACCGCGTGATCGACCTCCGCGGCAAGCACAACACGGCCATCTTCACCATCAAGGACGGTGTCATCAACCTCTTCCAGGAGTTCCTCCGCGCCAGGAAGTTCGTCGGTGTCAATTCTCCTCGTCTGCTCGGTGCGCCTTCCGAGGGCGGTGCCAGTGTCTTCGAGGTCAAGTACTTCAACACCAAGGCCTTCCTCGCACAGTCTCCCCAACTCTACAAGCAGATGCTCATCGCCTCACGCTTCGAGCGTGTCATGGAGGTTGGTCCCATCTTCCGTGCCGAGAACTCCAACACAGCCCGTCACCTTACCGAGTTCACCGGTCTCGATATGGAGATGGCCTTTGAGGAGGACTACCACGAGGTCGTCGGTCTCCTCGAGGAGCTCATGCTGTACATCTTCAACGGCCTCCGCACCCGCTACGGCCGCGAGACCGACCTGGTCCGCAGCATCTACTCGGTCGAAGAGTTCAAGCTCCCCGAAGCCGGCAAGGTCCCCCGCCTGCCCTTCAGCGAGGGTATCCAGATGCTCCGCGACGATGGCGTCGAGATCGGCGACTTCGACGACCTCAGCACCCCCGACGAGAAGCGCCTCGGCGCCCTCGTGCTCAAGAAGTACGGCACCGACTTCTACGTCCTCGACAAGTACCCGCTGGCCATCCGTCCCTTCTACACCATGCCCAGCGCCGAGACTCAGGCCGCCTACGACCCTAAGGACCCCAACGCCGGCACCTCCAACAGCTACGACTTCTTCATGCGCGGCCAGGAAATCATGTCCGGCGCCCAGCGCATCCACGACGCCACTTTCCTGGAGAAGCGCATGCGCGAGTGCGTCACGCCCGTCGACCCCAAGAACGAGGGCCTGCGCGACTACGTCAACGCTTTCCGCTACGGCTGCCCGCCCCACGCCGGTGGTGGAATCGGTCTCGAGCGTATTGTCATGCTGTGGTTGGGTCTGCCTAACGTCAGGTTGGCGAGCCTGTTCCCCAGAGACCCTAGCAGACTCTCGCCATAGATTTGGTGTTTGCCAGCACTTATGGTTCACGATGCAAATAGAGGAGATGCCAAAAAAATGAAAATAAAGTTCTCATGCCTCAGTTCTTGACCCGTCTTTGTTGTATTGCCTAGGTTGTCTTGTGTGGTAACGAGATTGGTTTCACAACCTTCGTACGCAAGCATATGTAATCGATCCAAGAGCGGTTGCAAGGTCATGTTGATGAATCGTGATCTAGCGTGTTCATAAATAGTACGTTCGATGGCCATTAGTAACGGGACAGATATATGTACACATACAACATACAACATACACATCACCTACAACATCCAACAATCAGTCTACGGCTCAACCGCCCTATCAATCTTAACCCTCTTCATCCTCCCCTCATCAACCTCCCACCCAACCTCGTCCCTCAGCTCCCTCCAAACCTCAGGATGCCTCTCCTCCGCCCACCCCTCAACCTCAGCCTGCTTACTTTGCCCCGGACTAGCATCCAGCAAACTGCCCAGGACGAAAGCATCAACCTCCAACTCGCCATTCGCCTCGGCTTCCTCCAGCGTCGACCTCGCGAGCTCGAAATCCCCATTACCCGCCAACGCGCCGATGTAAGAAGCCCACATGTTCCGGTCCAGCTCGACGTTGTTCCGGCGCAAGCGCGCCCAGATCTGCTGCGCTTTAACATCGCCGAAAGCGGATTTTTCGCAGGCGCGCAGCGCGATGTGGATGCTGTTGTAAGTCGGACCCTCGCGGGAAGCGACGATTTCGTCCCAAAAGTCCAGGGCCGCTCTGGGCTTGTCGCACTGCGAGTAAGCGAGCAGCAGGGCGTTGCGGCAGCGCGTGGTCTGCGAGACGTTGTAGTCGAGCTTGAGCTGGTTGTGGACGACTTCGAGGGATTCGAGGTCGGCGAGCTGGGCGCAGCCGAGGAAGGCGGCGATGTAGGTGTCGTTGGTGGGCATGGTGTCTGCGCGCGAGTGGTGGCGCATGTGGTTGAAGACGTTGACGGCCATGTCGGGGCGGGCGTGGGCCGGGGAGAAGAAGGCGAGCATAATCTGCGTGCGCTGCTCGCGCGGCATTTCGTCGAAGATGCTGCGCAGGATGGTGTAGGTGTCCCAGGCGCGGGTAGTGGTGGTACGGGCGTCGAGGCAGTAGTCGACGAGGCTCTGGCGGATGCTGGCGCGCTCGGCGGACGAGTAGCCGAAGGAGTGCGTATTGAGGAGGTCGATCACGTCGTGGATCTCGTCGCGGTTGAGGTGCAGGACGCTTAGTGTTGAGACCGTCAGGGCTTCGAAGCTGGCTTCGCGGTCTGACAGATCGGCTACCACGCTCATGATAGTTTCGAAGTCGTGGCGTTGTGATGTGCACAGTGCAACGATGAGTCGATTGACAGCCTGGACGTCGTTGTTGGTTGACAGATCCTGGGCTTGGAGGTGTTTGTATGCCACAAGCGCGCCGTCCACGTCGTTGACTCTGAGTCGGTAATCGATTTGAAGAACGAATGTCTCTGCATTAGTCTCGATACCGCGTTCACGACCAAGAGCGATGAAACGCTCAGCCATGTAAGGGTCGTTTTTCGAAATGGCGTATCTAACGAGTGCGTTCAGCGTTGCCGAGTCCGGAAGCCGCCACTCTGATTGATCCAGGATCGAGTCGTTCGACTTTTCCATAACATCAAGCATACGATTGACCTCTTCAACGCTTTTCTTCGTGCCTGCGCCCCAGACAAGTACAGCATCCCAAATCGGCTTCCTCGGGTTGGAGGACATGACGTCTTTGACGATTCCATGGCCCAATTCCAGATTCCCGGAACTCAAACACCAGGTGAGAAGCTCCGAGACTATTTTTTCGTAAGGTTGGTGTTGTTCCTCTACGGATTCAATCGTGTCGGTGAATAAACGATGGCACTCGTTCCACCAGTGCTTCACGGCAGAGGGCTCTTGCTTCACGATGTAAAACTTGACGAGCGGAATCATTGTCGCCACTGTATGGTGTATACCGTGATCTTCCATATTCGTGAAGGTGCGAAGGAGCTCTGCTTCATTGCCTTCTCGCAAGAAGCCAAACATAATCACCTTCCACGCGTGGGCACGCTGGCCTTCCGTAAAGCCTTCGCCGACCTCCGCCCTCTCACTTTCCTCCTGTGACTCGATCTCCTGGGGTGCCGTTCCTGGTGTTCCAGCTGTAGAAGAAGGCAGGTCGGTCAATAAGAGCTCTCGCGCTTCATGAGATCTCCCGGACCACGATAGCGACACGATATATGCAAGGATGCCATGTTTGGCGTGCGCAGTAGGAACCTCGGGCGCAGACAGCTCTTCGTAAAGGAGTTTGGCTAAATCCATATTTGCCTGGCTAGGCTGTCGCGATACAGTCCTCATGGCTTTTGCAAGCCTCACCAGGTCGACTAGGTTGACATTTCTCCGGGTTGTCGTGTGGTCGTCGCCCTCCGTTTGAGCTTTCTGAGCGTTCAAGCAGTATCGTAAGCTTTGTAGGATGAGCTGCGCTTGGGTATCCTCGATCGTTTTGTTCTTCTTCTTATTATTATTGTTGACAAAAAGCTTGATGGCATGTGCAACATCCTCGACAGGCGGAAGGCGCGCCTGCATTCTCTCCCTCTTTGCGTACTCCATCATCTTCTCAATGCCAGGTTGGTAATTCGCTTCCTTCGAGTCTCGGGGCGCCTTTTGTCTGAACATGCCTCCTAGCCCGAATAGAGTCCTCCGTTGCTGATATCTCCTGACTGGAAGTGACGCGCCGGCGCGCGCGATGTGGACTCGTCGGCCATTGTGTGAAGATGCTACAGAACTGTAATTTTGTCGTCTTAGGCATCCGCGGTATACGATCGGTTCATTCGAGATTATGCGTCGGAAGACTTGGCGAGTCAGGTGGGAAGGCATTGGACCGGCCTGTGGTGTTGTGTAGCTATTGGAGACGAAGTGTTGCCATGTATGTTACAGGTCGACACGGGGAATGGCGTGGAAATGCGAGTAATGTACAGTTGCTTTGGTAGGATAGCTTGGTTTATGCTCGACGACAGCGATGATGAAACTCAAAGTAGAGCAGCAGTTGGAAGGGTCGACCGCGGGAGTGCGAGCTTCCGAAATATCTCCGCCTCGAACATGGGAGGAATCCAGCCCATGTCGATTGGACATTCAATTCACAGAGGGCTTCGACACCTCACAACCATCCACAGCAATCATGTCTCTGTCGTTAGAAAGGGCAATGACCAGGCTATCGCTGCGCCCGGCGAGCGTGTGTCGCGAATGCCGCCGTACCTTCACATCACCCGCCAAACCGCGACAGCAGCAGTCCGCAGTTGGTGCCATTGCTGGTTTGTCCATGCCCACTATATCCTTCAAGACCAACAGAAGACTAACACCTCTCAAGAAAGTCTGCAATCCACCCGTACCGCCACCGCATCGCGCCAGCCTCAACACCAAGTCCCCGCGACCGCCCCAGCCGTTGCGCCCGTGCCTCCCAAGGACGCCTTCGACATCGCCTACAAAGCCGTAGGCTCAGTCGCTGAGTCGAACAACCGCGCAAAACAGGACGAGCAAGCGCGCACCATCGCGCGTGGTGTCGACCGCAAAGGGCTGGAGATGCAGCAGATCCGACGCTGGAACGTCGGCGACGTGTACGCGCCTCACGATCTCAGCGGAGTGGAGCAGTCGAAGTGGAAGAGGTTAAAACAGAGCCCGCGGCCGAAGTGGGATGTGCTGGACCAGCTCAATCTGAATCCGATGGATCATTACAAGGTAAGTTGTGCTGGGGCAAGCCTGGAGAACAGGGGAATGTTTGATGTGGTGATGGCAAGAAAGCTGACGAATGTTTGTTGTAGAACTTCAGCATCATGTCCGAATATGTTACGGAGATGGGCAAGATCAAGCACAACAGGGACACAGGCCTTCGACCGGTCAACCAGCGCAAGATGGCCAAGGCTGTGAGACGGGCTATTGGCCTTGGGTTGATTCCCAGCGTGTACAGACACCCTCAAGTGCTCATGACAGAGCCTGATTACAGGAGACGCATGAAGTCCTTCTAGCGGAGTTCGTATTCCAGACAAAGTGTATGTATAGTATCAGAACATTTGTATAACCGGACTCACATTTTGGGCTTGAAAACTATTCCAAAACGCGTTACGAATACCAAGGGAAAGGGTCAATTCGTTTTGATTCATTCAATTTCAGCCACGTCATATCATAGAAAGTTGGCCGTTGGCGTTCTCGATCCTCTCATCCAATTTCACATGGTTGCGAACCCATCCACCACGACCATCCCCAAGCTCAGCTTCCAACACCCTCCCACCATCAACCAACTTAACATCCCTCGCACTAGCCCGGAAGTTACCATTCCTAGCCCACCGCAAACTACCGTTCGTATTCGTCAAACAAGCATTCAAATCCAGCCGACTCTCGCGGTGATGTCCATTAACATCCCTGCAGTCAGCGACCAGCGTGCGGCCATCATCTTCTAGTCTAACGCCGCGTGAGCTCGCACTGTAGTTGCCTGCCATCATAGCAACGGGTAGTGCGTGGGACGACTCACCGGAATCACTGGACGACGACGACGACGAAGAGCTAGACCCGCTGCCGCGGCGCGACTTCTTGTGCTTCTTCTCCTTTTTGTCTTTCTTGTCCTTCTTCGGCTTCTTCTCCTTGTGGCTGTCTTTGAACTTGTCTTCCAGCATGCTGCCCGCCACTGCGCCGCCGAGCGTGCCGAGGATGCCGTGGTTCATCTTGTGACCGGCAAAACCGCCTGCGGCGCCGCCGGCTAGGGCGCCCATAAGGCCGCGGTCTTCGGCGCCGGGTTGAGAGGCGCCGTAGGGGTCTTGGGACTGGTGGCCGTATGCTGGAGTGGGCTGGCCGTATGGGGTTTGGTTGTGTTGGCCGTACGGTGCCTGGTTGGGATCCTGGCGGTAGCCTTGATCGTAGTTTGAACCGCCTGCTTGAGGATAGCTGGGCTGTTGCGGAGGGTATTGTTGCTGACTGCCGTAACCGCCACCGTATTGTTGCTGGCTTTGGTATGGCTGCTGGTGTTGGGGCGGGTAGTTTCCTCCTGGAGGGCCGTGCTGACTGTCACCGTATGGCTGGAATGGACGATCATGGGTATATTGCTGGTATGGCTGATCGTTGGAGGCGTTGTACGACTGAGCGTGGTTGTACGGTGATTGCTGGTAGCCTGGCTGTGGCGAATGGCCGTATTCCTGCGGACCGGGAGTTCCATGGTTTCCATACTGCGGAGGCTGCTCCTCGCCGTACGGGTGATCTTGTGGCTGCTGCTGCTGCTGGTAATAATCCTGGTTCGAGCCGTAGTTGCTGCCCCCGCCTGAAGGGCCTTGAGGTGGATATTGGGTCATGGTATTGGCTTGCTGACTTTCACTGTTCTGCTGGTTCAATAGGTAGATGATTTAGTGACAGGAAGAGACAAATACATGTACCTAGGAGTGGGAAGATATACCAACGAACAACGGAACTACGGCTTATGTTGCAGTGAGGGTCGAGCTGAGGTGTGATCCTTCGCGTCAGGCACAGCCACAACGACAGGAGCGACTCATGGACACATGCAGACGTTTGCTCAGCCCACCGCTTTCTTGCTCGTCTTCACATCTTCATCTTCACAGGCTCACGGCACACAGCCCCATTGGTACCGGCCACTCGGCATGAAACTCAAGCAAGCTAAGAGTTTTGCTAAAACACTCTTGGAACTGGACTTTAGACTAAAGGAAGGTTCCACTTTAATGACGACGATGATACTACTGTAGTGTTTACACATCCGAGGCTGTAAAGATTCGAAATCACTTGCGTGTAATGACTAAACTACTGCTCTGAGATAAGGATCCCTGGGAGGCAGTTGCTAAAGCTGCGATAGTAGTGATTTTACATAATCGAAAGACGCGGACCACTATTCTCGACGGGGTGAATGGGATAACCGGTAACCAAGATTTCTCAGCCGGACGACACAGCTACGACGATTTGACTACCTTTCAACACTTGAGTACATATTGTAACAACCTACCAGCTACCAACGAATCAATCTGAATCGGAGGGCTTGACATTGTTGCCTGATGGAATCTAGCTTTCCTGCAGAACTACACTTGACTATCTAACTCCAATACTGGCGTAGTGAGAGGTAGATTGATCATGTCTTCCAGTAACACCCAGCAAGACCGGCTTCCAGAACATCTCTTACAGCTCTATCCAAGTCGTCACAAATTGCGGGCCAACGGAGTGATTTCCAAGCTTTCGCTTTGTAATGATGGTGCACCAAAGATGACATGGCCCACCAAATCGACCCCGCACCGTAGCAGAGTCGGATACGGTGGCATAAAACCACCGATGGGAAACAAAACCAAAGGCAGGTCTCACAACAGACGTCAAGACATTAACAACATCACATCAAAATGACAACTCCATTCGGACTTGATATCGTCAACCAAGCTCCCAAGGTAAGCCGTATCAGGACATGAAGTACTAGCTACTGGATCCTACTAACGATTACCGACAGGGAACCAAGCTTTGGGTGCGTTACGTGCATGCGACTCGTGTGACAAAAGACTTCAAGGTGGTTCCATAGACGCTGACATGTACATGACAGCTGCTCCACTGCGGTAACCTCGAAGCCGACGTAAGGCTTCCCTAGACCCAATCCTACAAACACTCACGACCTGACACATCTTCTTCGTGAACCCAGGAAGGATGGCTAGTCCGCGGCGGCGGCACTTCCACAGCCAGCAACCCCAACGTAGGTAGCACCCGGCGGAAACTGGTCATTATCTCCGTCCTGATCGAGCACCCGAGCGAAGGCCTGATCCTCTTCGAAACGGGCGGAGGAAAAGACTACCCCGAAGTCTGGGGCGCGCCATTGAACGACATCTTCGCCCGCGTCGACTACTCCGAAGACCACGAACTCGACGCCCAGATCAAGAAGACTGGCCACGACATCAAGGATGTCAAAGCCGTCATCATGGGTCACCTCCACCTCGACCACGCGGGCGGGTTGGAGCATTTCAAGGGGACCGACGTGCCGATCTACGTCCACGAGAAGGAGATCAAGCACGCCTATTTCTCTGTCGCGACCAAGACGGATATTGGAGTATATTTGCCGAAGGATCTAGGGTTTGACTTGAACTTCAAGCGTGAGTGATTGATTGTTTTGCGTTGTCACTCAATGTCGGTTTTCCGCTTACTGACGTGCTTCTTCCAGCTTGGTACGGCCCTTTCTTGGAGATCGCGCCTGGTATCAACCTTCGCCACTCTCCTGGTCACACGCCTGGCCTCGCGATCATGCAGGTGAATCTCGCGGATAGCGGAACTTTCATCTTCACAACAGAGTCAGTGACCAATTGATTGCTCAGCACAAAGTATTTCACTAACGCCCAACCCCACCAGTCAATACCACGTCAAAGAGAACTGGGAAAGCGACGCACCTCAAGGTTGGTTGGCGAGAGACCACGACGACTGGTGTACCAGCCACCAGATGATCAAGGGTCTTGCAAAGGTAAGACTGAGTCGGCTTCAGTGCCACCCTTGAACACTTACACGTATGCTGACTACTTGTTCAGCGCACGAACGCGAATGTCATACTTGGCCATTGTGCAGAGACGTTCTGGAAGTACAAGGTGGCGCCAGAGGCGTACACCTGAGCTGGTTGATGCTGGAGATCCCAACTGAGGGCATAACGTCGTGGAAAGCGCAACATTAGGGTTGACTTTCCAAAAATCAATCAACGATGTCTTCAGACAACAACATCCTTGTCCTTGCTACCCAAGAAAAGCTCAGATCTTCAACTCTGATTGTACTCGTTGCTTCGCCCTACGTATTCTGCTCCCGTTTTGTAACTCACCATGGCCAACTCTGCGGAGTCTCGCCTCAGCGCAGCGCGAAATTTTAGATCACCATCACAGACATGTTTCAACTGTGCATGTCGTCACATTTCCGGCATGGAAAGCGACTCACCTACCTCCAGATGTAGTCTTCGTTCGCTCCGTGGGTGCCACGAGTCTGCTCATCCTGCTTGTCCGGAGGCAAATACCAGCTCCGGGCGAGCTGCCTTCGCTTCTCTTCGGTTTGCAGCGCTTCATCCCTCCGAACATACTCGGCCATGCATGCCGCGAACCCCTCGGTGTATCGCTCATCCGGTCGACGTACGACCTATTGTCTTGAGGTGCACGCGCCATCTGGGGCGCGAGTGAGGGTATGGTCGCAGGCGGGGCCATCTGGGTCGGTGCTGGAGCTACCTGAGCTGGCTCTGGGGACTTCTGGGCTGGTGCTGGAGCGTTAGGGTGTGCCTGCGTCCGCACCATGTCGAGGAGGGCAGCCATCGGAGACTCGCTCGAAGCCTTAGACGGCTGCAAATAGAGAGGAGCGGTCTTGATGTGACCATCAACCGGAGACTCGTTCGTAGCTTCCGACGGCTTCACCCAGAAAGGTGGGACCTTGGTGTGGTACATTGTACAATCTTTGTCTGGCCAGGGGTGTGGTTCTCCGCAAGTAAAACAGTAGTCCTGAGGAAGCCCTTTTTCGCGACGAGTTGCCTGGGTCTCGATGGGCTCTCTCGCTCGCCTCTCGCGCTTCGAAGCGTGGCAAGGTGGTGGATGAGTGCGTCTGCAGGCGTTGCACCTCTTCCGGCCTTCAGCCACCCACTGTATGTAAGCTTGATCAGAGTCCTGGAGTGTGGGGTCTGGAGCGGGTAAGTTAGCTGCTGAGTCGAGGGAAGGGGCGTCCTCGTGCCACTAGAACAGGGATACAGAAGTGCTTACCGTTGAGGTGAGTGGGCTGCGTGTTACTGTGAGAAACATGAGCGGCATCCTCGGAGGGTCGAGCTAAAAATCTTCCAGACTCCTGGCCGGCGAGAGCGTAAGCGCCTCCAGCTGAAATCGCTCTGGGCTTCTGGATGCCGTTCGTGCCAGCTCCGCCAGGTTGATATATATCAGTTCTTTGATGTGGGCGTCGGTGACGATTGGATGGTGGTGGCCTCGACGGTGCCATGGTTGCTGCGTGTTTGATGAAACGGAGAGGGAAGTATTGAAGTGATCGAGAAGGAACTGAACCTGGTGCGACTTCACGGCCGCAACGCTGCAGTGGACCGTCCCGGCGCTAGCGCGGCCGAAGTGAATGGGTTTCAGCTACCATCCTGTGATGGAAGGAAGGGTGGAGAAGTAGAATGACCGGCAAGCTCCTTGCAGCTCACTACGTTTGCAGAGGCGCAAATGACGCGGACAAAAGGTCTCACATTTTGTTGTTCGTTGTTCATTGTTCATTGTACGTAGCACGATTTTGTCGTGGAGTTCGTCTTGGCCGACTCCAGAGAGTCATTTCGCCTCAGCACCGCGTCGAGGTGTGAATCCATCGCTGGGGTGGGTTTTTTACGAGGTTTGCCTTACCTCGGCTTAAGTTCTTACTCAAGGCCTTCTCGAGACTCATTCTCATGGGGAGTCTGGGAAGCATAGGCTCCGTAGATGCTGCGGCGGTTTCGTGTTGCGCGGTTCGCACGAGGCAGACGTCGACCAGCTTAGCCACGAGGGTGAGGGTTAGTGCTTTGTACACCATAACTTGACCAGTCGTCCTGGTCGTCCTGGTTGAACCAACCGTCCTGGGTTGACCAGTCGCCGTGGGTCCAAGCGTCGTCGTGAGTCGACCAATCGCCCTCGTTTGACGAAGGTGCAGTAGCCGTCAGGGGTTGGGCCTCAGAGCCTTGAGTCTGAGCCTGCAAGTCAAACATGCCGAAGAAAGCATCAGTGCGTGCCCGACCGGCTGGTATTCGAGCTAGATCGGCAAGAGCTTGCGCGCGGGACTCAGGCGTCGCGATTACCTGATCCCACAAAAGCCTGGGCGTAGGTGAGGGATGCATCGTGACCGGAGCTGCTTGAGCTGATGCCCTGTAACCCCTGGGAAACGCTCTACAACGCATTGACGCCCTGTTCATTGAGCCCTCGGCCGGCTCTTCTGCCTGTCTCTTGCGTCGGGAAGGAGCGCTGCAGGGAGGGCGGGGGCCTCTTTTCATATGTAGGACAGAAAGGCTTTCCATCTGCTGTCCACTGTTCATATTCAGCATCAGACGCCCGAGCCATCTTCCTGTTCTTCTTCTTCTTGGGGTACTGTGGGTCCCAATGCTGGTAGAAAGGGAAGGGTGGCGTGCTGAGCCCGATACCTTCCTCAGAACACTCCACCACCCTGAGGTCGATTCTCTGAAGCCAGGTATCATCCTCATCTCTTTCAACCTCTGCTCCGATATCTACAGCGTCAGCAAAACTTGGGTTGCTGAAGCGAGTGGGCTTGGGGCCACTTAGGGAAGGGGTAAGACTAGCGGTGTTTGCACCACTGAAGCTGGCAGTTTTGACGCCGCTGTTTGAACCGCAAGTGGTGTCCTTATGACCGCTTAAAGCAAGCTCAGGGCAGTGTACACTCTGGTTGGCAGTTTCTGAACCGCTGAAGAGGCAGGGTGTTGAGCCGCTGGCCGTGATTGCACAGCTCTGGCAAGTGTGCTTTGGCCCACTCACATTTGTGTTGCTCACAGATGGACCTCCGCCTACGGCTCCGCATCCACTGTGGTTCTCATGTTGAGATGAGTGACCCATGCACGCAAGTACGTATTGCAGCGCAGCGGTAAATGAACAACGATAATTGTTGCTCTTGTTCAGGAAGAAGAGGCGGCGCGACACGACCCTCGCGAGCAACTGGGGTCGGCGATTGATGCAGGCGCTCGGGCTTTCGGCGTCTGGCGTGCGCAATTATAGGGTTAGTGTTGGTGTACAATTGGACAACGAGGGTGATGTCTGTCGAGAATATCGCAATGCCACTGAGATACAGTGACTCCTAAACAAGCCTCCGCAGCAGCTGAGCAGTTTGCTGAAAATTTAGCGGCTCGATGACACATTTCTGGCAGAGTGTGTGATCAAGCCTGTCTATTACAGATCACGCTGTGAGACGCTGGATTGTCGGCTCGGTCGAGATCAAACAGTGTATTGAAGGTCATCGATTGCTAGCATTAGAGTCGGCTTCTCGTACATGTAGGCTTGCACTTGATAGGGTAGATTAATAGAAGCGTAATGTGTTTCAATCGTTGAATGCTTCTGTTTCCGCCCATAAAAAGGGCTGAGGGCTTTGAAAGGGAACAACAGTAATCGAAACCAGCATCGTGAAACATTATCTCTATCATTATAAAAGGGAAGAGAGAACGCCTCTACCTCTACTGCTATCTACTCCTTCACAGCCCAGAATCCAGGGTCCCGTAAACGTTCTGAGTCTTATCACTCTGGTACTTCTTGTAGTTGTTGCAGAGCCGGTCGAAATCTTGCCTCTCGGGGAAATGGCACTGACCAGGCGATTCGACGAACTGTAGGCCCAGGCCTTCGGAGATGTGTATTGCGATGTGGCACTAAGAGAGATAGTTAGCGGACGGTGACCATATTGGGCGGAAAATCACCAATTCCCTTGGTTTTTTTTGGTTTGGGACCACGCACATGCCTGTAAATTGGTTAGCGAACAGTCATCAATTGAGCAGAAGGATTAAGCTTACATCAACCATACTCCTGCGTTATCTGAGCGAAAGGCGAGTGCTAGCCAACCTCCTGCCGGCAAGGTGGCTACATCTCGACGCACAGGATTTTTCCAATTGAGATTGGCAGACCCTTCGTTGTAAGGCCCGTATCCCTGGCCAACGACGAAGAAGTCGTGTCCATGCAAGTGGATCGGGTGGTCAAGGCCGTAGGTGTTCCCGTCAGTATAGACAAGCCAGTAGTTCCAGCTGCCCTCGCTGTTTAGGTCAAGCACATTGTAAGTTTTCGGGTAGCTCGTGTTGCCGTCCATTAAGTACTGCATAGTCGGATTGGCGTAGTCGACCCATATAGGCTTGTTTAGTGCCCATACCACCATGCTGTTGCCGTCGGGAGTTACAACTGCGTTGGTGATTTTCGTATCGAGGGTGTTTTGGAATGAAGCGGCTGGCACAGGCTGCTTCCAGTACGGCGACATGCTCGGTTCCATGCAGTCGGAAGGCTCGGGGTAGGGATTGGTGTTGGGAGTACCTGAGCTCGTACCCGAGTAAGTCCAAATGGCCCGTCCTTGGTGGGCATTGGAGCTGAAGCAGCCGGTCTGCGATTCGGCGCGAAACCAGTAGTTTCCGATTATCTGGTTGGCGTAGATGACGACGTCGTACCGTTGACCGATGGCAAGTAAGAGCCACTGAGTCGTGAAGGGGTTGATGGGGACGAAATCCGCGGACATCACGGTCATGATGTGGTTGTCAAGGGAGACGCGGATATATGAGTCAATGCCACCGTTTATGAGGCGGAGACGATACTTCTTCCCTTTAGTGATCGTCACTTGATCGGGACTCCCTTGGCCATTCGCACTTTGCGCCGTTCCGTTGATGACGATGTTGCTGGCGGCAGGTGGTGGACTACCATTCTGCAGGGCTTGCTGTGCGAGTGCGTTCACTTGCCAAGTTGTTAGCCCAGTGTAGTCTTCGCCGAACAGGTAAGGGCCGAGATCAATGTCGTAGTTGGATGTTGTCGGGCCATCGAAGACGATTCCTCCAAAGATGCCATCTCCGTACTGCGCGGAAGTGTGAGAGTGGTACCTGGAGGGTTGTCCGTTAGCCTCATTGAGAGCAACTGGCTAGGTTGATGAACGTTACCATGACGAGCCGTATTGTGTTGCTTGAAAGGTGTACGTTTTCGAGTCGCCTGGCGCGATTGCGCAGCCAGTGATACCGTTAACTCCATCCTCTCCATTACTGTTGAACTGGCGGACGCCGTGCTGATGTCATGTCAGATAGATCGCGTTATTGACTTCCAAAGCATTTACTCACCCAGTGAAGTGAGGTTTCGTTATGCTGCATTTTATTGTTGACAGTAACGCTCACCATATCACCCCATGTCGCATGCAGGGTCGGTCCTGGAGAGACTCCATTGATGAAGAAGCAGACTTTCTCGCCACTACCCCCCCTGTTGCATGTTCCATTGGTGATATCCAAGGTGTAATACACAGTATTGCCAGTGGTGGGCCATTTCTATGATTCCGTGTTAGTGACCGACGTAGAGAATCTTAATCGAAACACTGACTTGATCGAAATCGGTTGCAGCGCTGGTTGACGAGTCAGCTTGTTCCAGTATTAAGCTCTCGTTCGAGCTCACCTGTAGCCATTGTTCCAGCACGCTCTTGTGAGTGGTCCATTGTGGCAGGCTGTGTCGCGTTCGACAAGTTCAGCATCCTGTGAAGGCACAGCAGCAGCCAGCACCAGTGGTGCCAAAGCAAAAAGACAGAGAGTTTTTAGTAGTGACGACATGGTGTGGTTGCACGATTGATGGTGTGATATCTTGTGCGTATGCGAATCGAGGCATACATTATAGATCAATCTCGCCACCAACGCTCATACCAACATTCATCGGGCACCTCCAATCCCGCAATCTGACATCAACACCGCACTACCCGCACAAAGGGAGTGCGGTCCATGATCCTGCGACTTGCAATCTGTGGATCTACACAAGCCTGGCTCACCCGGATGCTTTCGAGTGTACCTGTAAATCATACCGGCCGTAGCGTTCGGGGCATTTGAGGATCCAAGCAACAGCAAACTCTACGACATGTCAGAAGTACAGTCAGCAGCTCGGTATGGTTCAGAAAGTAGCTTCATAGCACGTTGTGTTGACATGACGTGGCGGACCGTTGCTTGTCACACTTACAATCCGAGTGAAGCTAGATCTGTAGTCAGAGGACACCACCTTCATTCTGGTGGCACAGAAGCCGCGTAGCAAATCCCCGTGCGTCGTCTTGCGAGAGGTTGACCCGAGTTCTCATCTTCGGCCAGTCTCAGCGTCGCAGTGAGCTCTATCGCCTTATCCATCTCGGTTATAGGGGGTGAAGACGACATAGGTGAGCCAGGTCGAGATATGGAAAGCCGCGAAGAACCGGGGCGCCGGCAAGGCTGAGTGTGTACGTCCAGTTCCAATGTTTGTCGGTCTAAACCGGTCTCCGAGTCCCCGACTTCGGGAATATCACATTAGCAGCCCAGTAAAGATGGTCGGGTTTGGTTGAGAGACTGCGTGGGTGCAGACAGTGACAATGTTTCTTCCCAAATAGAGGTGCGGCTGTTTGAGATGAGAGGACCAGCGCCACCCTAAAGTGTAGCGTGTTGTTTGGCTGAATAGGATCAAGCTTTCACCAAGCTTTCTAAGTTCATTTTTGCGCCAAGATCGGAAGTGACAGATCGGCGCGCCGGTAGAGTTGCCGGACGAAGATCCCTCTTCGTCCTTCCACTCTATCTTATCCAACAATCTGACTCAAATCGTCAACAAAACGGCCTGCGATTCCACTTCCATCAGTGATGTGTATAACATCGAATATTTGCCATCACCGCATCCGCCTCTTGTACTGAAAGCGATGCTGGCGCATTGGAAGCCCTAGAGCTCTCTGCGTCAATGTACAGGCAAAGCCCATACCTGGTCCTTCTTTGGCTAGAACTGATTTGTATCGCCGTTGGGATGCTTGCATAAGCGCTAACAACGGGCCTGAAGGAGATATTATCTTTCTTCTGCAACCAGGTCCACGCTTCGCCGATCTTCAAGAATAATTACATGCAAATCACCCGACGGAAGTCTAACAGGCGAGATCGTCAATTACTCACATCGCAAGAACCGGGATCTCCCATCTTCAGGGCGCTCTGCCGAAGCGCAAAGCAGTGAACATGCCCTCACTCGGTTTCGAGAAGCAGGGCGCCCGACTCCGTGTGCAGGTCATACCCGGCAATGGCGTAGACCCATGATGGCAGCCCTGGCGGCTGCATACTGCCGGCCGCGCCACCATAATACGCACCAACACCGTACTGCGATGATACCGTCAGCACTTAGGCCAAAATATCCAGACCTACAAAGGTATCTTCGAGCGTTGCAAACAGCCGTATCTCTTTCTCGCCGCTCTCATATTCATTTCTATTCAAGATGCATTCAATTGAATCCTGTCTCTTCGCCGGTCTCGTCACTTCAGTAGCAGCTTCGGGCTTGCTCGAAACGAGACAGGACGACCCCAATTCGACTTGTCTTGTTTATGGCATCGATTATGTGGATGGCGGCAGTTACTTCATCGATTCTAGCAGCACGGCGAACTTTACTGCAGTCCAGCAGTTCGACAATTGTAACAACGACTCTGCGTCTATTCTTCTTGTGCAGCTATCCACCGAGAACGAATACGAGTGTTCATCCGTTCCCACAGGTATGTCTGGAGTACCCAACATCCCAGATGCGCTGCAATATGTCACTGACCCGCCTGTCCCATCCAGTTCCCGACAACACCTCCCAGATGACAACATGTCCTATCGAGAAGGACCAAATGGCTTCTGGCGAATGGTCCATACTCGTGATTGGCAACAACGCTGATGGGAACCCCTTCGCTTATGAGCGTGACTTCAGTTTGACCGCTGGGTGTGACGGATCCCACACTTCGATACCTTTTGACTTTGCTAATCGTTTTTTGCCAGACCGCAGACCACCAAGACGATTGCGCCCACTGTGACTTACACGCTGTCTTCGACGCCCTTAGTGAACACGACTAGTAAGACATCTACTGGATGGAGGCAAGATGCAGCGCTAACTACAGACAGTCACATCTACGAAGACCTACACTTCGACCGTCAAAAATAGCCAGACCGTTACTGCGTCATCGAAAACGGACTGCGTTACTGTCGTCCCTCCACCAGTGAGAACAACCACGACGAAGACTATTCTGGCATCCACCGTTCGATGGCAATACACTCAGGACATCGTCACGGCTACTGTGACGCCATCGTGTACCATTGCCCCAAGACCCTCTTCTCCAGACCCACGGGCTACGTTCAGACCGACTATGATTCCGTTGCCTTCAGGTCTGAGCTGGAAGCGAGGCGAGACTCGTGCTGTTGGCCCTGAGCAGGCTCTCGCTAGACTTCGTAGACACCGGGCCCAGCGATCTTCAATGCAGAAAGCCAAACGCAGCGTGAACGCGCCAACTGTCACTTCCACGGCAAATACGGCTATCAACACAACCGTAACGCAACTCTTCCCGACTTCCACCCAAACATTCACTGTTTTCTCCTCGGCCATAACACTCTCGACACTTCCGCCTGCTACTGTCAAGCCGGGGACCAAGCACAACACCATTACTGCCCCGACCCCGACCCATACCATTACCACAGCGGTATGGTCGCGCACCACTATAACAAGCACACTCTCAATGGACTGGACGCGGACAATTACCAGCACGCCGAGCGCGGTCGCTGCCACGTGTAAAGTCGAAGGCGGCCATTTCGGCGACGTGGGATCAGGATCAGGACATGGAACTGGGCCAAAAAGCAGAAGTATCAGCAGAAAGGCATTGGGTTGGGCAGGTCTTTGGTGGTGAGACGAAGAGTATATGTCATGGCGGCGAGAATTGTATCCTTGGGCAGGAAAGCTTATTCCACTGTCAGGCCAGCAATCGCATCGTTTCGTTCACTACTCGCTTGCCAAAAAGTTGTGAGGTCCGGAACTCCGCTTCCTGACTAGTGAAAACGTTGAATGTAAATATATCGAGAGCTTGAAACGACTATGGTAACAAAGTGCCCAAGAGTCCGGGCACGAGGGGAACGATAGGGGAAACGTGCTCTGCACGGAGGACTGGCATCAACCCTAACCCTACACAAACAACTGGCTTCTTGATCGAAACCGACTTGGACTCCTTAAGTACCACCATCACTCATGCCACCGCGATTGTGCCTTGCACGGAACAAATATGTTGCGATCTCAACGCCTACAGATATGGGGCGAGTATATCTGTGACCATTTGACATCAGTATCACAGCACGTTCGAAGCAAGGCGTACATTACAGCCGTCGCGAAGACGCGTCGAGAAAACACGCTCCATCACATTCAGCTGCTGATTTCTATAGACGTAAGACTTGAACACACGCGCGAAGGTACCATCCTCCCGATGGCCAATCTTATCAAAAGGATTTGAGCATTTCTATCGCACATGCCTTTGATGCCACCCGCCGTTGAGAGAGCTACACACCGGCATAAACTTTGGCGAGTCAGACTCGCAATCCCTTCACCACAAACACATGGACTTCATGGCGTATGAAACCGCTATTCCATAAGAGGGCTGAACCGTTGCCTTGCCACTTGCTGGAAACATGACTGACTAGACTAGGTTGACATCTGACCTCTGGGTGGACCCCCGGACAATTCTCCATACTTGCTCGAACAGCCTCACAGGTCCATCATGGCACAATCAGTTCATTCTGCTGTAGCCCAGTGTTTCCGAATGCTTGGAGGAACTTAAGCTCCATGACCCCTTGAGCCCTGTTTTTCCAAACATGCGATAGTTTATATGGAAGCATGATGGGCATCTGTGTTTTGCCATCATTCTGCTCTCGCTATCCTTTCGTTCTCCTGCCGGGACATCTTCTTGGTCTACTCATCAGCCTAAATTTCACCTGTGAGCATACGAGATGAAGGTCCAGTCTCTTTACAACTTCGCTCTTACATCCGCTGCCTTTGTGCACGCTTCGGAAGACCATGCCACACCGAGCGACCGACCCAGAGCAATAGGTTCGAAATCGCAATACCCATCTTCACACCAAACGCGTCGCTGACTCCTTCCAGTTGCCCGTAGTCCCTTTGGACTAAACTTCGGATCCCTCACTTCAGTGTTGAAGGGATTCGGTGTTGGAGGAGGATCCGACCCACCGGCGACAAAGAGTGGTTTTGGGATCGATCTACCAATATCGGACATCGGGTTCAGCTTTGGAAATGGAGATTCGGCAACCGAGGAGCCGACGACTGAAGAGCCAGCACCGGAACCCAATACCTGCCCACAAGTCTGGTACGACATCAGCAGAGACCTCAAGCAAAGTTTCCAAGGATGCAACCAACTCGCAGCAAATGCGATCAGATTCGCATTCCACGACGCCGGTAAGCATGCTGGTTTCGCTTGCTCCGGGACAAGCCATAGCTGACAATGTCTTCCCAGCCGGATATTCCTCAAAGAACGACCCGTATCTCCCTGCTAGCGGTGGTGCAGATGGTTCCCTCCTTCTCAGCGACGACGAGAGTTCTCGCCAAATCAACGATCCGATGCAGAGGTTCCGCGATTTCCTCCTGCCCAAGTACCAGAAGTATGCGAGCGACGACGTCAGCGCAGCAGACTTTGTGCAAGCGGCAGGAAACATTGGTGTAGCCAGTTGCCCTGGTGGCCCGATCATAAAGACCGTAAGTGCGGTTTCGGAAGCTGTGGTCAAGCACAAGTATAGTCGATAAATGCTTACCCTCTCACAGGTCATCGGGCGTTCAGATTCGACAAAAGCGGCGCCTGAAGGAACTCTTCCTTTCTCCTTCGGACCGGGTTCTGACTACAACTCCCTCATTACGCTGTGGGAAGAAAAGGGCATCAACCCCAGAGAGCTTGCTGCGCTCATGGGTGCTCACTCGGTTTCGAGGTCGTTCACAAGACAGGAGAATGGCATTCCCAACGGAGGTGATTACCTTCCACCACTCACAGACAAGATGCGGAGATGCTGACACACGATATCCAGGACCACAAGACAGAACTCCGAGATCGTTGGACGTCTCATACTACTCGGTAACGCAGGCCAAGAAGGCGCCGAGCGGTGTATACCGATTTGACTCTGACGTCAACCTCGCCAACAAAACGACGACTTGCGGCGAGGCTTTCACTGAGTTCGCGAATGATAAAGGTACGCTGCGGCAATCCGGCAAGTGGGAGTTTCGTGACTGACTTTTTATTCAGTCGCTTGGGCGAAGGCCTTCCAAGATGCAATGTACAAGCTGAGTGTACTCGGGCTTTCCGACAAGAAAAAGAGTAGTCTGAAGGACTGCACTGCAATTTTGCAATAACAACTTTTGATGATCCTGTATTGTACCCGAGCCTTGCCAGAAGAGCTCCAAATTTCCCTTCTGTCTGATATGAACGATCAAGTTATGCACCCAGTCCAGCCACCGTTGAGCCCAGCTCATTGGCTCTGAACAGCCTCGATGTGTGGCGCCACCATGCACTCCCAGAGAGTATCCTTGTAATAGACGGTGTTCCCGTCTTGGTGAGTCTTCCCTGTCGACAGAGTGTCACCATACTGCCAGAACATGTCTCCGCCTGTACCCTTGGCCGCAAGCGCTGTAGTCTCCCATGCCAGCTCCACCGAGCAAGTGTTGGAGAGACCAAACTCTTCGAGGACACAAGGCTTGCCCAGCGCCTCACAGACCTTGGCATGATTCTCGATCCATTCATTCCCCCACTCCTCGGCACTCGCGTCAGTGCCCCAACTCTCAGGGTATAGATGGTAGACGCAGAAGTCGATGTTCGGATCCGCACAAGTGGCGTTGAAATCGCCGCCTTCGCCGAAGGTGTACGGGTACGAACCGTCGCCTTCCAGACCGAAGCCTTCTTCACCAGTCGTGACCATGTGCTCGCTGTCGAGAGATTTGACAAAGGCTGCAGAGGTAGCGACCCAATCGGCCATGACCTGGAGATCACAGCCATTGCATCGCGGCTCGTTGGCCAATTCCCAAGCGAAGATGGCTGGCGAGGAACTGTAGCGGCTCACAACAGCTTTGATGTATGCCTGGTATTGAGACTGGGCCTTCTCGCTCGTGTACCACTCTGCGTTGGACGTGATACCAGCGTACTCAAAGTAAGCTGCCATGCCGCCGTAGTCGGTCCAGTTGTTGACGAAGTTGATGATGAGCTTGACGCCGTTTGCTTCCGCACTCTTGACAACATAGTCGAGGCGCTCAAGACCATTGGCGCCGGTGTTGATCTTAGCCTCGCCGTTTACGAAGGATTGATAGTAGACTTGATCTGTTTCCGATGTGACATCGTTGAAACCCCAGACACGAAGGACTTTCATCCCGGAGCTTGCGATGTTCTTCATCACGAGGTCGACGTCGGCGTTGTTGGTCTGGAAGCCAATCCAGTATGTGTTTGTGCCGGCAAAGTACTGCTGCTTGCCATCGATCACGAAGCTTGTCCCAGATGTTGATGGGAAGGCCGAAGCTTGACGGTATGCGAGGGAGGAAGAGGAGTCCCTAGCATCATCGGACCGTCTGATGGTGGGAATGGCGCATGCTGCGCTTGCCAAAGAGGCAATGGTGATGAGGTATTTCATCGCAAGAGGTAGAGAGCTCGGAGAAGTTGTCCACCGGAGACTCTTTTTGATGTCGGAGTGCTGACGATGGAGAAAAAAACAAAGTCAAGGGTGTTGTTTAAGACTTGAGATCAGACCTTGAGTGAAGTCATCCATGCCCATTTATGGGAGCTATGAGGAGTGATCATTTGGTTTCGTTCAGAAGGGGTGCGAACATGTTCCACCAGTAGTCTGCCCTGCACCCATCATTGTCTCCAGTAGATTAGGGCAGGGTTGACAGTGACTATACATCTCGTGAGAGCATCTCGCGCGCTTGAAGCCCTACCTCAAATCGCATTGTATGCGTATAAAAACCCTAGCATCAGCTATACGGACGCTACAGTCCGTTATGTCGGAGAAGGAAAGATGGCATGTCGCTCAATTGTCTTTCCGGAATCGTTGCGGAGATGTGCACTGGTGCGACACACAAGGCTCCTCGCTTAGCAATCTGATGTCTAGGGCTTGACTCTATCAAGCTGTAGACTGACGATCAAGATGGTTCATCACCGGAGAGAAAATTCCGGACTTTGTTAGGAGTTCAAGAAAGGAGGATGCACCTCGCGAGGTGACCTTTCAAGATGCCAAGCACCACACGTTGGATTGCACAAAGCTTTGGAACTCCGCCCTCCCATTTTGCCATCCACAAACTCCTCGTACCACAACCCGTTTTCATGGATAAGTGCGGCCCGCCACGACAGTCCTTTGTGCTAGAGGGCTGGAGTGGAGTTGTTCCTCCGACTTGACTGGTGCTCCGATCTTACATACGGCAACATACCGCATTGTCGACTCGACCTGACAATGCACAGAGCGACGTTTCGGCAATCAACTAGATTCGTTTGCCATTGAGACATGATCATCATGTGGACCCACTGAGTTAAAGGCCTGATGGTATTCTATTTCTCTACCGGTCCTACGCTCTTGCAAATCTTTTCATCTTATCAAACTGAGTTTGTCGGCGCCTGGCGGTCTACCAGCTATTGCCGCATGCCAAACACAATAGCATCTTTCTAGTGTGACCCAAGCCTGTTTCTTCGACTTGCTGGAGATCGATAGGGAGGTTTTCCGGTCCCGTTCTTGTGATTCCCGGGCGCTAGGAACAAGTGATTGACAGAGTTCGTCGCTCCATCTCGCCTTGTGCAGGAAGAGGCTACCGAATGTCTTGGAACACTCGCAATGCGGCAGTCGACTCTCGTAATTTGATCTTGAAGCCGAGAGACTCACAAGCACTGCGAGTAGTAATCGTTGTCCATCTGCTTCTTGCAAGTCCAGGGCTCCGCACACTCAGTCGGACCCTTGTAGTCCTTGCCACCACATTGTCCATAGTGGGTCTGAACAGCACCGTCAGGCTTCGTTGCGCTGGGATCTTCCAGACATTGCGAGTAATAGTCATTCACTTCCTTGCAGATGAAAGGCTTCTCGCATTTAGTGCGTCCGGTGTAGTCTTGGCCGCCGCATTGGCCGTATAGGGTCTGTGTAGGACCGTATGCAGGAACTCTGCGATCAGGCTGAGATGGTGCCTTGCAAGTTGTCCCGATGGGCTCGTCAGCGGCCATGCCGAAAGTTGCCGAGGCCAGGAAGAGGGCTATGATCGATGTGAAGCGCATGATGGCGGGTAATGTGTGCAGACCGAATCGCTGGTAGTACGGAGATGTCGTGGAGTTTGGAGATTGAGGATTGGTGTTGCGAGATTGTTGCTGAGGAAGGTCTGAGATTTCTGAAGACCATCAGTACCTGGGATGGTCAGTCCCGTTTTGTAAGCAGAGCAATTGTGGCAACCACCAATCCACAATCGCTTGGGATTGCATCCGCAGGACTCTGATATGAGTCCGGTCATCACCTAACGGCTCCGGTTCAAGTGCTTTCGGTCGAGATCGCTCGACCGGGTAACTGGGCCCCACGAACCCTGAGCCCATGAGTCGTTGATGCCTTCGAAGACTCTCATGATATCCAGGCCGTCATCCGCAGTGCGTGAGAACCCTTCGTCAAGATGGTGAGAGCAAATGTCAAAGTTGTCGGGAAAAGAACTGTGTACAGGCTCAAAGATATCCCAAGACAAGCCCATGTTTCCCCATATACATAGTGTCAGGATCTTCACATGGGAAGGCGGTTGTCAACACCCTTGTCGAACTTGAGATCCCGCGTGCCCCTTTTAGAGACGAGTGGAGATCAAGACATCGGGAGTTGCCACATTCGGTTGCACAGCCGCTTCCGAAATCCGATCCCTGAGAATGCAAGTTTTGGTGATTTTCGAAGTGAAGGTGAATGTCGTTCAACAGACATCGCAACAATGTTGTTAAAGGCGCCCTTTGTTGGAATGGATTAGGTCCATGGCTGACGGTACGGAGCCCGGGTGTTGTTACCATCACACTGTGTTACACTGCGTTGCATTGATACGCCGCTACTGTACTCAGATCGGACACCTGCAGCTTTGAGAAGTGACATTTCACAGCAAGACACATATGAGTCTGTACCATCACACTCATCATGTCGATGTTCGAGTCGGCTCTCAACCTCCGGCGACATGACAATCTTCCTAGGCCACTTTGCTCTTCTATATCTTGAGTTCTTGAGAACTCAGAGCTGAGCCTCCTTCGAAAGTGGAGTCATCAAACTTCGCTTACTTTCATGACAAAGGATGGCTCATACCTTCGTCTACCCAGTACTCCCACGCCTCGACACTATATAAAGGTTTGGTCAAGGATAATTCCATTTTCTCCTCACAGTACGCGCTGTAAAGACACAGAAGAAAGTCCCAGCACAGGACAATCCATTCCTAATCATCCGTCGCAAGACACCAGTCAACCCACTCTAAGTAACAGCTAGACGGGAATCAACAAAGCAACAACATCTCCATAATGGCAACGAATTGGGGCGGTTCCGGCCTCTCAACCTTCACCGAAACATCTCACGCCCAAATCCACCCCTCCATCGACCCAACCTCCATACGCTTCCCTCAACCCTTCGTCGTCTGCATCGTCGGCGCCTCCAGAGGCATCGGAGCCGGCGTCGCCCACGCATACACCAAAGCCTCCGCCACAGGCCTCGTGCTCGCCTCCCGACGCGTCTCCGGCCTCGAAGCAACAGCATCAGACTGCAAAGCAATCAACCCCGCAATCGACATTGAGATCGTAGAATGCGACATCACGTCCGCCGCTTCCGTCAGCGCTCTGGCGGAAAAGACGCGAGCGAGGTTCGGCAGGCTGGATGTCGTGGTGGTCAATTCTGGCGTCTCCGGCCCGGTGGTGCTCAAATTGACCGAGACCGACCCGGCGACTTTCCAGCAGACCATCGACGTCAACTACGTCGGCCTCTTCCACTGCGCCAAATTCCTCCTTCCCATTTTGCTCGAGAGCGAGGACGGGGCGAAGAACTTCATCACGGTCTCCAGTTTCGCGGCTCTTATTGTTCGAGGTCCGATTGCCAACGCGCAGTATTGCGTGTCGAAACTGGCGCAGCTTAAACTGATGGAGCATGTCCACGAGCAGTACCGGGAGGCGGGACTGCTGAGTTGGTCTGTTCATCCTGGAGCTGTGGATAGCGAGATGGCGAGGGAGACTTGTCCGGAGGTCTTCAGGCCTTTTCTGACGGATTCGCCGGAGTTGTGTGGGGCTTTTTGTACGTGGTTGACGAACAAGGGGGAGGAGGCGGGTTGGTTGTGTGGGAGATTGTTGAGTGCCAAGTATGATGTTGGTCAGTTGGAGGCGAGGAAAAGTGAGATCATGGAGAAGGATTTGTTGAAGTTGGTGATGAGTTTATGAATGCTGTTTTCTTTGAGAGGCTGACTCTTCCTATATGTTCTATATTCTATCATCTGGCTTGCAGACCTCTAATCGTATTATAGTACCAGCGGGTATACCGCCCATTGCTGAAAGACACATTATATTAATGCTCGCATTTAGTAACCAGTACCGTTACCCCTCAGGGTATCGATGATCTCCGTAGGACCATACGGCGCACCCTCACCATTTTGAAGCGAACCCTCAAGCGCAGGCCACTCAGTCTCGGCCCAGACCTTCTGGATCCTCTGAGCGGAAGCAGTGAGACGAGTCTTCAAAGAAGCATAGTCCTTGTACATCAGCTTACCACCACGCTTGACGTAAGCTCCGTTGACCAACACATCGTCGATGTCGCCAACGTCGGCGTGCAGGATGATGGCGGCAACAGGGTCGCTCCAGCCGAGCATGTTAGGCGAGTCGGTGCTGTAGACGACGACATCGGCTTTGGCGCCGACCTGGATGACTCCGAGATCGCGGCGGCGGAGAGCGAGGCCTCCGGCGCGGGTGATGAGGTAGAAGGCTTGTTCTACGGACATCGGGCTGTTGGTGGGGACTTCCCACTTCTCGAGCGTGTTCAAGTAGCGACCGGCTCGGAGGTTCTGCAGCCACAGGCGGGCTTGGTTGACCATGGAAGAGCTGTAGGTGAAGTGGCAGTCGACACCAATAGAAGCCTGGTCCTGAATCCTGTTGGCGTGAGGGTGGTTGTGGCCAAAGTGCATCTCGCTCTCAGGGGTTGTTGAGATGTACTGGTTGGTCTCGCGCAGCAGCTGGGCATCCTTGTACGTCAGGAAGCTGCTGTGCGAGAAGACCACGGGGATGGTGTCGTTGAGCCAGCCATGGGAATGCAGGGCCGAAGGGCTGTTGGTGAAGCCCCAAGGACCACCCAGGTGGTGAGTAGTGACAGCGGACAGGTTGGCGCCCTTGGTGATGTTCCACAGAGTGCTGAGGTTGGAGGCCGGAGCATCGAAGAAGCGGTCATATGCAAGACCGAGAGTGACGAGACCCTCGGCGTTGAATCGCTTGTCCTTGGTCATGCTTTGCAGTTTGCGGATCTGCTCGTCCCAGCTCCACGCATTCGCAACCTCGTGAATGGCGTGAGCGTACACGGTGCGGACGCCGCTGTCAACGGAAGCGTTCACGCAGCTGTCGGTGCCCTCCTCGGACCAACTTGCGTGGGCGTGATCGAGGACAGTGGTAGTACCGACGTGGACGCGCTCCAAGCTGCCCGCCAGCTGGCCGAGATACAGGTCCTCCGGAGTGAAGACCGTTGCCGATTGGCCATACTCGCCGAACTTCTGGAAGTAATCTGCCAAAGAAGTGTTGCTGCCGATAGTCTTGAAGGCCGTCTGCCACAAGTGAGTGTGGGTGTCGATGAAACCAGGGCTGATGATGCTGCCGGTAGCATTGATGCGAGTGGTGTTGCTGGGGATGTCGTAGTCCAGCGATCCCTCACCGAGTGCGGCAATGGTATCGCCTTGGATCAGCATCGATGCATCGTTCAAGATTGACAGACGCTCGGTGGTGTCGTTGAAGGAGATGATCGTGGCACCCTCATACAGGATTGCACCCGATGTACCGAGTGCCAACGAAGAGAGAAGGGCTGCTAAACGCATGGCGAATAGGACTTGTCGAGTCTAGTCGATGAGTTGGCAGCAACGAGAAGTCCTCCAGATGATCCGTAAGTGCCATCCGCCTTATGTATACATTTCGTCGAGCCATTTTAGACTCCTTCTCGACGCTACTAAGATCCCGGCAGTCGAACGGAAGACCATCGGCATTGGCATGCAATTCGCTGCGATTCTTGTAGCATTGTGATGTCAAAACAAGTGCCGAGGGGTCCGTGAGTCGTCAAGACCCACCTGTGAAGAAGTCTGTGTTAGCGCCACGATCGGGCCCAGCACGCCGTTTCCTTTAGACTTTCTGTGGCTTGGAAATCATCTCGTTGATTTTCCTGATACAGTAATTAACCATGATTGTTTGCGAGACGAGGCTTGTCGACATACCTTCAGTCCTCGGTGGCAACGAGTACGATCTGTTGTGAGGAAACATCTCGAAGACGCGTGGTCGCCATCCCGGAGAAATTTGACATGCGAAAGTGTTGGACAGCATCGTGGACGTGCTTCCTTGTCAGGGAGGTCGCCAATGCGACTAGGTGGTGCTCTGATACACATCCGAGCAAAGTCCATTCCAAAGGAAACCATCACTGCTGTTAGCCACAAGTGGGAAGCAAGACAAAGCTGTCCCTGGAACCCTCACAAAACACCGCCGAGAGAGCACATTCGAGATTTCGATGATACGCCGAATCAGTTGCTCCATTGTGGTAATGCCTAACAGGCTTACAGGCCATCTAAAAAGATATTGCTGATTACCAGCGAGAGCCCACGCCCGAGTTCGACGCTTCATTGAGTCTTTTGCTCTATAACGGACTACCCCTACGTTCGTCTCAAGAATTGCTCACAATCACCGGCGAAGTAGCACATCTGGACCTTTGCGATGATTCGGAAGGATTACAATGCGGTTGGTTGGACTTTCCGTTGTTTAGAAAGAAGTGGTTGTAATACAGCATGCAACTTGGATTGACTTTGGGTGTACTCGAGTCCATCGGATCAACTACTAAGAAGCAGACCGTCGAGGCGTTTGTCACGCCGATTGAGCTATGGAAAAAGCGGGTTGCTATGTGTTTACTATGGGATTGATCAGGACCGTTTCTCAATTCTCTCTAGCCCTTAAACAGGACTTCTCGGCTACCAAGACAGCGACGCCTACATTGGTGTCTTCACCTTCGAAACCCATGGCAGCAAAAGGCCCGCAACAAGCTGCTCCTGATCCCCAGCCTCTTCTCGATCTTCAAACTTCGACGTAGCACTGGTAGCCAAAGGCGATTCATCCAACACAATGCCACATACGCCCCGCATCTCTCCCAAACCGCCCGTCTCATTCCGCAATCTTTCGAGCAGAGTACGAATATGACCAACAGAAGAATCCACAGCCGACGCATCTCGCGAGCCATTGTCCAAATCCCGCTCGCAAGCAAGGAACTCAAACACCGTCCCATCCTCCAACGCCACTTTCGCCGGCCTCCGGCGCCAGTCGTGCTCATCCATACCCAAGACGCGAAGTTCACTGCTCTGAAAAGTCTGCAAGTCTCCCGGTAGTGAGAACGTACGTCTCGAAACGGGCGCCAGCCCGTAAGCCCCAGTTCCACAGTCCACAGGCCCGTCCTCAATCCTCGTCTCGACACTAGCGCGATCCTCCGAGGCAACGAGTCGCAAGGTGTATCTGGGCGTGTGTATATAGTCCCGCAGGGTAGTCCAGTACTCGCGATCGGGCGCCAAAAGCCGCAAAGTAGGCATGGAAGCCGATATGACGAGGTCGCAGAGCGGATACCACTGGTCCTCAGCAAATTCCGCCATGCTCTGCTCTGCGGACGGGTGCTCGCAGACCAAAGGCTTCCATTGCGAGTAGAAGGCGGTGTCCTGGAAGTCTTCCCCGTCCGCGTGGATGGTTAATTGCACGCCGCATCTCCAGAGCCAGATGTATGACTTTTCGCCGTGCAGGCCGTAGCGGACGATGTGCGGGATGGCGTCGAAGGAGCGGAGAGCTGTCATGATATCTTGTTTGGGACTTTTGCAGAGTTTGGTTGCCTTGCAACTTGAGCAACTAGTAAATTGGCACTGTGTCGAGTTCAGGTGTTAAAATAGAGGGAGAAGTCAACCGATGAATGCTGCTGCCTTGCCGCTTCGCACGCCTCTAGCGGCAAAGTTGACGCGGACATGCGTTCGGTTGCGATTCTGATGCTGTCGATCGATTGTTACCTAGGTAGAGTTTTTCCACGATGAAGATCCGCAAATCAACGATTCATGAAGATGTAGCTGGTATTCTCGAGGAAAACCGTACGATGGAGGACAATACCATGTTAAGTCTTTTAAAAGCCGAGGGAAGGTACAGCAATGGAAAAGTTGATGATGATGATGATGAAGATAACGGCAATGGATAGATGAATTTTTCTCAGGTCTAATCCATTCAACTACCCAACACCAAATCGTAACTCCCAAGAGACAAGCAAAGACAAGCCAAAAAAAGGAAAAAAAGGAAGAGGGAAAAACAACCCCAGACCTTCACTCCCAATAGCATCAACCGGGTTTGTCCCCACCAACCCTCCCCCCTATTCGCCCCTCTTCCACACGCCCTCCCTCTCCATCCACCCCATCCCCTCCACCACCACCCACCCCCTCACCTCCCATCAACCCAAGCACCCCAACAACAACCCCCTTAACCCCGACACTAACCCCCAACAACCCCGCCGCCCGAAGACGACCCCACCTCTTCAACCCCGCCGCAACCGCACACCCAGCAACCAAAACCACAAAGAAAAGCACCCTCAAATTCCGGCTCCGGTTCCCCCTCTCGAAGAACTTCGGATCGTTGAACAAATCCACCAGAGCGCCGGTCGCCATGGCGGTGGTGATTTCCGACAAGTCCCAGGCGCGGGCGGCGGCGATTTGCGAGGCGGTGGCAAAAGCTAGCAGGCCGAGGGAGAGGCGGGAAGTCGGGGATGTCGGGTCTAGTTGGGCGCTGTGTGGGTGGGGCGGGTGTTTGTGGGTGTTTGTTGGGGTTCCTTGCGAGGAGTGGGAGGTTGTCTGGGCGTAATGAAGGACGATCGCTGTAGCCGCCAATACGATTGCCTGTCCCAGCGCCAGCGCAACTTGTAGTCCCCTCTTCCTTGCCCCAAAATATGCACTCAACCTCCCGGTCAGGAAGACAGCAGCGACGAAACTCCCGAGACTGATCCCGGGCAAGACTAAACACGAGTAGTCCGGATGACGGCCGGTGTCTGAGCGTGGAATGGCGAAGCCAGCGCCGAGTTTGACGATGTTCCCCGTCTGGCCGGAAGCGAAGCAGATGAAGTCTTGCAGGAGGACGACGTCTTGGAGGCCTGTGGCAAAGGTTGTAAGGAGGAGTTGGAATTCCGTGGTGGTGTTGACAGGCAGGGTTGTTGTCCAGTGGGCGCGGGAGAGTAATGATGGGCGGCGCATGATGCGCGCGGCGGCTGAGTCAGTGAAGGCGGCATTCTGTGTGTATTTGGTTGCTGAGAGGGGACGCGTCCTTGGATTCCCTTTCTGGGTTGGAGGTGGTGGTTGGTGGCAGTGGCGTTGTGGGTTTTCGAGAGCGCTTACTTGTCTAAGGGTCATTTGTGGCAGGAAGTGTGACAAGAGTGGAAAGCACTTACTCTCGAGGATGCCCGATGCCAAGTCAGAGCCGGGAAAGGCGCAGCGCTGAAAGAAAGCAAGAATCATTGTCTTCAGCAACATAAGCATGTGTGTCATTGGGTAACGTTCTTCGCTCGCAGACGCACTCCAGCAGACCTGGAAAAAAAGACGGACAAATCGCTATGCAAGTGAACGAAACTTAGACAATCAGCCAGTCATACTTGACATGGAGAAGAGCACATACGCAAGGAGGAAGGGAAAACCAGATAGATCCCGCACGATAAACCGAGGAGTCTCGGCAGATGTAACGGAGCGAGCGTTGGTCAAGAGAATTTGGCGAAGAACGAGAACTGGGTATCATTTGCACGTATGCCTTTCGAAGTCCAGAAGAAAAAGAGAGAGCGAGAAAGTCATTCGTCCCAACGCTAAACGATAGGGTCACTTCCTCTGCCAAGACACCTTCCACCCTGTAACAGAAACTTGCAAATCAAATACATTGCTGAAGGGATTCGCGGTTGAATTCGAAAGATGCGTGACGTCGTGAGTAGAAAATCAATTGATGGTCGTAAGAGTCGTTTCGTATTGCGGTTGGTGGGTATATGAGTTCGTTGATGTGAATTCGTCAAAGTGTGTCGAGGCGAGCCGACCGAATGAAATCCAAGTAGAGCAAGCGTCGCAACATAGTCTCTCAAATCAAGTCCTATGATCGACAGCTCGGTTTTCGCTAGTGGCCACCGCAACCAAAGCCTCGAGACGACCCATGTCGTTGCGTTGTTCTGGATGGTTCGGTGCCTGCATATAGCCAGAGGCAAAGCGCGGGTCATGACCGGCCTGCAACGCGTAGGTGTGTTGTTGTGCGGCTTGCATATGTCCGGAGACAGGCGCAAAGGACTGGAACCCGGAGTCAGCCCTGTTCGGTTCGGGTTTGTCTTGCTGCGGATGCTGCTGCACAGACGAACGAGGATAGGAAGTATGTTGTACCTTGTGTTGGTTATCGGGACCGCCGACGGGTACTGCTGCAGGCGCATGTGTCATGTATGGCTCGCTCTGACTGATGATAACAGGATGGTATTCGCCGCCCTGTTGTGTCAAGGGTGTCGGAACACCGTCACTACTCCCCGAGTCTTCGGGCGAAGGGCGACCAAAAGTGACCGGACCAACAGGACCTCCATACCAGGCCTGGCGCTTGTTGCGACGCGGAGTGGAAGGCTGTTCGTGGTGAGGCGGTGGCGGCGCCTGGATGATCTGAGGTGGCATACCGCCAGATTGCTGAATGAAGTATCCGTGATGAGGTGGAACGGGGTGACTGGTCTGCCATTGACCATCTGGTGGTGGTGCGTTCGCAGAAGTGATATCCAAGCGTGTCAGATTCTGATGCAGACCAGCGTCTGATGGACGTCCTGAACTGTGAGGACGAGGCTCTGACTCAATCATCATCGGACTACTGGCGGGTGCACGAGCTGCGCTTGGTGGCGCATGATCGAAGCTTTCGATGCCGGGCAGTCTAGTAACTTGGCTGGCAGCAGACTGCTGGGACATGGCAGGCCGTGGCTCGTCCGGCGTCTGTCCGTACATTAAGCCACTTGTTGCTGGTCGCTGAGTGTAGCCAGGATAGGTGCCGGAATGCCAAGTTCTCCGTCTAAATTCCAACTCCGTCTCGGATTCACGGCGACCATGAGAGAAAACTGAACTCGTTGGGCTGGCGTAAACGCTGCTTTGCTGTGAGTAGACAGGGTTTGCAGCCGAGGGCATCGGACTGTAGTATGGCGGAGGGTACGCGTTGTTTTGATACGGGTTGGCGCCTGACGGTACTGAAAGGCGACGGCCGTGCCTCGCACCGTTGTAGAAGCTGGAACGAGATATGGAGGAAGGCGGGGAGGTAAAGCCAGGACTTGCTGGGCCGGTAGAAAAGGTCGTAGAGGTCGGTGTGCTGAAGCCGCTGGGTGACTGTGGAAAGTAGGCGTATTGCTGACTAGGACTTCCGACCACAGGATTGTATGTGTCAACGCTCATCATTCCTCGCTTATTAAGGTCGCTCGCCATGGCCAGAGGAGGAGGTCTACGTCTGAGGTCTTCTGGTATTCCCATACTCGAAGCAGTGGAGCCGATGCTAGAAGCCGAAAGGTTCCGGCTGTGTCCTCTGCCGTGACCACCACCTTGACTGGTCATGGTGCTGGAGCGTGGTCGACCATTTCCAGGCGGACGAACACGGTCAGTCCTGATCTGACGTTGGAACCTCGTGCTGGTAGCAGCGAGAGAGTCGCCTGGTATGTCCTCATTCACGTGAACAGTCTGCGCGTGTTGTCGAAGGTTGTCAAGGCGAGAGAATCTGCGCGAGCAATGACATTGGAATGGTCGTTCTCCGGTGTGTTTCCTAGTAAAGAGTCAGCGTGAGGGACTCGAGCAAAAATCACGATCATTCCACCAACCGTATGTGTCTTGCCAAATGCTCACTCCTGGTGAAGCTGAGCTGGCATGGTGGGAATTCGGTACAGAAAAAACGTTGGCCCTTCTTCTTCTTCGACGGTCGTTGCGAATCACTCGTGACGCTATCGTTGTCTGAACCGTCGTCTTCCGCGCCTTCCTCGGCGTCGCCCTCTCCCATTTCAACATCGTCCGAGCCGCCCGATGTGGTTGACCTATTTGAGCTACCGCGCTTCAAAGACAACTCTTCCCTCTTGGTACGTTCTGTACCATGTGCCGACGGCGGGTCTTCCGGGAGTGCTCGTTGGCCGCGCACACCGGCAAAGCTGTGTCGTGTGGGAGTCTCTGGTGCCGAGTCGTCTATTGGGTTGTCTATTTCGGTTGGCGGATGTTGTGAGAAGCGTACGTTCGGAGTGGGCGTGGTGGGGGTGTCGTCTCCGACATGTCTCAAACGATCGGGTGCGGTCAGCGAGGAGTGGACGATGTCGTTGGAGGAAGATGAGGATTCGGCTTCAGCCATGTCGTCCGGAGGGAGGATTTGGGGTTGGACGACAAGGACGTCGACTAGGAGGAGCAAGTCCTCTCACAGTCGCAGTCTTGAAGCGAAGCGGGGTGTGTGAGGAACGAGGATGCTGCAGGCGCCCGAAGGCAGGCGAGGGAGCGATATGTCTCCCAGTATTACGCGGCTGGGAGGGCAACAACTAGCGCAGACGCGAGGCTGAAATAGGCGGATTAGGGCGTTCAGCAGTTCCTGGAAAGGCGGGCCCAACAGACGGGACGGGAATGAGGTGGGTTGGAAGGAGAGGAGCAAAGAGGTGTCGAGTGTTGGAAGAGAAGATGGTGTATAGTACCTAAGCGTGGGTACTAAGGCGGTGATTTGCAGGTTGGTGATGTAAAGTGAAAGTGGCTCGCAGTAGTGGGATGTTCTGCGTGCTGCTTATCGCGGAGGAGGAGGGACGGCGACGATGACGGGAGGGCTGGGCTGGGGATGATGTGATGAGTCGAGTCCTGCACTGCTAGAACTGCGGTAAAAGGTACTGTAGGGTGACTTCCAGATTGTTACTACAGTACCACTACCGCGAAGGAAGACGACTACTGCTCGGGTAGGCTGATATGAGTAGGGTATGGGATGTATGATGTTGAACAAAAGAATAGATGATGGGTTCGAATCAAATCAACAGCAAGGACTTGCACGCGACGACGCAAGGAACGAATATCATGTATGCAGATCGACGTGGGTTTGCGTGGCGGCGGCGGCAACGAACGGGGAGGGGCATGCTGATGCTGATGCAGAGAGGTACCAGACAAGAAGAAGAGAGATGTGAGAGAGAGACACACTCAAGAGCTCGATCAGTGGTACTCTTGTGCACCGCCCGCAGTCAAATCGCTGCTATTCGCCCATTACCCGACCCTCCTGCGACAACAAGCGCCAGAGATCGCCGCACGAGACGATGCGCCGCTTGGGGCTGTAGATCTCACGCTGATCTTTGAATTGATGATGAAGTGGATGCTGGGAGCATAATCACTAACTCATCAATTTATATATTTTGTATTGAGTAACAATCCACTACTCTGATATGATATAACAAGACATCCTCCCTCCCTCCCAATCTGTTAATCAATCAATCGATCAAGTATATACAGCATTCGGTCCCATCAAACCGTCACAAGACATACGGCCATAGCCATCGCCGCCGACCTCCGGCGCATCCAGCTCACTTGGCATACCGCAAGACTGCATACACAAGCCCAAGCGCAGGTAAAAAGCTACACATAAACCTCAACTCCACCACTCTGCACTGCATCCACTGCATCTACACGGCCAATTCAGGCACAGGCACGGCAGCCGCGCCCGTTTCGGTTTTGACCTCTCGCTCAATTGCAGTAGTCCTCTACCATCTCTCTTAGCCTTCTGCACCTCCGCCCACCGCCGGCTCAGGTACCAGCCGATTGCCTGCATGCATCTCGCGTCTGGCGTCTGGCCTACTACTCTCGTGTCTCGTGTGCCTCGCTCGCCCAGCGGGGCGAATAAGCCTTGGCTCGCCCGAGACATTTCGAAACTCTATATCGACAAAGACAAAGGGTAAATTATCATCATGAACTGGTTCCTTCAGAATCAACATCATCACCTTTACCACCCGTTCGTGCCGACTATGAATCAGGGTCTATATTCCTTCTTTTTTCGCCACCGAAGAAGCATGGAAGCACGGTAATCCTGTCGACAAGACGTTCTTTCCGTTTTTTTCGCCACCGCGACTGGCATGTGCAGTATTGCACTACTGTACCAACGCCGCAAGCCTTCGCCCGACGATAACACTTCCTGTGTCATCATACAATCCCAAATACCTACTATATCTGAAGCACTCGGCAGCCCCGTCGCATCCTTGCAACACCATCCCGCTCAAACCTACAATCTACTTCAGCTCCTCCTCTTTCACCCACTCCCACAAGCAAGGCCCCGCCATGCCCGCCTCCAAAAAAATAACCCGGAGCTAGACACGATCACATGTCTGCGGACGGGCCAGTAAGGTACGAAAGGTACGAAAGGTACAGTACCTTAAGTTGCGTGAGGCAAGGTAAGCTTATCAGGCAAACTTACTAGTACTTACCATGTGCAGGCAGCACATCCCACCTTTCGAGGTGTGCGAGGCCAGACCAGCAAGGATGCAGCTCCGGTCAACACGCTCTTCAGCGTTTGTCCATAGGTAAGGAAGGTAGGGAAGTGTACATGCAGTGAAGTACTCTACGTGTCTACTTATACTTTCGTATATCAACAGCATCTCGGCACCTTTGCGACACACCGCTCCTGGCCGTCATACACAAGGCATGGACAGCTTACAATACAGGCACCGAAAACAGGTTCTACAACCCAGTTATATACCAACCCACTCACACCACTCCCACGTCTCGGACTCGTTTCAAACACTCGTGCCTTACCACACCCTCAACTCTCATACACTTTGCCCGAGAATGCCGACTCTTCCAAGCCAGCCCAGCCCAGCCCAGTCCAGCCAGTCTCCTGATCCGCTTCCAACCAGAACTTGGTGTAACACCCGCCGCAAAAACACAGGATTGGAAAACGCCGCGCACTCGCATCGTTGGCTCCACTCGACTGGCCGGCCACCGACCGCTGGTACCTACTCTAAATCTCACATGCATGCATGCATGCGTGTATGCGTGCGCGCGCGCGTGTGTGTGTGTGTGTGTGCGTATTACATGCCTATATGTTACCTTCGCTGCGTCGCTCAATCCCTGACACAACACCGCATCGTTTTGCGTTGGCTGCCCCACTACCGAGGACTACAAAGGTACAATACATGGACCTGTCTGTTCACTAGTAATTCATAGACTCATGTTCCTTGCTCAAGGGTATATCTTTGATATGCTGACCCTGTGAGAGGATGACGGTGCTGCCGACAATGCGTTCACGCGCGTGGATTTACAAAAGGGCTTCGCCTTCCCAGGGTAAGCTCCAATACCTCTCCAAAATGGTTACGGTGATGACATGTGTGTCTGTTGAGAAGTCTGTTACTAGGCCAAGGACACATGTGCACGCACTTGGGGTATACCGGTGTGCTATACTCTTAGCAACGCACGGTAATGTGTACGCGTCTATGCAGGCCTAACTGCATGGACGTTGACTGTCAACGACCGTACAACATACAATTCCACACGTATGCGGTCAGCCTGGACTTGCCGGATTGGGATCGATGTGTACTCGTGTTGGTTTCTCGGTGAATGATTGATTGGCAGGTAGGTGATGTCAACAATGGACAAGATTGTGAAGCGTCTGCCTCGTCTCGAATGCTTCAGACTCCAGGACCTCGAAAACATTCCAGAATTGGATATTTGCTCCCAGTATCCTCACCCCGAAAGAAAGACTACACAACCTCACCTCACCCCGCCTCACCTCTTCATCAACCGTCTCCGTCACGCAACCCCTCCCCCATCCTCCATCTCCCCAACATAAATCTCACAAAACTTCTCAGCAAACCCATAAACAGCAGCCAAAACATTCCCCCTAGGCTCAACCGGCAGCACGCTCGCATCGCAAACCCTCACATTCGCCGTCCCATAAACCCTCAACGCCGAATCCACAACCCCTCCCAACTCCTCCCTCATCATCGAACAAGTCCCCACCGGGTGATAGTTAGTAGCAGAATTACCCGGCAGAATCGCCTTTGCATCCTCCAACGATTCAATCGGCTGAGGAAAACTGCGCGGCAACCGCTTCCCGTCCGGCTTCGCTATCTTGTCGGCGAAAAAGGGCGTTCGGAAGAGGCGCTCGATGAGCCGGATATGCCGGGC
>Ga0265798_10001153_pt1 | contig 41851 bp, 42 predicted proteins | sample P3T30metagenome_FD_192430 | JGI IMG/M metagenome (GOLD analysis project Ga0265798, IMG submission 192430) | Plant litter microbial communities from East Loma Ridge, Irvine, California - P3 T30 | ecosystem: Environmental > Terrestrial > Plant litter > Unclassified | place: USA: California... | reverse complement strand
CCTTGTCCCTTCAATCACCTCCTGGCAGGTCCAGGGGGTGCACCCGGAGGCGGTCCGCCGAAACCACCCATTCCTAGCGGTGTTGGTCGTCTGCCTGTGTACATCGTATCCTCATGTTGTCGGCGGCGGTGTTCTTCCCTGATCTCCGCGTCTCTCCGCATCCTCTCCTGCTCGATCTGCATCTGGTCTTGGGCTTCGCGCATGCTCTGCTCGCGGAGACTACCCATGCCCATCGCACGTGGCGGGCCCTGATCGAATCCACCGGCGCCAGCGAAGTGAGTTGGGTGCATTTGATGCTGTGGAGGTCCGCCTCGTGGCACGCCAAAGCTCTGCTGTTGGTGCCTATAGCGTTCCTCTTGCGCAGCCATGTATGCTGCTTCACGCCGGCGTCCTTCCGAGTCACGCTCCTCGTGCATACGACGTTGCTCTTGCATTATGCGTTCTTCGTGCATACGGCGCTCTTCGTGCAAGCGTTGGTCTTCGCGCATGCGACGGTCCTCGTCTATGCGTCGCTCGTCGTTCATGCGGCGCCATTCGTGATCCCGCTGGTGAGCCTGCGCCTGTGCTTGAGCCTGAGCTTGTTCTTGCGCCTGCCGCTGCGCGACAAACGCCTGTTCTTGCCGCATAACATCCTCGCGGCTTAGATTGCGTTGATGCAGGCTGTTGAACGGGCCGATCGAATTGTTGTGCGCATGGTGCGCCTGGTTTTGAGCTTGAGTCGGTGGCGCTTGTGAAAAGGGTGGCGGAGGCGGCGGCTGCGGCTGGAATGAAGTCGGCTGCAATGGCTGCGCAGAGGGAGTACCAACCTGGTGTGGAGCATGCTGCTGGTTCTGAAGGAATCCTCGTTGTTCTCTCGGCGGTTGGCTGGGGCCCTGACCGGAGAGAGAAGGGGTGCGCGAGTGGGACATGAGCGAGTGCGGTGGTGGTGAGGGGTTGTGCCTCTGGGGGCCGTTCAGAGGACCCAGTGCAGATGTACGGTGGTGCGAAAAGTAAGGTCTCACTTCCCTCTCCAACGCCGGAGAGCCACTGTTCTGTGCAGGCTCCGACCCTTGGCCAATAATCCTCGTCGCCCAATCTTGCCTCGGTGGCGGCTGTTGATGTAAATTCTGGCCTGATACATGAGGCTCTTGCTTCACCGCAGGAGGCGAGGGGCCAGTGGTCGATTGTCCAAATGGTCCGCGCTGCATTTGAGGTTGAGAGGACGGCGTCGGTGTCGATTGGCCGAACGTCTCTCTTCTTGGCGCTGGCATGGCTGAGATTGCCGACGGCGCTGCAAGCGGGTGTTGGGCTGGAGAAGCTACCCGTTGTGGCATGCTGCTGGCCATTGCTTGGTCACTCATGCGTTTGGCGGGGGGTTTTGGCTCGTCCGAATCATTGTTGAGGATTGAGAGTAGATTTGAGCGCTTAGGTGCTTCGACGACTGCCGCTGGAGCCGGCGGTGGAGGTGCTGGTGGAGCGGAAAAGACAGAGCTCGATCGGGGCTCCTCGCGCTTTGTCGGAGACGGATTGAATGGCATCCTGTTGGCGAGAGATGGCACAGTGGCAGGCGCCAAGTTGTTGAATGCAGGTGAGTCCATACCTCTACGCGTAGGGTCGGCTGGCTGGAAGAAGCCTCTGGGCGATGCTGGCCTTGTTTCGCTCAGAGGCTTACGGTCCTGAGGCATGCTGAGTGGCTGGTTCAAGGGAGATTGGTGTAATGGAGTTTGATGGAGTGAACCTCGGTGTTGGAACGGATCCATCCTCTCTTGCCGCTCTTGTTGCGCGTACTGACCCTGCATCCGGATTGCACGCTCTTGTTCCTCTTTCAGATTTCGGATGAAGTTCGAGTCATGCGCATCCGGCACCGTCCTGCTAGGTTGTGCCAATTGGCCTGTAGGCGTTCCCTGTTGTGACGTACGGAATGATGTGCTAGCAGGTAATCCAGGTCGAGACTCTGGCCTGGAGTCGCCAAATATACTCATACGGGATCCTATCGTCTGTTGCGGTTGCGGTTGCGCTTGCTGCTCGCGCTGCTGCTGCTGCTGTTGCTGTTGCTGCTGTTGTATTTGTTGCTCGCGCTGCTGTTGCTGTTGCTCACGCTCCCGTTGCTGCTGCTGCTGTTGCATGTTCCTTGCTGAGGCCACGGCCTGTGAGAGTGGTGTGACCGCTGAAGTAGGGGTGGGCACAGGGCTCGGTGCTACCCGAGGAGCTTGCACTGGCGTTGCCTGTGCGGAACTCGGGAAACGAGACTGCACGTGGAACTGAGGTGGGGATGGATGTTTGAGGGCTTGCGCTTGAGGCGCAGCAGGGGCATCGTCAATGTCCATTGCATCCCCATGCGGTGCAATGCTCCTGGGAACTGCAGGTCCAGGGTTGTCGTACTTGCGCTTGTTGATGGGCGTTGGAGTTGGTGGCGCGCCCATGTCCTCGCCACGCTCGCGGCGCGCGTTCGCAACAACGGCAGACTCCTCAAGGTCAGCGCGGTTTCCACCATCGATTTGGCGCTGGTAATGATTCTTAATCATTGTTTGCGTCTTCGTTCCCATGTGGGCAGCAATGGCAGCAAAATCCGTGCCGAAGTGTGCAATGTATTTGACAAAATCGCTTTGTTCTGGCACAGACCAATAGCTCGATGCGCTTGGCTTGGTTGTGGTAGGCGCCGCGGCTGCATGTTTGCGTTCCAGTTCCTCCTGAACAGGCATTGGCTGCGGGTAGTTCTCTTGGATGTACACCGGATGGGGTGTCTCAGAAGGTATGCTTCGGTTGCTGGTGTGGAATCCAGTGAGTAGGCTGGCCTCAGCCAAACTCTGGATCATAGCTGGGTCATCCTTCGAAGGCAGGCTTGGGATGAAGCGCGCATTTGGCGACATGGAAGGCGCCGCCGCTATTTGTGCAAGCGGCTGTTGCGAGGCCTTCGGTTTACGACCTGGCTTCTCGCCCATACCTTTCCGTCGTTTAGCTTGTTTCTCCGGCACAGGCTCCCCGTCTTGTTTGGACGCGCCTGGTCTCCTCGCAGGAGACTGAGCTTGCATCGCATTCTTGGCGTCCATCTCGCGCTCGCCAAACGTGGTCGGGGCTGCTGCACGCTTTGGTCTCCCGCTGTCAGAGACGCTCTGGATGATATCATCTGCTCTTCCCAGGTCCGCCATGGCCGCCGAGCCTTTACCGCGGGGTGCACCTTTTGTGCCACGTCCACGCCTTCCACCAGTCTTTCTGCGACGGGTGTCCTTGAAGCGCCCATCCCACTTGTTAGCGTAGTAGTGGCGAATGCAGTCCTTTGCCGCGCGGCCCGGAAGCAGAGTAGCGATTTCTGTCCACTTTTTCGGCGTCTCTTTGTAGGCGGCGATGAAGATCTGCTGTTCGTGCTCTGTAAAGTTGTCGACTGGAGGCTGATATGTGAAGATCCGCGTAAGTGACCTCGGGTCACAAAGCCTGTTATTGTCAATGAAACACGAGCGCTGGAACTCCTTTGCGGTCATCTGATCGGGGAGGACAGCTTCCTTCTCCATATCAGCTTGCCATTTTTTCAACTCAACATCTTGCTTCTCCCGCTCAAGTCTGGCAGTCTCCTCGGACTGCTTGAGTACTTGCTGGAATTCATAATCGCTGCTGAATTTTAGTGCCCGTCTCCCTTCTGCGGTAGATGTGGGAGCGAGAGCGTTTGGAGAAGCGTCGGCATCAGGTCCCGGCTCGTCGGATTGTTGTCTCTCGAGTCTGTCTTCAGCTTCGCGTTCCCTGTCAAGGCTTGCGCACTCCTCTTTCCACCTGATGTAGTGCTCCGCGAAAATTGCCTCCATGTCTTCCTCTGCGTCCTGGACGCCAGCAACTTCGTCTTGCAAGGCTGATATGACGCTCTCTTTCGTGTCGTCGTGACGCTGCAATGCGTCTCTAAATTCCCAGCTGTCGTGGTATGTAGATGCTGGGTCTTTGAGAAGATAAGGAAGGTTCACGGGCTCAGGAGAGGGGCGACGAAGAGTCTGAGTAGCTGGTCCATCGCCTTCGCCATCCTGGATGGCAACGGGAGCAGTATCCTCATTTCGTGGGGTGACGACGCTCTCTTCGCTTTCGTCCGATGGGGGCTGCTTGTCGTGAGCGGCATCGCGGGGCTCGTCGATGTCCATTTCTTGGTCGCGCTCTCGGAATCTCTCCAGATCTTTGGTCGAAACTCGTGCGAGCCTAGCAATCGATTCCAGTGGCGTGGTAGCTCGGACGCTCTTTGAGCTCAAGTCCACCAGTTGAGACTCAAGCTCTCGCTTCTGGCGTTCAAATTTGGCTTCAAAAAGAGCAGGGTCCTCGATCTCAAGATCGTCGTCCTCACTAGAAGAAACGGCCTCCTCTGGTGCGTCTGACATACCGGAGTCGTCTGTGGACTTTTCCAGAGGTTTGCCGAAGAATGACTGCTGAGCCGAATGGCCTGCCGAAGACCTTGGCTTCTTGATCGCGGCTTCTTCGTCCACGTCCATGCGATCGCCCGGCAACTCGGTATTCTCGGCGGGTTTGTTGACATCATTAGGCTCTACTTTGACAGCAGTTTGCGATTCTTGACTGTGTTCCACATTCATGGTCGCCACGGAAGCTCGTCTCTTCTCTTCGCCGCTTGCATCACGCTTAGCCGGAATGGACCTTTCGCCTAGTGCAGGAACGCCTGGTCTTCGCCATTGGTTCCATTGCGCTGCTCTGGGAGCTGTCGGGGGTACTCTTGATTGCATTACATTGCCACGTTCTGGCATCCTAGCGGGTGGCACAGGACCTCTATCGAGGGCTCGCGGAGCGATCGGTGGCGCACGGTTGGCTTTTGGCGCAGTTGGAATAGACGTGCTTGAGACCTTCGGGGAAACACTGAATGCTCTGTTGCGCGGACCACTCGGTGGAGGTGGAGTTTTCGGTCGCGAAAATGCAGGTCCGGGCGCAGAAAATTGATCAGCCTGCGGGGAGGTGAATGGCAAACGAGGGGGCGCTGCTGTATGTGCCGAAAAGGGTCGAGAGGCCTTGGGGCCAGTTGGTGCAGACAAATCAGAGGCGCGGTTGCCATGTTGCATCGCAGGGGAAGGTGGCTGATTGGCTCGTGCATTGCCAACGTTTGGTGACAACGGGATACCAGGCTGTTGGCCAGATTGTGACATAACAGCATGCGGCGCATGTGCTTCATGTCCGGAACTGCTCTCCCAAGACCTGGCGCCGTGCAGCCTGTGAATCGGAGCCGTCGCGGAATCGCCATCAGTGCCCAGTGCTCGAGGTGCCTTGGGAGCCGCTGGTGGAGGCTCGGGAGCTTGTGGCTTTTGCGCATGTGAAGCAGCTTTGGGTGCAGTAGGCACATCAGGCGGAAACACAGACTTTTCCTGGTTGACCGGTTTTGGAGCTTCTTGATGGTGGACTTCGGGAGATGAATGCACATTCTTGGGCTCCTGAGGCGGTCTGGAAGCGTGCGAAGCTCCGCCTTGTGCTGACGGCGCAAATGATAGAGTGAATGCAGGGACCGGAGGCGCTTGCGTAGGAGGCGATGAGCCGCGAGAGCCATAGCGGTTGTTTGTCGTTTCGGCACGCCCGTTCAGATAGGCCGGAATCTCTGGCTGTTCGCGACGATGTTCGCGTGCGGAAGAAGAGCTAGGCGTCAAGGAAGGCCTTCGCACCGATGTGTCGGCGCCGACACTCTCCAGTAGTGCAAGTCGATCTGGGTTTACGTGCGGTGCGGGTGGCGGATGTGAGGCACCGCTCGCAAGAGAGTCATTGGAAGCTCGGTTCTCGAGGCGAGGCTGTGGTGGATCTCTCCGTAAGCGGTCAACATCGCGCTCTCGGTCGGTCCACTCTGGTCGGCGCTCCTCGTCTCTTCTTTCGAAGCGTCTTTCGTCCCTTCTCTCCGCTTCGCGTGGTTCTCGCGGTTCACGTGGCTCGCGAGGTTCACGAGGTTCACGAGAAATGTCCCTCGTGTCCCTCGGCCAGCGCGATACGGGAGGAGATCGTTCTCTTCGGAACAGGTCACGATCATCGAGATTTCTCCGGCCACCGCGGCCGCCACGAAACTCGAAATCGCCTCGACCACGGCCTCGACTGAAGCCTCCACGGAATGGTGGCGCAGGAGCAAAGGGAGCGGGGGCGTCTGAGTAAGTAGATCCAGCGGAAGGAGGGCCATCTCGAGAGCCTCTTCGTGCGCGGGGAATGTCGAGTTCGCGTGGCGGGGGGTAATCTCTCGTCTCACGGTAGTTCCTGGGAGGTGAACGGCCGCGTGGCGACAGTACACGCTCGCGGCGGTCGAACTCGCGGTCCTTGAAGGCGCGGCCGCGATCGCTGCCGAGTGGAGGCGCGTCTCTTAATTCTCGAATCTCGCCACGTCCAGCGTAGCCGCCGCGAGATGGGCCAGGTCCAGGCAGGCCAGAACTGAGCGGAGGTCTGCCCCCATCAAACTGTGATCGCGGGCCTCGGGGTGCATCTGCGCCGCCGCGATTGAGGTCTGAGGCGCGGCTGGCGTATCCTGTAGATGCTACTGAAGTGCGTCTGTCGGGAAAACGTGCTGGTGAGCGCGATCGGTCTCGTGCCGGACGGTAGTCCGACGGAGCATAGCGCGACATTGACGGTGGTGATTAGCAATGGGTCGTGTCCATATGTGGTGGCGGTTTGGTGAGGTGCACAGCGGACAGGAGCCGAGAAGTCAGTGCGGCGGCGGCGGGAGCCTTGCACGTGCGTGGATGGGCAGGTAAGGTAAGCAGCTCGTGACGCGACGCCAGACGCGACCAGCAAGTTTGGAGATGAGCGCAGGCTTATTGGCGGTTTCGACAAAGTGAGGTCTGGGTTGGTGTTGGCGCGCTGTACTCTGCACAAGTGACAAGTGCTGGATTCGCGACGCACGGGCCGAGCGTACCGAAACAAGCACACTACAGTAGCTTCCGCTTGGAATCTCTCCGCTTGAGTGGTGGGTGTGGAGGAGAGAGGCAACGAGAAGACGGAGGCACGAGGAGGCCTCACACTGTGCACGCCCGGTGGTCAGCGACAGTCTGTCTCGGAGCGACAAACATGAGGTGGCCAGATGGCAAGGTAATTTGCTGCTGCTGCTGCTGCTGCAGGAGGAGTCGGGTCGGTACCTACCAGGGCAATCGGCAGTGCCTGAGCGTGCAGAAGAGAACGGTGTCCCGACGGGGCGGAGGAAACACGCAAAAAGCAGCAGCCAGACTAAATCGGGGCCGCCGCTCACGATGGAGATGATCTTGGCGTGGGTGCCGGCAAGAGAGAGCAGTTGGGCGTTTCGTGAACAACGTTGTCAAGGGAAAGGAAAGATACGTCGACACCGAAGCCTCACAGCCTGCAAACCTGGGACTAGGACCAGAACCAGCGGTGCCAGCGAGCTAAGCAACGACGATGACTTGACCCTACAGGGTTTGGCTCGAGATTGAGAGGGAGCCTATGGGCGCAAGCGTGCATCTGGGCAGCTAACAATAAAAGACCGTTCCCCTTCCTCCGCCGGCTCCACTTTTCTCCCTTGATCACCACCACCGGTTTGTTTCTCGAATGCCGCCACCGACCAACCACGGCTGCCGGTCTGTCGGGCGCATCGGGGTCGCACGCGCGGGTCTGCAGCCACCCGGGCCTTTTGAAAATCGCTTGTGCAGCAACTGTCCCAGATTAGCTAACCCACGGCTTGTGTCGCCTTCTGCAACCTTTGACTGTGCAGGCCGGTGGCTTCTTGGTCATTTCTGCGCGAATGGCTGTGTCGGCTTGAGTGTGCACACGCACATGGAGTCTCTGACTACCAGTGTGCAGGCAAAGGGATGCTTCCAGCTCCCGAACTCCCGCCATGCATGCAGAGATGAGGGTGCCACATCTAGAGGAGGCGCATCTGGGACAAGGATTGCGGTCGTGCATTAGCGGCGTTAGTGGCCGTGACCCGTCAAGCGAACAAGGTAGAGGCCCGTGCCACCTGCGCAAGTGATGTCGTAATGTCTGCCATTTGAGATTTGCCCTTGAAGACACACGATACTTCGACTCTGCGCCAGTGTAGAACATCGCCAGGCGTATTCTATATAGCATCATAACGGAGCTTGTAATTGAAGAGCGTTCAGTCCCTTCTGAAACCTGAAGCTGCTGGACCTACGTAGGTATATTGCACGTCTCAACTTCCAGTGAGAGTCAGAGGAGCCGGCATCAAAGAGCTTGGATGTCTAGGCGGCTGCGGGAGGTAGCGTGCGCCCACGCGACGAAACTCTGGTGCTCCACAGCCAGAGTTGTTTTGTAAAGTTTCCACTTTCGGCAGCCGACCATGTTTTCTGTGCCAAGCCTCGAGATATCTTGAATCGAAATACATCAAAAAAAGAATTTCACCACACGCCGACCACCATCTCACACGAGCTCTCACTGCAGTTCAAGATGGCTGAAAACAGCGCTGCCCCTTCCGGCGCCACAGATGCCGTGTTGAAGCCTTCAGACCCCGTGCCTGAGGGCGCCATGCCGGTGAAGGGCCTTGATTTCAATGACTTCAAAAATGTCGATATCACAGCGGCCGAGCTTGTAGCGAACATGGCCCAGATGGGCTTTCAGGCAAGCTCAATCGGCCAAGCTGCAAAAATCGTAGACGGAATGGTATGTAATTGCACTTTCAGCTTCAGCTTCTTGATGTTCGGTAGCTAAAGTGAATCTGCCGCATTAGAGGACCTGGCGTGATCCAGAAACTGGCGGCAAGACCACAATTTTCCTAGGATACACGAGCAACCTCATCTCGTCTGGTCTGCGAGAAACCCTCCGCTGGCTGGTGGAGCACAAGCATGTCTCCGCTATTGTGACGACCGCTGGTGGCGTCGAGGAGGACTTCATCAAGTGCCTCGCCCCGACATACCTGGGAACATTCTCGGCTGCCGGTGCGACTCTTCGCAAGCAAGGTATGAACCGCATCGGCAACCTGTTCGTGCCCAACAGTAATTACTGCGCTTTCGAGGACTGGATCGTGCCCATCCTTGACACGATGCTTGAAGAGCAAGAGGCAAGCAAGAAGACTGACGAGCCCCAATACTGGACGCCGAGCAAGATCATTGCTCGCCTAGGCGAAGAGATCAACGACGAGCGTTCGGTGTACTACTGGGCATGGAAGAACGACATTCCAGTCTTCTGCCCTGCTCTTACCGACGGCAGCTTGGGTGACATGCTTTACTTCCACACCTTCAAGGCATCGCCTGAGCAGCTTCGGGTCGACATTGTCGAGGACATCCGCAAGATCAACACCATGGCTGTGAGAGCCAAGCGCGCGGGCATGATCATCCTGGGTGGTGGCATTGTCAAGCACCACATTGCCAACGCCTGTCTGATGCGAAATGGAGCCGAGAGCGCAGTCTACATCAATACCGGCCAAGAGTTTGATGGATCTGACGCAGGAGCACGGCCAGACGAGGCTGTCAGCTGGGGAAAAATCAAGTCCGATGCCGAAAGTGTCAAGGTGAGCATGAAGGTGATTCCGAATCTGGTTGAGGAGATTTGCTGACTGGCGTCCAAGGTTTACGCCGAAGCCACGATTGCATTCCCACTTATCGTTGCTGCCTCGTTTGCAAAGGCCAATAACGAGGCGCGGGATGGGCAAGCGAGCAATTAAGCCGCATAGGTTGGGCGCTCTGCCTACAGCACAATTGATGAATCATCTTCGCGGTACCACAAACTCGACGCTCTCAAGGTAGTATTCAGGAATCACGGGTATAATAATAGAGACGTATTTGCTAAGCGCATCACTCTTGGCGGTAGTATAGGATGAAACCCAGTCGGACGACATGCAGCATGGCGCTTCGCGTACCGACCGAGCGACCGAGCGACAGCTGCAGCCACTGCGCCACCGCGGCGGCAGGGTTGGGTTGGAAGCATGAACGGAGCGGGTGTGAGCGGGCGACACGCGGTCGAGGCTTTTGCCTGATGAGAGGCTCGAGAGAGGGTACCGCTGCATGAGGTGCATTTCGACTGGAGGTGTCACGTCTTGGGGATTATACTTTTGGACACACGGTCCCCTTGCAAGGTTGGTCGTGACTGGAGACGGCTGAACCTCTACGAGACTGCGCTAGACCCCGCAATCGCGCTGCCGCTAGTCTATACAGTACCTTACCCTTACCTTGCCTTGCCTTACCTACAGTACGAGGCCACTGGAAGCCTACAGTACAGTACCTAATCACTGCACTGCGCATTCGCTGCCTGACTGAACTCAACTCAACCTCTCCTTGAGTCACAAGACAGAAAGTCTGAGAATTCCGCCGTCTCCTTCACCCTCACACTCACTGACCTGTCCTGGCCCGCTTCCACGCACCTCTTCGTCAGCATCAAACGGCTGTCACATGCATGCTCGCGATAAGTGGAATCACGGGCCCACACTGACACCTACAACCTGCAACCTGCTGAGCTTCTCTCGCACAACGGCCGGCCTCTTCCTTCTTCCACCAACACCATAATCAGCCGCATCCACCAAAGCCATGCCGACGCCGCCTCACCTCCCGCCTATACAGGCCTTCCAGCCACTTACAGACCCTACCTTCCCTCCGCCGCCCTTCCCAACCCATGAGAACAGCATGCCCGAGTCACCGACCAACTCCTCCGCCATGGAGCTCTCCCACTCCACCATGATCGCCCCTCCGGCCGCAGCTTCTGCTTTTCGGGAAGAGCTTCTCGACGGCACGGCCGAGAGGCGAGCACCACCTCCTACCACAGCACCTCTGACGCAGCCCGAAGGCCCCGATGGCGAGGACGGTAGTGCTGGCGAAGATGATGACGATGAGGATGACGACGACGACGATGATGATACTGGAGATCAAGAAGCACCTTTCAGATGGCATCTGATCAACGAAGATCGCACTCTGCCATGCGACGACGAGCTCAAGTACATTGAGTCAAAGGAAGAGCACAGTGCCATGGACCACTCTTATTGGGAGAAGGAGACATTCTTCGCCCTGGATGATCCGGAGCTCGTACCTGGCGAGAGTGGCCGAATCGAGTGGACCGTGGAGCACTTCAACGGCACAAAAGAGAATCCCAACAAGGACCTGATCATGAGGTCTCCAGTGGTTCACATCGGTGGTTACGATTGGCAAATCAAGTTCTATCCAAAGGGAAACCGCACCGACTATCTCAGCGTATATCTCGAAAATGTCACCATGCTGGATCCCAACTTCCAAGACCAAACCGAGCTGGCCAGCCCTGCTCTCCCAGTCCTTGCCGGCTCCTCGAAGATGCTCCAAAGAAATTCCATCGCAGCACAAGTTTCGGTTGTCATGTATAATCCGTCCGAGCCTCGGGTCTATGAATCAAAGACGGATGCTCATCAATACCACAAAAAGGCTGCAGATTTCGGCTGGAAGTACTTTACGCGTTCCGGTCGTTATGACTTCCCTTGCCGCATTCACGGGCAGCGACAGGCCATACTGCGCGACGACAAACTCGCTTTTACTGCGTACATCCGTGTCATCAACGACCCGACTGGCTGCATGTGGGACACCGGCTGTCCAGGGACGGATGGAAGTCTCGCTGCAACCGGCCTGCGTCCATTCGACACTCTCTCACCACAAATCGCAGCACTGGTCCCGTTGATGCATCTCAGACCGTTCCGCAATTTCCTTTACAGACACAAGCACGACAGCCCTCTGCTCATACTTATGCAGACGTGCCTGGACAAGATGTTGTGCCGTCGCCTGAAGCGAAAGCACTTCAAATATTCTGCACTCCCAGATGGCTGCGATGTTGTGGATGTCTTGCGAAGTGTCAGTGAGAGACTGAGGGTTGAATGCCCTCCTGAGATCTATTCCGAATTTGATGAACTGTTCGCTTCTTTCAATCCCCGGGAAGTGCCTGTTTGCGAGTTCAGGCTGAGCACAAAGCGATGTTCTTCTGTCCAAGAGGCCATGCGCAAGGTCTCAGTGCCGAAACAAACACCTGCTATCCTCACACTGGAGTTAGAACGTCAGACCTTCAACAAAAGCAAACGAAAGTGGGAAAAATTGACCAACCAAGTCACTCTCGACGATCACATCGAACACGAGGGCGTCTCGTATTCGCTCTACGCTTTCGTCAAACACGCTGGAATTCTCGGTAGCAACAACTACACGCCGCTGGTCCGTCCTGGAGGTCCAGGTTCCAGGTGGTTCGCCTACGAATCCGGCCAAGTGCGGTGTCTGACCCAAAAACAAGCCATGGTTGGAGATTCCAAGCGAAGCATGCCGACCAGGCACGGTGCTGAGTACCCTTACCACAGGCCTCTGCCAGCCGATCCGATAGATCACAATCCAGTGCCTTACCTGGTCATGTACGTGCGCTCTGACGTTGCAGCCCACGCATTCGAAATGCCGGCGGAAGAGCAGTGGGACGTCCCGGAAACTGTCCGCAAACCACGTCGGGCTCCAGATGAAAATGGTGAAGGCAGCCAAAGCAAGCAATCCCAAGATCCAGAGAAGAAGGACAGTCCGGCTGCAGATACCATCGACTTTGTACCATTAGCCAATGGATCGACTCTCCACCAAGTGGAGGACCAACAGCAAATCTACCACCCAGCCATGGCCAACGATGCTATGGATGGCGATGACGTGGTGATGAGCGATGCTGAGGAGGGTGGTAGTCGAACGCCAATCCACGTCAACGCAGCGCTCAATGCAGCTGCCGCTGGAATCACCGTGGAAAGGCGCGAGTACAAAGATGTTCCTGAATCGCCGAAAGAGACCTGTCCGATCACCGTGAATTTCTTTTCCGGTCCCTACTACTCAGGATCTGCATTGCTAGACAGCAGGGTGTACCATGGCCAAGGCCACATCATCCACACGAATGGAGATCAGTACCACGGAGAATTCGCTGGCGGTCTCCCTTCTGGCAAAGGCAACATGATCTACGGGGCCTCGGGCGACACATACGAGGGCGACTGGCTGGAAGGTAGACATCACGGACATGGAACCTACACGGAACATGCAACGGGCAATGTCTTCGAGGGTGGTTGGAAGGAGGGCCAGCGATCAGGGAGCTTTGTACTGCGTGGCACCGTGACTGACGATGACAAAGGTTGCTGTCAAATATGCTATTCTCGGAATATGAACACGGCGTTCTACGAGTGCGGTCATGTGGTGGCGTGCAAAGAGTGTGCGGCACAGATTGAAGACTGCCCCGTCTGTCGCAAGAGAGTTTTGGCCAGATTGGAGCTTTACGGTGTCAAGGTCAGCATGGAATGAGCGGATCTACCTTTGACAGGAATATGTGGCGTTTGGGACTTTCTTTGCGGACTCGGAGTACAAAATGAATCACGTTTCAGGGAGTTATTAGTCGACAGTCGTAGCTAGTTAGTTTTCTTGTTCGTGATAGACGATACCCACCTTAGTAATACGAGCGAATTTGGAACTCTTGTCTCCACTGACTTTAGTCAACTACCAAGTAGCTGTCATCAAACATGGCCTGGATTGGCGTTTGTTCAGCCAGCGAGATGCCTAAAGCCTCTCTTGATGTGCCTCCAAAGCTGTGAGCTTTGGTAGAGATCTCCCACCACGGCATGAATATTCTTCTACAATACTGTTGGTCAACGGTTGCATTGACGAATCACACTGAAGTCGGTCTCGTTGACTTTGTTCCCACATTGTCACCGACATCCAAGTAAATCGTCAGTACTCTTCATCGGCTGTCAAATCTGAAATGAAGGAGCGAAGTGACAGGTTCCGAGAGGCCCATCACGGACCAAAGCCAGCATACTCTTGACCAAAGACCAATGTCCAACCGATGATCCAAAGCATCCACCTCATGGGTCGAGTTAATTCGCTACCAGAGACATCATCGAAGTCTAAATCGACATTGCGACCAACCGCAGCAACCTATAGGTCAAGACCACCTCAAAGATGCAAGAGCTCCCGCCGGAAAGGGCTATAACCTCTTTCTTTCTTCCGCCTATATCCTCGTCCCTCACCATATCACACAAATTCCACTACACAGGACTACATAGTACCCAGGTTATCCACCAAAATGCATCTTCCGCCCCTCCTTCTCGCCGCCACTCTGGCTCTCACAACCGCAGCACTACCCACAGGCCTCACCCCAACAGAACCCTCAAGTGGTCCTGTCTCTACCCACAAGGGCCTCCACCGTTGCTGTCCGCCTTTCAAGCCTCGCAACAAGCACTTCCCATCTCCCAGACTGCCGTGCGACCCCAACTGCTCGACACGTAAGCTTACTCACCTCAACATCAAGTGGAGAAACGTTCTCTCTGCCGTCCGCTGACGCTTCTCGTAGTCAACATCGAACAACACGACGAGAACAACATCGTCCCGGGAGGGCACATGATCCCGGCTCACGCGAAGAAGTACGCGCAAGGGGCCCCGATCCCGAAGCACAAGTCTACTGAGCTTCCGCCGACGCTGCGTGAGTCTTCTTCTGGCTAAGAACCCTGTGACTGGCTTGATGTGCTGATTGGGTTGTGTGGAAGCTCTGCTTGGGAAGTTGAGTATGTTCGATTGATTCCCTGATGGAAGACTTTGTAACGTTTTTTTTTCCTTTTCTTAGGACTGACTGATCACGCGTATAGGACACCACGGAGGCGTTGTTCACCCGGATCATGACGGGAATCAGTGAGAGGTTGCGGGACACGGTGAATTGGCTGGCTGTTTTTGCGCTGCTTCAGAGACCTCTCCTACAATATTCCCGAAGCTGGAGAAGCTGAAGAAGCTGAAGAAAATAGCTCGGAGATGATTTAGAAAGCAAAACGGTTATGCGATGGTGTTCTAGGCGGAGGATGTAGGCTCGATACTTGTGAGATTGAACATCCGACAATGCGATGAGCTCTCTATGCGCTACGCTTTCGTCACGAGGCAGTTTGACTTGATCGAAAGTTGGTATCTTTCTCGTGTTGTTGGCTGTGCAGATATGCAAAATACCTCGCGAGTTCGGACAGGCGTCAAGAGTAGTTTTGTTCTAAATTGATAAGATTTTAATCAACTTGTACTTCGGTTTCTCCAAGACTATACAGGCACTCACTTCAAATGGGCTTCGATATAGCTATCCCCACCATCAGGGCGAACAGTAAAGCGAGGATCAGCTGCCAGACACTGACGACGAGCTTCCCAGGGCTTTCGTCTGACTCGGAGGGGTCCCTGTATACGACTGCCAATTCACCGCGCTCAACGTCGTCCAGATGATGGGGCTGAGGGCCTTGTAGTCTTCCGAGTCCAGGCAGCCATGCGAGGCAGCGTCGGCGGTGAAGGAGGACCACTCGCCGGTAAGGTGGGAGACGATCGCAGCGGACGGTTTGCTCGCCCTCAAGCGGTGCCGCACTGTAAGAAGGCGGCGAATTTTCATGGCGTGTGTGTGTGCTAGTGTCGAACACGTTCTCAGCGGGAACTGGGGGATAGTAGTCAAGGTGCGCACTGGGGCGAAAGATGTCGATGGACAACATGGTCGGAAGGAGGTGAGTTTATTGATGTGCGGTCTCAGTTGTGTTACAAGGCATGTTGCGATCATAAAGGAGGTCTGCTTTGGACGACGCTTCTCGAATGCTTTTCGAATACATGGCCAGCGTGATTTAAGCAATGCAAATTCTTGCATGTATGCCGGCCAGTAATAAATGTGCTTTCGAATACCTTGAGGCAACGTGCCGTCTTGGTAGGCCCGTCGAGAGGTTTGCAAGCCAGTCGCTCTGAGTGGTTGAGTAGCTTGCGGGTGTTGTCCACGAGGACAGCAGACGGATTTGCGCTGCCCCTAGAGGACAGATTGACATTTGGTATCTTGACAGGTAGCGATATGTTGGCGTGATCAGTCATCTTCTTATCCATACGAATTTGCTCAAATGGCGACAGTCTCACCGATGTGGCAAAGTCCCACACCTTGCTTGTCGTAGTCGACAGGGCTGCCATCACCTTCTATTCCACCACCAGACCAGATTCCATCCTTGAGTGCAGCATCTCGCCATCTCTTAGGTGGCTCGCGTACATCTTCGTACTGCCCACTGATGCCACCTCTGAACGTCCCATAGTGCATGCCAATACTGAGATTGCTTTTGATGTCATGATGTATGCAAAGACTCTGCTCAGGGGTGGAATGGACTTTCCCCAGCAATGCCGGTGGACTGTAGAGACCTATCGCAAGGAAGGAGATGTCAAAAGGACCCAAGAAATCCCCAATTTCCTTGAACACAGGACATGGTGAAGGAGTCCCCACCGCCTGGTACGCGGTATCTCCAGAAAAATATAATTTCTTGTCGAGCCCTTCAATCGCCCACGAACACCACAGAGTTCGGCCTGCATCGAACGGCGTGCGTCCAGAGGTGTGTTGTGTTGGAGTGCACGTCAAGCTGATCTCGCCCACCCCTTCGACGGTTACATCGCAGCTATCCCACCAATCCAGCTCCGTGACCTCTTCATCTCGGCAATGAATGTGCTGCTTGAACCAGTTCTTGATCCCCAGACCAACAAAGAAGTGGATACTGCCCTGGTACTTTTGCTGTAATCGGCTGACAGTGTCATAGTCCAAGTGGTCGTAATGATCGTGCGAGATGCATATGACATCCACCTCAGGCAGCTCGTCCAACGTGCAAGGCGTAGGGCTATACCGCTTGGGTCCGAACCACGAGAACGGACTCGTTCGCTCGCTGAAGACTGGGTCGAAGAGCACGCGAACGCCCCTCTCCGCGCCAGACTTTGCCGGAAACTCGACAAAAACCGAAGCGTGGCCGATCCATGTGGCACGTAACTTCTGTTTCTCGTCGACGCCAAAGTCCGGCTTGACGACCTTGACGAGCTCTACTGACCGAGATCCATCGCGACCTTGTGGTACAGGCACGAAATTCCTCTCAGAGCCGAACCGTGCCGCAAAAATGGCGCCCAGTCCGTTCTTCGCGCCGGCTGATGGCCATGGATTCCGGAAAGAAGTCGGTGGCTGGCCGATGTGGTGATGCTTCGGATGTGTAGGATCTGGATCACGCGAAGGCACGGGGGTGACTTTGATGTGAGTCGACATGGCTATTTACGGCAGACGAATGTTGATGGTTGGAGGAATGGTTCGCTCGCTGTGCTTTGGATGTCAACAGATCACCAAGTCATGACGTTTGTGTTGTTTACGCGTCGGATCCGCATTCATTGCCGAGAGCGTCTGGCAAGTGGTGTGAATGACGTTCAAGAGGCAATATTATGAAAGTGCTATTCAAAAACACGCGATGAAATATAACGTTCAGTCATGCTTATGGATGTCGTCCAAGGTCTGCCTGTACCCAAATTCGCCTCATGCCAGAGTGAACAGGTTCCTTGGCAGTGGCCTGGCTGATCTCACACTTATCAAAGGCCGACTAGATAGTGATCTCACTGCTTAGGTAGGGAAACGGAAGTTGAAGACACAGTTAGTTGTTGATGAAGTCGGTGGTAGTATTGTTATAAAAGACATGCATCGTAATTTCTCCAAGTCAGAACCCCAACACTAACCCTGACTCCTTTCGAGATGAACGATTGAACATGATCTCAAATCGATGTCTGCGAGATCAGTAGGTACTCCTGTGCATGGAATATATTGTTACGCATCTCGTACAGACAACTTAGCTCTCATTCACCCTCACATGCAATCAAGGATCTACATGTATGTTCATCGAGGCACATGTATGCTAATTGTCTCAGCGACCTACCGGCTTTGCAGGTTAGGTAGGCACAACCATCGGGCAAACCAATGAAAAAGACGATCAGCAATGCGTCTTTGCTGCAGCGTTACGAGTGACGGTTTTTACATGAGAAGTGCAATGGCGGGTATATGCACATGCATATATATAGTTGTACCTTAGTATTAGAACTCGACGATGTGATTGATCACGTGTAACCAGCGCACGTGATGAGATCCACTTTTCGGGAAGGAAGAAGGACGGGAAAGCCAGCCAGGCTTCGCTCAGACTGCTCGCCAGCACCACCACCACGCGCAACTCCCCGACCCCACCCTTTACCATCAATCGCATCGCGTCTCGCGTCCGACGTTACGAAACAATACTGCAGGCACCGCATTCGACCTGCTCGCCACACTCTCTTCGCCATTCCCTCCCACACCCGCCAACCCCACCCCGTGACGCCCTCGCCCATCACCACGCTTCGCGCGCTTGGCTGTACCGGGCCCTGGACAGGAAGCCGCCCATCGCGCCCAGTGTTTCGATTCGACCTTAGCAGTGCGCGCATCCGGATGACGACCGCGTTGGTCCAATAAACGCGCTTGGGATTACAATAAATCACGTCTCTGCGCGACCCGTCCCATAAGGCGCGACACTTCCGATCACGAAACGCCTGGGAAGTGGACTTCGGACATCATGGCCGCAGTACAGCCCAACCAGGGAATACCGCAGCAAGGCGGCAGTGGAAATGTCATGGGACAGCAGAGCGTATTGCCGCCGGGCATGACCAAGGAGCATGTCCAGCAGATATACAAGGTAAGATGCGCCTTGAAGAGTATGGCGCAAACAGGCAAGACCGTGGCACTGACCCACGCCCGCTATAGAAATATCAGCAGATGAAGCAGAGCGGTGTTTCCGAGACAGACCCGGAGCTCATCAAAGCGCGCAACATCCTCGAGTCCATCCAACGAAAAACCGAGGTGCTCAAGCGCCAGCAGGCACACTTTCGGCAGCAACAGCTTAAGCAGCAACAGCAGGCCGCGTTCCAGAATGGCGCACCTCAGCAACACCAGATGAATGGCGCCGCTATGGGCCAAGCACCCATGTCGGATCCCCAAATTCAAGCGCCTCAGACCTCGACGCCGGGACCAAATGGCATGTCCTCAACATTGAATCAACCTGGCCAACAGCCCGCATTGGCGCAAACCGAGAGCGCGACCGATTCTTCAATGTCCCGCGACCAGATCGAAAAATTGCGTTACCACATGAAGGCGTTTGCCGCGCTTCAGAAGAACATGCCCATTCCCCAAGTGATCCAGGACCGCATCTTCCCTTCCAGACAAGGACAGCAGCCCCTAGGGACCGCGGAGGCTGTGACTGCTGCTGGACAACTACTCGATGATGCTGTCAAGACATCGGAGACTGCCAAAGACGCCGCATCGGACGGAACTACGAGGCATCGTTTCGAGTCATTCACCGATCCCCACGCCTTGATGCATAAGCGCATCAACTACACCGACCACATGCACAGGCTTTCCAGGTCCATGATCCCCAGCATCATGCCATTGGGATTAGACCCAGAGCGTGTCCGCGAAGAGCGTGAGACCATTGTCTATAACCGTGTAATGGCTCGCAGGCAGGAGCTTGGCAAATTGTCCGCGAACATTGGTGCCTGGGACACTAGCAAGTCTGATGTGCCAGCCGACAACGCCAACTTGAAGATTAAAGCACTGATTGAATACAAGTCACTTTGCCTTCTTCAGAAGCAACGTCAAATGCGCGCCAGCATCAGCAAGGAAATGATGCAATCCGACAACCTGGCCATGACCGCAAACAGGGGAATGTACAGGCGTGTGAAGAAGCAATCGCTCCGTGAAGCACGAATCACAGAGAAACTTGAGAAGCAGCAGCGCGACGCAGCCGAGAACAAGGAGAAGAAGAAACACAACGACTTCTTGCGATCACTTGTACAGCATTCTGAGGACGTCAAGAAATCTGGAGCTGAATCACGTGAGCGTCAACGCAAGCTGGGCCGTACGATGATGGTGACGCACGCCAACATCGAAAAGGAAGAGCAAAAGCGCATTGAGCGCACAGCTAAGCAGCGTCTCCAGGCCCTGAAGGCTAACGATGAGGAGACCTACCTCAGGCTTCTTGGACAGGCCAAGGACAGCCGTATCTCGCACCTGTTGAAGCAGACCGACGGCTTCTTGGGCCAACTGGCAGCTTCCGTGAAAGCGCAACAACGCAGCCATCTACACTCTGGATACGAGCTCGACGATGATAGCGATCCCGAGGAAGCTGGCGACAGCGACGACGAGACGAAACGCAAGGTTGACTACTACGAGGTTGCCCACCGTGTCAAGGAAGAAGTCAAGGCACAATCAACCAACCTGGTTGGTGGTTCGCTCAAGGATTACCAGCTCAAGGGTCTTCAATGGATGATCTCGCTCTACAACAACAACTTGAACGGTATTCTTGCCGATGAGATGGGTCTCGGCAAGACCATCCAGACCATCTCGCTCATCACATACCTCATTGAGAAGAAGCAGCAGCCTGGTCCTTTCCTGGTCATCGTGCCGCTCAGTACCTTGACGAACTGGAACAACGAGTTCGAAAAGTGGGCGCCATCTGTCACGCGTATCGTGTACAAGGGACCTCCCAACCAGCGTAAAAACCACCAGCAACAAATCCGCTACGGGCAGTTCCAAGTACTTCTCACCACGTACGAGTTCGTCATCAAGGACCGACCTGTCTTGAGTAAAGTCAAGTGGCTGCACATGATTGTCGACGAAGGTCACCGCATGAAGAACGCCAACTCCAAATTGAGCAGTACCATCACACAGTATTACCACACACGCTTCCGTCTTATCTTGACTGGTACGCCGCTCCAGAACAGCTTGCCTGAACTGTGGGCGCTGCTCAACTTCGTCCTACCAACCATTTTCAAATCCGTCACTTCTTTCGACGAGTGGTTCAACACTCCATTCGCAAACACGGGAGGCCAAGACAAAATGGAGCTCTCAGAAGAAGAACAATTGCTCGTCATTCGTCGTCTCCACACGGTCCTGCGTCCGTTCATGTTGCGTCGCTTGAAGAAAGATGTCGAGAAGGATCTTCCCGACAAGCAAGAGCGCGTTATCAAGTGTAACTTCTCTGCTCTGCAAGCCAAGCTGTACAAGCAGCTCGGAACGCACAACCGCATCATGGTCAACGATTCTAGTGGAAAGAAGACCGGTATGCGTGGTTTGAGCAACATGCTTATGCAGCTGCGCAAGCTCTGTAACCACCCCTTCGTGTTCGAGGAAGTCGAGACTCAGATGAGCCCCGGGTCCAGTGTGAACGACCTCATTTGGCGTACTGCTGGTAAATTCGAGCTGCTCGACCGAATTCTACCGAAGTTCCAGAAAACCGGCCACCGAGTACTCATGTTCTTCCAGATGACCGCCATCATGGATATCATGGAAGATTACATGCGCTACAAGGGAATTCAATTCCTGCGTCTCGATGGTTCGACCAAAGCCGACGACCGTTCAGACCTCCTCAAAGAGTTCAACGCACCCAACTCGCCCTACTTCTGTTTCTTGCTCTCCACCCGTGCCGGTGGATTGGGTCTGAACCTCCAGACAGCTGACACGGTCATCATCTACGACTCCGATTGGAACCCTCATCAGGATTTGCAAGCCCAGGATCGTGCTCACCGTATTGGTCAGAAGAATGAGGTGCGAATTCTGCGACTTATCAGTTCAAACTCTGTCGAAGAGAAGATCTTGGAGCGTGCGCAATTCAAGCTTGATATGGACGGCAAGGTCATTCAGGCTGGTAAGTTCGACAACAAGTCCACAAACGAGGAGCGTGATGAAATGCTCCGTATCATGTTGGAAGCTGCCGAAAGTGCCGAGTCCCTGCAGCAAGAGGAGATGGATGACGAAGACCTCAACGCGATCATCATGCGTAATGAGGGCGAATTCGAAATCTTCCAGGAGATGGATGCCGAGCGTGCAAGGACGGAGCCTTACGGACCTGGAAAGAAGCTGCCCCGTCTTCTCAACGAGAGTGAATTGCCGGACATCTATCTCAACGAGGAGGCTCCCATTGTTGAGGTCTTGGATGAATCCACGCTTGGCCGCGGAGCTCGCGAACGTACCAAGGTCAAGTACGACGATGGTCTGACTGAGGAGCAGTGGTTGGATGCCGTTGACGCAGACGACGACTCGATTGAAGCGGCCGTGGCGCGTAAGCAAGCCAGAGTCGCCAGGCGTGCTGGAAAGAAAGAGGACACGCTTCGCGAAGACTTCGACCTTGGCGACTCTCCTGCGCCCTCGCGGAATGAATCTGCATCGCCCGAACCGCAGCCCAAGAAACGTGGCCGCAAGCCTATCAGGTCCGCTGAGAAGCGAAAGGCCGACGATGCATCTCTCGAAGCACCCGTCGAACAGCCAGCACGGAAACGGGGACGTGGCAAAGCCGCTGAGAAGCTTTCGCCCGAGGAGCGCCAGAGCCTCCAGCAAATCCTCGACAATGTGTACGAATCTCTGCAGGATCTCGAGGAGGAGTCACCTGACCCCGACGTCCCGCCGCGTGGCATCATCGATCCATTCGTCGAACTACCACCCAGGAACGACTACCCAGACTACTACCAGCTGATCAGGCAGCCGATTTGCATGAAGCAGATCGAAACCAAGATCAACAAAAAGCAGTACCAGAGCTTGAAGCAATTTAGACAGGACATTGGTCTCTTGTGCGCAAACTGCAAGCAATACAACGAGGACGGCAGTGTGCTCTACAATGATGCGAACGTGATCGAGGTGAGTTTACCAATACTTTTGAATGCAATAATTCATTGACTAATCAACTTCGCAGGACGCCCTTATCAACAAGCTCCGAGAGGAGACGGCAGATCACCCCGAGTGGCAAGACTTCGACGACGCATCTTCGACCGCCGACGGTGCTTCAACCCGTCCGATGTCTAGCGTCGGCACGCCGCAGCCACCCAAGTCCGGCATTAAGCTCAAGCTCAACAACGGCAGACCGAGTACATCGCGCCAGGGTACGGCCAGCGTAGCGCCGAGCGACGAGGAATAGAGTCCCGGGTCGGATTGGCGTTAAGGGAAGGAATAGATTCGATGGGTTTAGCATTGGTGTTATTATCATTTGTTGTACAAGTGTGGGAGAACGTCTTCGGCAAGAGTTACAAGCTGGAAAGGAACGAAGTGTACGGTGTTTTGGTCGAAGCACTCGGCTGCTGGGCTTGAAGTCGTCTTTCTCACAGAGATGACGATGATCTGCCTCAGCAAGGCGATTGTGTGATGCCATCTATTTTCTTTTCTTCGTTGCTCTTTGATACCTTTGTGTAATATCACCGTATTTCAAAACCGGCAAACAAACAGTCAGGAAACTTGCGTCCCTGGAAATCGAGTCTCGTAACATGGCATTATTGTTCCTTCTTTACATCTTTATATATCATCACATGCCCTTCCTGCCTGCCTTTGCTCGATTTAGAACAACACGCCCTTGGTGCTGGGCACCTCGCCCTCGCGACCAACGACAGGCGTGCACGCCATCCTCAGCGCGACGGCCAAAGCCTTGAACGCGCTCTCGGCCCTGTGGTGGTCGTTGTCGCCGCGCAGGCAGTCGACGTGCATGGTGATGCTGGCGCCCTGCGCGAAGCTGTACAGGCAGTGGGGGATCATCTCGCAGCTGAGGTCGCCGATCTTCTCGCGGCGGAGGCCCAGCTCGCTGACGCAGTAGGGGCGGTTGGAGAGGTCGACGACGGCGCGCGAGAGGGCTTCGTCTAGAGGGCAGTAGGCGGATCCGAAGCGTGCGAGGCCAGTTGTGGTGTGGAGGGCGGATTTGAAGGCCTGGGGGGTTGGTTAGAATGTGTGATGGTTCCTAGCAGAATGGCACTGCAGGGTGGGGCAACATCATACCTGGCCAAGCGCGATAAAGGTGTCCTCGGCAGTGTGGTGGTCATCAATGTGCAGGTCGCCGCGGGTGCGCAGGCGCATGCTCCAGCCGCCGTGCTTGGCCAGGGCGTGCAGCATGTGGTCGAGGAAGCCGATGCCGGTGTCGACGCTGATGGTCTGCGACTTGGACTCCTGGGCAGCATGTTCGAGAGTAGAGCCATTGGCGCTATCGAGCTCGGGCAGGGCGCCGCCGTCGAGGTTGAGCGCGAGCTGAATCTTGGTCTCGTTGGTGTCGCGGTTGAGGATTGCGGAGCGGATGCGCTTTTCGGTGGACATGATGGGCAGATGTGGTGTTTTTGATTGGGGTGGTTTTGTCTGTTTTACGTTGTTCCAAAAGGTGTTGTGTATACGGAGGGATTAAAGTAACACTCGTTGTCGAGATAAAGTAACATTGAATCCTTCCCTTCTGACGTAGACTTTTTTGGGATACCTTAGACTGCCGTAAGCAAAGACCCTTGCAGACGCGCTAAAACTTTGCCATGTTGTACCAAAACTTCGGGGCTGCTCGCATATATCCATACTAGATGGAAGCGTGGCGCTGAAAATACTCGTCTCCCACTCATAATTCACAAAACCAACATGTCGCAAACCGGAGATCACGAAATGGCCGATGCCGCTGCCGGCGCAGAGATTGACGCGCCCGCCAGGCCCGAGAGACAGAGATTGAGACTTGTACGCCGCATCGCATTTCGAGTCCGAGAAGATAATGGCTAATTGAAAATAGCTCCCTGGATCTTCAGACACCGCTGCTTCGTTCGCGTTTGAGAAAGAAGATCACACTCTCGGAAATGCTCTACGATACATCATCATGAAGAAGTAAGATTGATTTTTACGGCTAACGAAGTTCACATGTGAATTGCGCTAATCTATGGTTACAGCCCCGACGTCGAGTTCTGCGGTTACTCCATTCCTCATCCCTCTGAGGCCGTCCTGCACTTGAGAATCCAGACATGGGGTCAGTCAACACGGCACTCCACTCAGAACCTCACTAACAAATCGCAGACAATGTGAGCGCTTCCGAAGTCCTTCGCAAGGGTCTTGAAGACTTGACCGATCTTTGCGATGTGGTTGTCGACAAGTTCACCGCCTCACGAGATGAGTTCAACTCTGCCCACCCAGATGGTCTGCAGTCGAGTTGAGCGGGACGGTTTTGTTATTTTTATCTTGAAAAGGTTTAGGAAATTCCCCAATGTTACGCCGCTACAGGTTTGACTATGTACATAATGTCGGCTCTTTAGTTGCGGCCCTGCAAGAAGGAAGAGACTTGTTAGTACGGCGTACAACATGGCGTATGGAGCAATGGGCGAGGAAGCCGCTGGGTCGGGTAGCATAGAGTTGTTACGTACCTCCAAGAAACCAGCGATGAAGGTCTTCGGTAATCTCGCCTTGGGGTCCTCCTCTGCGCGGAAATACTTGAGGACGTGTGTAAGCTGCTTCCAGAAGTTGAGTGTCTCCTGTTGTAAAGGAAGAAGTGTCAGCCCTTCCGTCTTCGGCGTCCATGTCGCTCCTCCGCTCATGCGTACCTGGAACTCGGCGTGGCTGTTGTAGATGAGGACGTCGGTGGTCTTGAGCTTGGAGACGTAGCGGTGACGCTCGAACTCCTGCCTCATCTTGGTGCGAATGGTGGAGACGGGGATGTTGAGGGTGTACATGGTCTGGATCTCGGGGGCCTAAGTTCGCGCCTGGCGTCAGTCTGCCTGTCCTGGTCTCGGTCTCGGTCTCGTTCCTCTTTTTTCATTCCCAACATTCCCCAGCTCTTTCCTTTCGCTCGTCCCGGGATCTCCATAAACGTACCGCACGCAGCCAGTCCCGGTAGGAGTGGATTACACGTCGCGAAGCATCCTCCCAGTTGGCGGCTGTAGTTCCTTGTCAGCTCAATAGCTTCACTCGAGGCTTCTCCATGTGCACATACATGAGCGCGTTCGCTGAGCGAGGTATGTGGGGTTGATCATGTTTGCCGTGCTGGAACTGCCTTCCAATGCCTCACTTGCGCGCAATGTTGCTCTGAACAGCCGACGTTGGCGGCTCTCGGATGCTGGACAGCAAGCTTTTAGGGTTAGTGTTATCTTGCAGCTGGCTAGGGAAAGATCAGCCGACGTCACATGCGATTTGCGATTTATTGTTTGCGACAGCATCGAGGGATACTGTAACTAAGCCTTATTGCATCTCCCTCCACGCAACACCTCAATACTCGGACACCGCCAGAGCAAGCAACATGCCTCCCCTCCGTACCTCGCGTAACCGCAAGCCGCCGCCCGATGGCTTCGACGACATCGAGGACACCCTGCTCGAGTTTGCCAACAAGATGAAGGACGCGGAGAACGCCTCGCACGAGGGCAAGAAGAAGCATGAGATGCTGTGGCCGGTCTTCCAGATCACCCATCAGCGTACGTATGCCCTTGGCTGAGAGGCAAGAGAGACAGAGAGAGAAGGATCCAAGACAAGCCTGGGAATACTCGGGTGCCTCTGGGCACCACTGAAGGTGAGGGCATCGTTCCGGCTTGACCGCATGATATGGCAGGCATCTGCGCGCGCATGGAACTGACAGGCTATGGTTCTGTTTCGCAGGTTCGCGCTACATTTACGACCTCTACTACGAGAAGGAAGCCATCAGCAAGAAGCTGTACGAATGGCTGCTCAAAAACAATTACGCCGATGCGATGCTGATCGCCAAGTGGAAGAAGCAAGGCTACGAGAAGGTTAGTACTGTCGCGCCGTCTTTCGATACACGTTGGCAAGCCGATGCTGACGGCTTTCTGTCAAACAGCTGTGCTGTTTGCGCTGCATCCAGACCAAGGAGACGAACTTCAACAGCACATGCATCTGCCGCGTGCCCAGGGAACAGCTGAAGCAGGATCAAGAGATTGAGTGCGTCAGCTGTGGGTGCCGGGGCTGCTCTAGTAATGACTAGACGATGGGGAGGAGAAAGACTGCCAAGGCAGCTGAAGACATGAACATGGAAAGGCGTCAATATGGCGGAACTCGCTCAGGATGAGTGTGGGCGTTGGCAACATTGAATTGCAGAGGAACTCATTCTGTTCTTGATATACCGAGGGTATTCACTGCTTTTGCTTATGAGGTTGCATCCCTTATGAAAGACTCCCATGGTCGTCTGTACTGATACAAGATCAGTGAGACTCGACCTCATGCTCCACTTCTTCTTCGACCTCCATGTCCACTTCTCCTTCGACCTCATCCTCATGGCCGTCCGCACCGACACAAGATCAGTGGGCGGCTCCATTCCCGTTCCCATCCAGATGCCCGTTCCCCTTCTCCACTCCCTTCTCGACCTCCATCGCAACTCCTCCATCCTCCGCAGTCTCCCTGAGGAGTTGCGCCAGCTGCGAAATCGGTCAGCATTGTAAATCATCCACACACAGCAGAGAGCTCCACGAATCGATCGTACCTCTTGCGCCATGTTCCTGTAGACCTGGCTCCTCTGCGCATTGGCCGCCTCTTCGTCCGCCACCGCCTGAGCCAGGGCGGCACGCCTTGCTGCCACGTTGTCCGCATCTGCGCGTGCCAGGCGTGAATGCTCTGCTGCCACAGCCGCCATCGCGGCCGCCACTGAGCACCCGGGTCAACTCCATGTCCGCATCTGCGAACGTACGACAAGGGACGGGAACGTACCGGCACGCTCTGCGAGCGCGAGTGCGGCGTTCCACCGCGCCTTGCTGCGGTCGCTGCGCTCGTCTTGGGCCGCCAATCGCCTCGTCGTGGGGCTCATGTCGCTGTACGCCAGTGCACCCGCTTTGGCGTCTTCTTTTTCGTCGATCTGTTGACGTGGTTAGTACTGTGATGCCCATCTGGGTCGCGGGATCAGTCGACTTACGAAGGGCATGTTTGGGGTCTTGGTTGATGAATCGGTACAGGTGTTTCTATGGAGGAACAAGGTGAGTTGTGCGAGTGGCGTGGCGAGGGAGAGAGGGATGAAGGAGAGTGGAAACAAGAGGGAATGAGAGAGGGGCGGACAGAGGTACTGTAACGAGAGAGGGAAGAATAGAGGGAAAGGATAGAGGGAAAGGATAGAGGGAAAGGATAGAGGGAAGATTGTGTCTCCAATGAGGCATCCGCGTTCAGATCTCCTTGTTAGTGTTGAAGAAGGTGCGGTCATTTTCATTGCTGCGCTAATGTACATCACCTGTAGAATCGCAAAACGCCACATCAATGTCGGAAACTCCGCGAGATAGATACATAGTGTTACCCCATCGAGACACTCGGTCTCAAGTCGTCTCCCTCCCAAGTAAGTGAACCGAGAGCCTCCCTAGTACCCGTCGGGGTAGCAGGCCCGCTCTGTACTTCCGGCACCTCCTTCCATTCGCCTTCATCCTCGTCACTCTCCGAATCATCAGCGCTGGGCGGGGTGGGAGGATCTAAAGTTACATGCGGACTCATCGCATGCGACGCATCCCTGCTCTGGGGCCTGCTGTCAGTGAAGTCGGTCGCATGGCCGCTCGCAGGCTCGGTAGAGCGTCGCTGCCAATACCTCTTTCGGAACAGCGAGACAGGACTACGGTTATCTGGGCTGTGCTCGTCCTGCGAACGGAATCCGGTCGGACTTTCCCAACCGGAGCGCAGCGCCGCCTGCGACTTGTTCATCATCTGCTGCAGGAGCGGCATTTCGACGAGCGCACTATTTCCGTTGCGATTGAAGAGCACCAGCGCAAGGCAGAGGAGCAGGAGTGTGGACTGCACGATTCCCATACGCTTCTGCCAGACCAGCTCGTCGGCCACGAGTGTGAGGCGCGTGCTGAGAGCGAGCATCTCGCGCTGATATTGCTCGCGCTGGCCCTCGAGCTCGATGACTGTGCTCTGCCAGAGCTGATCGTAGGCCTGTCGGAAGCCTTGTAGCTCACCCATGACTGTGCTGTTGAGGTGGGAGAGAAACTTTGTCGTGGATGCGACTTGGCGCTTCTCAACTTTGCTGAAGGCGTCGCGCAGAATTCGTGATTGCTCTTCAATGTACTGTAGGCTGAGGGTGCTGTTGCTTTCGAGCTGCTGCAGGCGCTTGTGGACTGACTTGAAGAATGATTCTTGAGTCGAAGGTTGTGCTGGCGGTGCGTTTGTGCCACTCGTGGGTGGACGAGTTGAGTTGGTGACCGGGAGGATGCTCTTTGAGTGCGACGCTGTCGACGCATCGTCCTTTGCGCGGGCACTCGGTGACGCGGTAGTTGTGGTTGTCTTATTGAAAGACGCTGGCTGGTTGCCTGTTGAGGCCGAGCCTGTGACACTGTCCGTCTCATTGGCTGTCGAGAGCGTTTTGCGCGTGTCTTGTTGTGTAGAAGATGACGAGTTCAAAGCTTCCGAGTCCTCAGAATTGTGCGTGCCTTTCACTGACTCTGTCGCGACAGCAGATATACGCTGCGTAGATGTTGGCGAGCCCTCGGCTGGCTTCGGTGTGTGCCTAGAATTTATTGAAGATGATGTTGTTGATGATTCATCCTCTGTTGCACAAGTTGGGTACGCAATTGTCGACGGATCGAAGAGCTGGAGTGTGTTGCTGCTCACTGAACTTTCGTCGAGGTCTTCATGCGAGGTACTAGACGAGGTAGTGAACGAGTTCCGACGCGTTTCGACCGTCGGTTCAGGCACTTCTGCAACTGTGCTAGAATCGGGCTGGATAATGCTCTTCTCGGTGTTAGTAGTCTCCGCTTGAGGCTCTTGCGGTACTGTCATCTGTGCAGGAACGTCGGCTTCAACGACGACGTCGTCATCCGGTAGCTCTCCACGGGCGATTTCTTCTTGATGTCTGAACTCATCCATCATCGTGGTGCCATGTACGCGTAACAGACTGACAGGGCAGTAGTACTCGTTACCGTAATGGGTTAAGAACTCGATTCTCAGATATCTCGCCCAGATAAGAGGATTCTCGATCAGGAAAGCCTGCACTTCGCGAGTATTTCTCGCTTCAAAGGTCCCAAGATCTTTCCACTTCTCCATCTTTACAGGATACCGATCCGATACTGAGATACGGAAATGTCTAAAGATGGAGCTGAAGAATTCATAATTCGCCAGGACTATCGTGTCAACCAGGATGTCACTGCAAAGCTCGACGATGACAAATTTGTTCTTTGCTGAGCATTTGCTGAGCATGTAGCTATCCTTGTTTTCGACCAGAATTGACGAGCCGGATTTGCTTTCTGAGTTGCTTTTCAATATTGTGGCTGCGCAGTCAAAAGAAGCGTAGTTGGTACGCTCCTTGCACGTCTTACCAGCATCTTTGGATCGTGCCGTTTGAGAAGACAAGGATGAGTGCGCATTCGATGGATCACTCGAGCCAGTTGAAGGGGTTTCGTGGGATGGCTTATCATGTGACGCGCCAAATCCGGAGAAGTCAAGTTCAATTTCGCCTTCCTCGCCTAGGGTATCGAGGGCATTGTTGATACCGGGGCGCTTCCTGTCTCCATTTGAGGGATGGCTGCGAGTGTCCAGGTTGTCGGGCGACTGGCCAGACTTGACCAAATTCTGCCGCTTCCAGTCTTCAAAAGACAAAAAATTGGCATTGTCCAACGGAGAGTCTGTTTCAACGTCAGGCTCCTGGGCAGTTGCAGTCGTGGAGCTACTGATGTCGGGCTGATCGGGCTTCGTGGCAGTCGCGGTACTCAATCTCAGCTGTTGCTCATGGCTAGCAGCTGGGGTAGTCCCTATGGGAGATACCTGGGTTTCCGTGCCATTGCCACTGATAGATAAGTCCAGGGATGATGTTGGAGCCGAAGGATCGGCCGTGGCAGTGCTGTTCGTTGGGCTTGCAGTAGTTGTAGAGACACGGTCGGTTCGCAGGCATTGTTGGGGCAGTGGATGTGTTATGTAGTTGGCCGTCCGGCTGGGGCAGGTCGCAGAGTCTGACGCAGTCGATACACCCAGTAAGCTCAAGGAGGGCGACCCCGAGCCGGCACGATCACTACTAGTTGACTGGGCATCCTCGGATTTTGTCGATATGGCGTTGTTTAAGAAGAGTAGGAGAAGAACCGAAAAGCGCACAAGATCAGGCATGTCGCTGTTGCATCCTTGTCTGCGTTCCGCCTTCGTAGTGCGCCTGTACTGTCGCTCGGGACGATGTTGGTCTCCTGAACGCCGAACTTGTCGGGAATGTTGTTATTGCTCCCCTGTGTCAGCTACGTGGCGACTGGGCTCTCGCGTAGCGGAATCTCGCCTGCGCGCGAGGTGAGGTTGTCCACCTGTCACAAAAGCGGGCGGTGACGACCCTGGCCCAAGCACCGACTTTCTTTGTCGCGACACTCACATCTTTCTACGTGGAAAACACATGCTCCTTTGTCCGAACGACAATGGATAGCCTAGTGTGGTTCATCCAAGACCTTGCCAGTGTTGATACTGATCAGCAACTTGGTCGTGAAAGAGGAATGCCGCCACGTGGCTCACACTTGATGAGATCGGCCACACCGCTGCACCTCGTGATGCTATCCAAGAGATGGATGATTGTTCAACAGATCTTACTCTAATGAGTTGTTGAGCGCAGTTGCAGATTCACTCCAGTGGGACCGGATCTATGTTGCCGCTGCCGAGTAGACAGCAGATGCGAGCATCAGGCAACCGAATGTACACGTAGGTAGGAAGATGGATCGCTGCAACTGGTGGCCATGATACAAGGCGACTGTGTGACTCGACTTCAGATTCAACAAGAATGCGCGTGTCCAACTACATGTATCTATAGCGCGCTATAGCTCGACCAAAGTGTTGAGAAAGCGTGAAGGTTGCGTTCATGCAAAGAGACCGGGCATGAAAACACGCACTTTCATAGGTCCGCCAATATCAACAGAGGGAACTTCATGCTTGCTCGCCAATACTACAGTCAGTCAACCCATTGACCTGGACCGGTTCACGCGATGAGCTCAACGGCGTCTTGAGAAGTGCATAATTGCTGCACCAAGCGATCCACACTTTGTACATCCCAGTTCGCCATGCCATGTGTAGGCATTTGCTGGTGTAGCCCTATGTAACTTTGCTCCCACACGGAAAAAATCTTGAAACTTCATCTCTCATATGTAACACCCAGTTCGCATTGTTTGAGATCACCATTGGATGGGTGTATCGTTAGCCTTGGTGCAGCTCAACTGCAGCGGTTATGCCTGAAGGCGCTGATGAATTGCGGACTACGAGGAGGCTGTAGGATCACTTTATACACCGCCACTGCAGTTGATGGGCCCTGAGGCGAGAGAAGTGAGACAAGGGTCATGCCATTCGTTGACGAAACGCGGTGTGCGAAACACCTCGCACCGCAGCGTTGACGCGCTGATGAAATAGTTCAATATTAGCACAAGTACATGTAATCAGGATGTGTAACCGTGCGGCCGGAGGAAGCAACCAGCAACGCAACGCAACCCATCGCACCGCATCGCATCGCATCACAGCCCAACCGGTAAGTTAGGCACCATGTTCTAGATCCAGCTGTAGGCATGGCGCACGCGTTGAGATGGTGAGTATACGGGCCCAATAGATCTGGCTCGACCTGGCTTTCTTCAAACCGCATGACACTACATAAGGTTCAAACTTTCACATCTGCCCGGCTCGCCTGAAACGAGCTCCATCAGTGCCCGTCAGTAGTACCAGCAAAGCGAATGGGATCATGCCTATTGCCGCATGCATGTACCCAGGTACCGCAAAAGTCAGGCTTGCAATTGGAGCAGGGCGTTTCCATCAACGCGAGATCCTGTCATGGTGCCGACAAGGTACCTGCAGCTGGCCTCTTCGAGCTGGCCTGCGTCGTGTGTGCACTCGTGGTTCATGCGGAGGAAGACACGGCTTCTGGTGTCTGCTGATTGAATGCTTTTAGAGCTCGAGCTCCTGCTTCAGCTCGACAACAGAGTACTAGTGGGCACTTCTTTATCGATTCCTCAGTCCGCAAGCGCAGATCGCGAGCCACAGAACCGGTCCACAGCACGTCGACATCGGGCGAGACGACGAACAGGTGTTCGGGGTGAGGCGAGGGTCGCGAGGCGAATGGCACGCGAGCAGCCAATGGAGATGGCGCCAGCGGCTGACCATTCCTTTGGTGCAGCGTGCCCACAAGCTCGCGAAATTGCTCTACAGAAAGCTCCCTCTTCGAGCCGCAGAAAGGCGCGCTAACAGGGCACATGATTGATCTCCGCCCACTGACGTATGGAGGAGGATGCGGCGATGGGAAAGTCGTCGGACATGTGCCTGTGAAGACGAGTCTTGGGAGACGCTGCAGTGTGTACAGGACATTGAGAGACAATGGTATGGCCGGAGAGGTATTGGCACCTGGCCCCGTGGAAACTAAGTCGTCGAGCAACGCTGTCGTGTGTTTCAGGCTCTCAGAGACTCGAGAGAGGTCGCGGGCCTTGGCGTGCCCGAGTGCTGTGCATGTGACCTATGTGACCTCTGCGCCAGAGTGGGGCCAGCAGTTGCTGGAGGAGATCTAGTTACCTTATGGCGGACGGGAGCAGAGAGGGCAGCAGAAGATTGGAAGCCAGACATGCTGTCTGTATGCGTAGGAGTGTACAGTACTATGTAGTGATGGGGACGATGCCAGGCGGATGCACATCCCACGAGGCCACATGCCCATGATATGACATAGAGTACATAGCTATTCATGGCTACATTACATTATGCTGTCGAGGGGTTGGTGCAAAGCACTACTGGAGGTGAGCAAACTAATCGACACGTGAGGATCCCGGTAAATGCCACACCCCGTGACTGTCTTCCGCGATGATGAAGGGCGGGGGTTCCGTGCATCTCTCTACCTACCGTGCCCAAGGTCTCGAGCAGCAGCAGCACCGTCGTTTCTTCTACCTAACCCATCCAGATCATCTCTCAAGTAAATCCCGTCCACCACTATCCACTTCTGTCCACGTGTGAGCCAGCCCGCCCGCCTGCGACCTAGCAGCAGCAGCAAGACAACACAGTCAGCCAGGCGCGCACCTTCCGTTTCCTGCCAAACTTGAACATCCACCTCAGTCTCCCAGCCCGACAACGTCGAGCCACCCACCCACCACCGCCGCCGCCTCTCCAATCCTCAACACAACACCACCACCCACCTCGCACCTCGCACCACCACCTCACGCCGTGTCGTCCACCGCCGCTCGCACCGCACCCCATTCGCCTCCGCTCATATCACACCTCGCTTAACCTCTCTCTCTCTCCCCTCACTTCGCTGTAAACAAGACATCGCCGACGACCGCCCGCCCGACTTTCCCCCGTTGTCCCACCCGCTTGCGCGCCGTCGCCGTCACCACCACCGCCGCCCAAGCCCATACACCCAGCAATGTCACAGAACCGGCCATCGGCCTTTTCAAGCTTGAGAATGGGAGGTATGTTGAGCCACGCTTCGCCCGCCGTGCCGTGCCGTGCCCAGTGCTGACCAATACCGCAGAAGTCATCCGTGAGAAGGTCCAGGACGGCCTTACCGGCGAGACCAAGGAGATGCAGTACACCCAGTGCAAGATTGTCGGCAACGGATCCTTCGGTGTCGTTTTCCAGACCAAACTGTCGCCTTCCGGCGAGGATGCCGCCATCAAGCGCGTGCTGCAGGACAAGCGCTTCAAGGTGAGTACCAATGGCCCACGAGCTGCAACCTGTCGCACGTGCTGACGCTCCCCAGAACAGAGAGCTCCAGATCATGCGCATTGTCCGCCATCCCAACATCGTTGAGCTCAAGGCTTTCTACTACTCCAACGGAGACCGGGTACGCGATACAGATGCACTCATGGGTGTACAAACAGCTCTGATGGCAGCACAGAAGGACGAGGTGTACCTGAACCTAGTTCTCGAGTTCGTCCCGGAGACCGTCTACCGCGCCAGCCGTCACTTCAACAAGCTCAAGACCACCATGCCCATCCTCGAGGTGAAGCTTTACATCTACCAGCTGTTCCGCTCTCTCGCCTACATCCACAGCCAGGGCATCTGCCACAGAGACATCAAGCCGCAAAACTTGCTCCTGGACCCGAACTCTGGAATTCTCAAGCTGTGTGATTTCGGTAGCGCAAAGATTCTGGTGGAGAACGAGCCGAACGTCTCTTACATCTGCTCACGCTACTACCGTGCGCCGGAACTCATTTTCGGCGCGACAAACTACACCACCAAGATCGGTACGTCGGACCAGGAGCACGCGAGTGAAACATCAGCTGACATGTTACAGATGTGTGGTCCACTGGTTGCGTCATGGCAGAGCTCATGCTTGGTCAACCGCTTTTCCCTGGTGAGTCTGGCATTGACCAGCTCGTGGAAATCATCAAAGTGCTCGGAACGCCTACGCGCGATCAGATTCGCACCATGAACCCGAACTACATGGAGCACAAGTTCCCGCAGATCAAGCCTCATCCGTTCAACAAGGTAAGACAGCCATCCGGCTCGGAAAGTTAGATATCAGAGACTGACAATTTGCAGGTCTTTAGGAAGGCTGATCCGAATGCGATCGACCTGATCTCGAAACTGCTCGAGTACACGCCTACCCAGCGTCTTTCCGCAGTTGAGGCAATGGTTCACCCATTCTTCGATGAGCTCAGAGATCCGAACATCAAGTTGCCGGACTCCCGCCACGCCAACGGTGCACCGAAGGATATGCCCAATCTCTTCGAATTTACCCACCACGGTAAGAAGCCTCCCAGTTCGCTTTGTTGATTCCTTACTAATTGCTCTTTGCAGAACTTTCGATTGCCCCTAATCTCAACCACCGACTCGTGCCCGAACACCTCAAGCCGGTCTTGGCCGCGAAGGGTCTCGACATCGACAACCTGCAGCCCTTGACGAAAGATCAGATGATGGCCCGCCTGGATTGAGAGATGCTCTCGTCATCCAGCAGCAGGAGTTCAAACTCTGTGCGAAAACAAGAAAATCCCTTGGGTCGCAAGCAAAAAGCATTGAGCCAGAAATCATGAGACCCACGCAGCGATGCATTTTGTCCTTTGGATCGATAACTGTGGCGTTGCTAGCCGGTGTGCCCAGGCGTCTCCGGCGCAGTTCAAAAGGGCAAAACGAATGGGAGATAAGCGACAACTGGGGAACGGAGGCCACCGGAAATCGGGATGTGACAGTCAACAGGAATGGGAAAGAATACATCTGCCATTTGCGAAAGAGCGAGGGAATGGCTTGGTGCTTTGATTCTGCCAGTGTGTGTTTGTGCGTGTTTACTCGTCACTTCTGCAGCAGTGAGATGACCTGCTAGCGTAAAAGATGACAATTCTCTTCTCAGTTGACCGATTTATATTGTTTGTTCTCCTTTAAAAAAGCACGTCTAAGCAACTGACCTCAGAATGCCACAGGATGCGATCAAAGATTCGTCTTTGAGCATCAAGAACCTAATTGGAAAGGCTGTTTCCAGTACTTACAGCCCTGAGAGGGCGACGAGCACGACCTCAATCCAAAAAGATAAAATGCTGATCGTGGGCGGCTGTATTCCCCGACGGACAACACCACCACTAGATGCCCTAATATTTGATCGTCGGAAGAGATTGCAGGTTGCACGTGGACTAGACACGGCTCCACAAGTGGGCATCATTAGTTACCCAAACGCAAGGATTCTGAGTTACGCTACATCTGAGATCATTCTACTCTACTGACCCCAGTCGATGCCTCAGTAAGTCTCGTTCGAGAGGCGTAGAGGTAGAAGGAACTTGAGCACCTCAAGTCAAGGTTGGCACACTCCGGTCTATGAAATGAGGCTGGTGTGCCCGACTTCTATCATTACGTATAACACGATACAACGTGCATAGAGTGATGTCTGGAGTGCATGTAAAAGTTGAAGTTAAAGTGAAAGTCACATGCATGCCATTCAAATCTTGAAGCCTCAGGCTTGCCGGGAGGCCCGAAAGCTAAACCGATCCGTGTACCTCTAAGTTGGGAGCTGACGCGCGCTGCGCCATTGAAACACCAACAATCAACATATTCTTCGAGATGGCCGACTACGACCGTCGCGACAACAGGAACGACAGAAGAGATGGCGGGAGAGGCGGTGGAGGTGGTGGAGGCAAGAGGAAGAGATACAGAGGTAAGCCTCATGAAGCACAACTAAAGTGCACTTCTTGCGCAATCGCTAACAGCTTCCGAAGAGGACGACGACAACGAACGCGACTACCGCAACCCCCGCCACCGCCCTGAAGCTCCTCCGGGCACAAGAATCAAGCGTAACTTGCTCGAGATCGCCGAAGATGTGAATGGCCGTCCGCCAAGAGACATCAAGGAAAACGCCGTCCATGTCGCAAAGCTCACAGCAGACAACTGGGAGGATGAATACGTGCGGGAGACTTTTGGAACGGTGGTCATGAAGCTGTAAGCATGAAACGAACAACACAGACGAGATTCGGGATACTGATGCGTTGTAGGGTCGTTGAGCAGCCACTCAAGATACCCTTCGTCGCAGGCGCTGTGCTTTACGCCAATGCCGAGAAAAGCGAGGTCGCACGAGAGATCCTCGATCGCGCTGGTCCAATGTGTCAAGAAGCCCTGGATGCTGGCGATTGGAGGTCTTTCAAGCTTCTGTTGAGATTCCTCGCGTGCCTGGAGCCGCTGTACAAGGAGGATGGCATTGTGCCCATACTGGACGAGCTTTTCAACAGAGCTGTTGACCTTCAAACTGCTTCATCCGAAGACGTGAGTACACCTGACCTTCTACTAATGGGCTGCACACTGACAACTGTTATAGGTCGTGGGCATTGAGCTTGTCAAAATCATTCTATTCACGATCCCCTATCTTCTGGCGTCTAGCAACCACATCTCTCTGCAACAGAGAGCCTCCGAGCTTCTTGAGAAAACGGACATTGTCGCGTCTGCACCCCACGTCCTGGAAGCACTCGTGGACCCATACCCATCTCGTGAAGGCGAGGAGAAGCCGATGGCATTCGGTAGCCTCATTGGACTGCTGCAGCGCCAGCTGCAGACCGAGGCAGCCAGTGGCTGGAAGTTGACTTGCATTCCTCGCGTCTTCGAGCCACGCTCAAAAGCCACTGATGCTGCAGATGGTGAAGCAAACGGAAGTGCAGAGACCTCCGTTGCTCCTCAGCACGATTTCCCTACCATCAACATCCCCTCGCCGGTCAACCCGGGGCCCAAGCCGCTTTTCCCGGAGATCTTCTTCTCGCTGTACGCTGACCAGGAGATCGAGTCCGTGCCGCCCACTTCAACGGTTGCAGCCTCTCTCGTCCGGGATGCATTGGCAGACACCATTAACATCCTCAACTTCAACCGCAATGCAGCCGCTAAAATTTTGACTCAGATGGACAACTTCTGGACTCCTGGCGTCTTTGCTCGTCGCGAGACTGCTTTCGACAAGCTACGCGACTTCTCTTCAGACGCCTCGACTTGGAAGCCGGAAGACATCTCTGTTGATGCTATCTTCTCGCAGATCTGTCGTCTCCCAGCCTCCGAGCACAGACTTGTCTACTACCACTCACTCATCACAGAACTGTGCAAGATCTCACCAGCCGCTGTAGCTCCCAGTCTGGGTCGCGCCATCAGATTTCTGTTCCGCAGCCTTGAGTCCATGGACATGGAACTTACCTACCGTTTCATGGACTGGTTCGCGCACCACCTCAGCAATTTCGAGTTCCGCTGGAAATGGGGAGAATGGTAATGTCAACTCCTCGCACTTGTATTATCACTCATACTAACAAATTAATAGGATTCCTGAGATCGATCTCCCTGAAATTCACCCGAAGAAGGCTTTCATCAACGGTGTGCTCGACAAGGAGATCAGGCTGTCCTTCGCGAAGCGCATTCGCGAGACTCTACCCGGACCTTTCCACCCTCTCATTCCCGCAAGCAAGGAGAAAGACATGCCTGATTTCAAGTACGCCAACGACCAGACCCCTTTTGCGTCCGAGGGTCGTGAAGTTCTGGCATTGCTCAAGAAGAAGGCTCCCGAGGAGGAGATCCAAAAAGTGCTGGACACTGTCCAGGACCAGGCCGCGGCACATGGCTTCGAGGATCCACTTGTGCCGAGCACCGACATCTACATGACCGCCATCTTGAGCGTCGGTTCAAAGTCTCTATCCCATGTCCTGTCTACGATCGACCGCTGCAAGGAGCGCCTCCTGGCAGTTGGCACTCAGTCTGAACTCGCTCGTCGCCAAGTTATCGGCTCGGTTGTCGACTTTTGGGTTGATCACCCAGGCAACGCGGTCAACATCGTCGACAAGCTTCTCAACTACACCATCATCACGCCCATGTCGGTGATTGAGTGGGCACTCCAGGACCGCCTGGACCGCGGCCGGGCTCTCGCATCTGCGCAATGCTACGAGCTCATCTCCACCACCATGTTCAAGGTGACTGAGCGACTACGCCAGATTGTACAGACTCGCAACGACACGAAGGTTTCTTTCGACCAGCGCCAGCAGATCGATGAGGTGTTGCCGCGTGAGCGCCAGAGTGCTCGCGACATGTACGTTGCGATCGAGGATGCCGTGGCGGCCGTTGCGAGCGGTACCCAGGATGAGATGATCGAGCGCTACGATGACAACAACAGCGAACGTGACCTCATCACTCTCTGGGGTGAGCGCTGGGCACGCGTCTGGAGACGCAAGGCGGCTGTTGAGGAGGCAGTAGTGGGTGAGGCTGCTGTTGCGCCATTGGAGGAGCCCGAGCCTGAGCCGGTCGTTGCCGCTGCTGGTGGTGCTGCCGAGCCAGGCATGGACACTGCAGATGACATCTCGTGAAGAGGGTGCGGGTTGGGCTTCGAGCGACGTTCGGGCTGTTTTGCTGATGAATTTGGCGCATAGCAGTGGCGCACAGGACCGTTCTAGCAGCAGCCTGAAGTGTAAAAATTGCAACATTCAGGACACATGCTTTCCCGCGCCTGTACAATATATTACAAGTTCAGTCACGGGTTGACTGCTGTTTTGAGCCTCCTCTCCAGACATCGACCACATTCTCAACAAAGCTGTCCCTGATGTCGTGCTTCTATCATATTCGTCGGATCAGGAACATTTCACGTCTATCAGTAAGGGATGGATGCGTATCAAGTTGTGGTGCTTTCAAGTTCCGCCCATCGCTCTTTCCTTGCGTTTCCTTTCGCTCCTTCCTCTCGAATAAGTCACCTACCCAGCTCTGAGCTCGAGTCTCGCGGCGTTATTTGAGAGATAGGTACCCTCGTTTCCTTTCCCATGTCCCTTTCCTTCGATGAACCACTCGCACAGCACGTATCTCACCATCCTGGATACAGCTTGCGCATTCCTAACATACACAGCACCTAGCATCGTAGCAACCTAACGAGATGAATGCATGTAATCCTGTTTCGCTCTCACTTCATGCCAATTGCTGACGCTGTTCTAGCACACGAAGTCACAGCATGACTGGTGTAAGTTGACTATTCTCACGATGCACGCTCTCATCACTGTGGCAGTTGTACTCGATCCCAGCAGGCCTACTCGCTCGATGCCTACACACAGCCTCTGCAGCGTTTCTGGACGCTGGGCGCTCACTCGGGTTTGCAAGAACGCGTCGCACACCATGCATGATTGCGATGCCTCTCATGATCGCAACTGGAATCTGCTGCGGATCTCAAGTACATCAGCGCACATTCACAAGGAAGATGAGGGTACTCGCACCTCTGGCCCACCTCGAAATCCCTCCATTTGAACCCATGACAGTACATACATGTTAATTGTCCTCACAGGAGATGCAGCAGAAAGCCTGGCCGTTGCAGGTAGAGACCACATACCACTCCGCGCGTGAAGAGGCAGCAGCGGCAAATGAGCGTGCTGCAGTAACAGCAGCGGCCGTAGTAGAGGCAAGGGATCTTGCTCTGGTGGTTGGCTCGAAGTCGTCTACGATGGTATGACTTTTCCCAGCCCTTCTCGTTTGTACATCAGTGCTGAAAATGTCGTAGGTGATCGAGACTAACGTGAAAGAGAAGGCCGTTATCAGGAAAGTGTGATCGCGTCGAGGTGGACATGATAGCATGAACATGCATACAGCTTGCTACGGCTACGGCCATCAGTTACATTGAACAGCAATCGAACCAGGTGGCATTATTCAGGTTGCAGAAGCATAGGCGGAACTTCACGCGGGTCCGCTGTCATTCATATTCCAATAGCAGTTGAACCCTCATACCTATGCCTCTCGAATGGACGCCTATCACTTGTTGGAGTCACGTCTCCGCAGTATTGCTCAACAAAGCAGACTCGATCCCCTGTGGTGGCAATGAGTAGGTGACGGACATGTGTGACCAATTTCTGTCGCTATATAATATAAGTCATGAGGTAGCATCGTCTTTCTTCATGAATGGTATGGATTGTCATCGGATTGAGCACACGCAAGCTCGAACGAACAGCTACGGACACAAAACACGAAGAGCGCATACAAGACAGACCTCCTATCACAAGACTGCACTCTGTATCTCAAACGCCTACAGTCGAAGACGTATAGTGGCCGTGTTCTGACCGTACTGGAGTCGACATATCTATTATGAGGGTTAGGGTTGGGGTAAGACCATATCGCACATGGCCGGGCCTTCGAAGTATCCGAACAATAGACTCCGGAAAACTGCAGACGACAAGAAAATCTAGGGCGTGCTTTGATGCTTAAGGATTAGGTTGGTGTTATACAGAAGTGTATCACTTGACAGATCAACCCTATTTCCTTTGCCGGAGAACAAAGTGCCAAAGGCTAAAGAGACAGCTGTACTGCTGCGAGTTTAGAGGTCGATTTGTACAATCTCGAGAGACGACATGTACGCGGAGGAGGGTAGAGAGTCTATGAGTTTGATGCAGACTCACGTGCCTCAGCGGCGATTGATGACCTGATGGTGAGAATGCACCAAGCATCAGGTCAATCACCGCACCTAGAAACAAGAGTCTACTGTCCCGCACGAACGTAGATGACGGCCAGTTGGACAACGTCCATGGTCATACATGGCTTCCAATGGATGGCAACGAATGTCCTCATCGACCCGATTGACTTGCTACCCAAGCAGCAGCAATAATGTCACAGCGGACGGCATCGTCGACATGCCATGTCGGCTACTAGATTAGCCACCCTAGTCCAGACTATAGACCTGATTGCCGCGATTCCCGACGAGAACAACAACAATAATGGCGGTACGTCGTGTCCATCTCCATCTCCACCTCCCTCATGACATTCGTTCGTTCGTCAGTAACTGGCATAGCGGGCGTCTCGGGGAGAAGTTTCGGGTTATGCCTGTGGGGTTTCCTCTTGCCTGTGACCGCTAGTTAGCGTAAAGGAGCAACTGCATGTGAAAGACGATCGGTGGCGCCAGCGGTAGTGGCAGTAGTAGTGAAGGAATCTACGCCGAAAGCTGCGAGCTCTGAGCGAGTAATGAGTGAGCATACTACTACTGAGCCAGCCGTCCAGCTTGCTCGTGTGCCCGCAGACGTTGGCCGTAACGAGGGCTGGACGCGTGAAGAAGGATTCTGGGAATAAAATGGGGGGA
>Ga0265798_10001152_pt1 | contig 41915 bp, 30 predicted proteins | sample P3T30metagenome_FD_192430 | JGI IMG/M metagenome (GOLD analysis project Ga0265798, IMG submission 192430) | Plant litter microbial communities from East Loma Ridge, Irvine, California - P3 T30 | ecosystem: Environmental > Terrestrial > Plant litter > Unclassified | place: USA: California... | reverse complement strand
GCGCAGTGTGCCCGTCTGCGCATCGAACGCGCCGTAGCCCACACGGCTCACGCCCAGCGTTTCGCCCAGGATGCGCGCTGCCGTGTAGGCGATGTCCTCGGGCGTGCGCAGGTCGCGCAGCGCGTCCGTCAGGCGGATCAGCGCGTCGCGCCGGGTGTTGGCCTGGACCCGCTCCGTCACGTCGACACCTTCGACGAAGATGCCCTTGACCGTGCCTTCCGACGTGCGGATGGGCTGAAACACGAAGTCGATATAGCGTTCCTCGGTGGGGCCGCCGGCGACGGCCTGCACGGCATACAGCGCGCTGCTGGCGGCCAGCGGCCGGCCGCTGCGGTACACCTCGTCGAGCAGCGCCACGTAGGCGCGGCCGGCCGAGCCGCCGAAGCATTCGGCCACCGAGCGGCCCACCACGTCGCGGTGGCCCGTCAGTCGCAGGAAGCCCTGGTTCAGCAGGTCGACGCGGTGCTCGGGGCCGGACAGCATCGCCATGAACGTGGGCGCCTGCTGGAACAGGTCGGCGAACTGCTGGCTCTGGCGCACGTGCTGGGCCTGCGCCAGCAGTTCCGATTCCATCCGCACCGTCATCGCGCGCGCCTGCACGATGGCCGTCACATCCTCCACGCGGTGGAGGATGTGCGTCAGCGCGCCCTCCGCATCGAACACGGGGGTGTTGATGGGGCTCCAGTGACGCTGTTCGAAACCGCCCGGCATGCCGGCGATGGGAATGTCGTACTTCTGCACGGCCATCGTGTCCGGCGCGCCCGACTGCCGCACGCGCATCAGCGACGCGCGCAGGTTGGCCACGCCGTTCGCATCGGGGTCGTTCGGATTGTCGGGGAAGACGTCGAAGATATTCCGGCCCACGATGACCTCGCGCACCGTGGCGGTCGCGCGCAGGTACGCTTCGTTGACGGCGACGATCGTGAACTCGGGCGACAGCAGCAGGTACGGCGCGGGGCCGGCCTCGAACACGCGGCGGAAATCGGGCTCGCCGGCAGGCGGCGACGGACGGGATTCGCGTGCCGCGCGGCGTTTCTGGTGGCGCAGCGTGGACTGGGTTCCAGCCTGATTGTCGGGTGAACGGGCGGTGGTCATGGCTGTGGAATGGGTACGTTACGACAGCATGCCAGATTTTGACCGCTTGTTGTTTATTGTTACCGGGCAGCGGCACGTTGGTCGTGCGCGCCTCGACATGGTATACTAGTGGGTTCAAGTGCAGCCGCACTCGCAGTTTTTCTGTAAACACAACGACTATGTCAAATACAAAACGCGCAATTCGCAACATCGCCATCATCGCTCACGTCGACCACGGCAAAACCACCCTCGTGGACCAACTGCTGCGCCAGTCGGGCACCTTCCGTGAAAACCAGCAGGTCGACACTCGCGTCATGGACTCGAACGACCTCGAAAAAGAGCGTGGCATCACGATTCTGTCGAAGAATTGCGCCGTCGAGTACGAAGGCACCCACATCAACATCGTCGATACCCCGGGCCACGCCGACTTCGGCGGTGAAGTCGAGCGCGTGCTGTCGATGGTCGACTCCGTGCTGCTGCTGGTCGATGCGCAGGAAGGCCCGATGCCACAGACGCGTTTCGTCACGCGCAAGGCACTGGCGCTGGGCCTGAAGCCGATCGTCGTCGTCAACAAGATCGACCGTCCGGGCGCGCGCGCCGACTGGGCGATCAACCAGACGTTCGAACTGTTCGACAAGCTGGGCGCCAACGACGAGCAGCTGGACTTCCCGATCGTCTACGCATCGGGCCTGAACGGCTACGCCGGCCTGGACGAATCCGTCCGCGGCGGCGACATGAAGCCGCTGTTCGAAGCGATCCTGCAGCACGTTCCTGTCCGTGATGACAATCCTGACGGCCCGCTGCAGATGCAGATCACGTCGCTGGACTACTCGTCGTACGTCGGCAAGATCGGCATCGGCCGCATCTCGCGTGGCCGCGTCAAGGCCGGCCAGGATGTCGTCGTTGTCGACGGTCCGGGTGCAACCCCGATCAAGGGCCGCATCAACCAGGTGCTGAACTTCAAGGGCCTGGAACGCGTGCTGGTCGACGAAGCCGTCGCCGGCGACATCGTCCTGATCAACGGTATCGAGGAAATCGGTATCGGCTCCACCGTGTGCGCACCGGACACGATCGATCCGCTGCCGATGCTGACCGTCGACGAGCCGACGCTGACGATGAACTTCATGGTCAACAACTCGCCGCTGGCCGGCCGCGAAGGCAAGTTCGTCACGTCGCGCCAGCTGCGCGACCGCCTGGACAAGGAACTGAAGGCCAACGTGGCACTGCGCGTGGCACCGACCGACGACGACACGATCTTCGAAGTGTCGGGCCGCGGCGAACTGCACCTGACGATCCTGATCGAAAACATGCGTCGCGAAGGTTTCGAGCTGGCGGTTTCCCGTCCGCGCGTGGTGTTCAAGATGGTCGATGGCGTGCGTCATGAGCCGTATGAAAACCTGTCCGTGGACGTGGAAGAAGCCAACCAGGGCGGCGTCATGGAAGAACTGGGCCGTCGTCGTGGCGACCTGCAGAACATGGAATCGGACGGCAAGGGCCGCGTGCGCCTCGAGTACCGTATCCCTGCGCGTGGCCTGATCGGCTTCCAGGGTGAATTCATGACGCTGACGCGCGGCACGGGCCTGATGAGCCACGTGTTCGACGCCTACGCTCCGGTCGACAACACCCGCGGCGAGCTGGCTGGCCGCCGCAACGGCGTGCTGATCTCGCAGGACGACGGCGCCGCCGTGGCCTACGCGATCTGGAAGCTGCAGGATCGCGGCCGCATGTTCGTGTCGCACAACGACCCGGTCTATGAAGGCATGATCATCGGTATCCACTCGCGCGACAACGACCTGGTCGTCAACCCGATCAAGGGCAAGCAGCTGACCAACGTGCGTTCGTCCGGTACCGACGAAGCGGTGCGCCTGGTGCCGCCGATTCAGATGTCGCTGGAATACGCCGTCGAATTCATCGAGGACGACGAACTGGTCGAGATCACGCCGAAGTCGATCCGCCTGCGCAAGCGCTTCCTGAAAGAGCACGAGCGCAAGAAGGCTTCGCGCGAAGCGTAATCCCCGTCAGTCACTGACAAAAGCCGCCGGCATCCGCGAGGAGCCGGCGGTTTTTTTTATGGGGACAGGCACCTATCTTCGGGTCTCCGACCCGAAGATAGGTGCCTGTCCCCGACGTTCAGTCGCTACATTCTCCGAGCACTAACCGCTCAATCGGATGACCAAAACTCGCCGTTAATCATCATGCTGATTCTTTGAAATCACGCGACTTTTCAAGCGTATCCCTCCCCTAGAATAAAAAACAGCAGGGCAAGACAGCCCGCAGAACACAGGCCAATCAAAGGCCGACACCGGAGGAGATCAACGTGACCGAGCATTCGAACACCCGTCGTGCCCAACCCCGCAACTGCCGCATGACCGCCTGCGCGTTTGCCGCGGCGCTGCTTGCCGCGCAGGCCGCCCATGCGCAGGACAGCGCAGCTGCGCAGACCAACGCGCCAGCCGCCACACCTGCGGTCATCCCATCCTCCAGCGCGGGCGCCAGCGGCGCGCAGGGCCGCCAGGCCGGTAGCGGCGACCAGGGCAGCGTCGTCATGGTCGTCGGCACGCGCAAGTCCGTCGCCTCCGCGATCGACCGCAAGATCCGCAACGCCACCGTCTCCGATTCGCTGGTGGCCGAGGACATCAACCAGTTCCCCGACAAGAACGTGGGCGAAGCGCTGTCGCGCATCACGGGCGTGCAGCTGTCGCGCTCCTTCGGCGAAGGCTCGCAGGTGGCGATCCGCGGCGTCGAGCCGGACCTGAACCGCGTCGAGATCAACGGCATGTCGGTGCTCAGTACGGGCGGCGGGGCAGGGCGCGGCGCCGAGCTGCGCGAGCTGGCCTCCGAACTGATCGAGTCGATCGACGTCTTCAAAGGCACCACTGCGGACATGACGGAAGGCGGCGTCGGCGGCACCGTCAGCATCAAGACGCGCAAGCCGCTGGACTTCAAGCAGCGAACGATTGCCACGACGATCTCCGGCGAACATTCCACGAGCCGCGGCGGCGTCGATCCGCGTGCCAGCCTGCTGCTGGCGGACCGGTTCTTCGGCAACCGGCTCGGCCTGATGGCGAATCTCGTCTACGACAAGGTGCTGACGCAGAACGACTACGCCCGCAACACGTCGTGGCGCTTCCTGCGCGACTGGGACATGTCGGCCGAGAAGACGGTGGTGAGCCGGGACCCGGCACTGGCTGCGATTGCCACGAAAGCCGGCTGTGACGCCGCAGCCGACAAGACCGCCTGCCTGAACCAGTGGAACGACTACTCGCCCGGCATCCCACGCTACGGCATCTGGACGCGCGACCACAAGCGTTCGTCGGCCGAGCTGACGGCGCAGTATGAATTCGCCAAAGACTTCCGCGCCTTCGTCAGCTACCAGGACAACAAGCAGGACCAGCGCCTGAACGACCGCAATTACGGCACCAACTTCGAGAACATCAACCGCCTGTACAACGCCGGCAAGGCGCCCGTGTATGACGGCGCCGGCAGGCAGACGACGGCCGGCACCTGTAACGCCGTCTCGACCACCGGCACGCCCGCCGGCATGACGGTGCGCGACCATTACGTGACCGAGTACACCGTCGGCGACTGTCTGTACGCGGCAGGGCAGGGCGGGCAGGGCGCGTTCTACACGTCGGCGCGCGATTTCTCGCTGAACGTGCGCTCGAAGTACTATTCGACGGGTTTCAACTTCAAGCGTGACCGCCTGGAGGCGGAAGGGCTGATCGGCAAATCGAAGTCCGACTACATCAGCCAGAGCAACAACGTGACGATGACGATGGACGCGCCGGGACTGAAGGTAGCGCTGGACAACCAGGGCCTGCCGCACTTCGGCTTCCCGGCCGGGTATTCGCCGGAGGACAGCAGCGCGTACACGCAGGTGCAGCTGCAGTACCGTCCCGAGGAAGTGAAGAACACGGAAGACCAGGTCAAGCTCGATCTGAAGTACCGCCTCGACACGCCGTTCTTCACCAAGATCTGGTTCGGCGCGCAGGCACGCAAATCGACGGGACGCCAGTACAAGGGCGGCGGCTTCCTGCGCTACACGGGCGACAGCCTGTCGGACGTCAGCGACGACGTCATCGTCCCCAGCGCGAACATCAACCAGACGCTGATCTACGACCCGAACTGGCGCGGCACGCCACGTCCTGCCGACAACCAGTCGCTGCTCAATCCCTACAGCTCGACCCAATACGCGACCGCGGCCCAGATGGCGCAGCTGATCGACACGATCCGCACGCGTTCGCCCGGTTCCTTCTTCAAGGGCTTCGACAACGTCAGCAACCTGCCGTCGAACTGGATCGCGCCGGACTTCAACAAGGCCGCGCCGTTCTTCGACCTGGCGCACTTCAACCACGACCTGGTGCAGAGCGCCCGCGCCAGCGACGGCAACGTCTACGCGCAGATTCCCTCCTACGGTGCGGAGGAGCGGGTGCGGTCCGGCTACGGCCGGCTGGACTTCGATACGGAGCTGTTCGGCTATGCAATCAACGGCAATGTGGGCGCGCGCTATACGCATACCCGCGCCGTGGCGACCGGGTCGTACCAGAACAAGATCCGCGTCGCGACCGGCACGGGCGTCTCCGGCTATACCGACTATATCGTGGAAAACGGCACCTCCAGCGTGGCGAACTCGTACCACGACGTGCTGCCCAGCGTGAACGCGATGACGTGGCTGGTGCCCGACATCTTCCTGGCGCGCGTCGGCTGGGGCAAGGTGATGTCGCGTCCGCGCATCGACCTGCTGGCGCCGAACGCCACCTGCACCCTGCACAGCGGCAGCAGCGCTTTCGGCGGCGACGGCACAGACGACTGCACGGCCGGCAATCCGGACCTGAAACCGTTCCGTGCGACGAACACGGACCTGTCGCTCGAATACTATCCGGGCCCGGACACACAGGTCAGCGTCGCGTTCTTCAGGAAGGACATCTCCAGCTACATCCTGGAAAAGCAGCTGCAGAAGAACGTGGACGTCTTCCACGACGGGACGAAGTGGGACGTGACGCAGCCGGTCAACGGCAAGGGCGCGACAACGAAAGGCATCGAGATCACGGCGCGTACCGCGTTCACGTTCCTGCCCGGCTGGCTGGGCGGCTTCGGCGGCGATGTGAACTACACCCGCATGACCTACAAGTATGCGGCCGGCACGGAGCGCCTGAACATCCTCGATGGCACCGTGCTGTCGTATCCGGGCCTGTCGAAGAACAGCTACAACGTGGCGCTGTGGTACGACCGTGGCCCGGTCAACGCGCGCATTGCCTACAACGCGCGCGACCGCTACTACACGGGCGGCAACGACGTGTCGGGCAATCCGAACTTCCAGGAGAAGACGGGCTACCTCGATGCCAAGCTCCAGTACCGCTACAATGAGAACATCACGTTCTCGATCGAGGGCAAGAACCTGACGGACCAGGAGGAGATCACCGATGCCGGGGACCTGTTCCGCGTCAACGAGCTGGCCTTCTCCGGGCGCCGTTACTACGCCAGCGTTTCGCTCAAATTCTGACCATGCGCCTTGTATCGCTCGGCGCCGCGGGCTTCGTGCTCGCGGCGTTTTTCGCTTCCGCCGCCGCCACGGTGTTCCACAACCCGTTGGTGCTGCAGCGCGCCGATCCGCACGTGACCTTGCAGTCCGACGGCCAGTACTATTTCACGGCGACGGTGCCGGAATACGACCGCATCGAACTGCGGCGCGCACGCACGCTCGACGGCCTGCGCGATGGCGCGGCGAAGGTCGTCTGGCGCAAACATGCGTCCGGGCCGATGAGCCATCACATCTGGGCGCCCGAGTTGCATCGCATCGACGGCAAGTGGTACCTGTACTTCACGGCCGGCCGCGCCGATGCCATCTGGGACATCCGCCTGTACGTGCTGGAAAACGCGTCGGATGATCCGTTCCGCGGCGAGTGGATCGAACGCGGTCAGTTGAAGACGGGCTGGGAATCGTTCTCGCTCGACGCGACGACGTTCGCGCTGGACGGCAGGCGCTACCTGCTGTGGACCCAGCGCCCGCGCGACAGCGCGCAACACGTCACGGCAATCTACATCGCGCGGATGGATACGCCGCTGTCGATCGCCGGCCCGGCCACGCTGCTGTCGCAGCCCGACTACGCGTGGGAGAGGGTCAAATACGCCGTCAACGAGGCTCCTGCCGTGCTGGTAAGGAACGGCCGCGTGTTCGTCACGTATTCCGCCAGCGCGACGGACGCGAACTACGCGCTGGGCATGCTCACCGCGCCCGCCGGCGCCAACCTGCTGGACGCACGCTCCTGGACCAAATCGCCGCAGCCGGTATTCGCCAGCAGCGCCGCCAACGGCCAGTATGGGCCAGGCCACAACTCGTTCACGACCACGCCGGACGGCAAGACCGACATCCTGGTCTACCACGCCCGCAACTACCGCGACATCGTCGGCGACCCGCTGAAGAATCCCGACCGTCACACGCGCGCCCAACCTATCACGTGGCGCGCCGACGGCACGCCGGACTTCGGCGCACCCGTCGCGGATTGAGAAGCGCCGGTGGTACTGCGGAGCCGTCGGCCGCGGATGATGCCGGGGACTGGCTCCTCTTCGGGCGAACGCCCGACGAGGTGCCTGCCCCCGACGTACTGCGTGAAGCAGGAACATCGGGGTCAGGTCCGACATTCGGACATTGCGGAACGGAACATCGGGGTCAGGTCCGACATTCGAATAAAGGGGTCAGGTCCGACATTCGGACATTTCAACCGCGTTCATGTCCGAATGTCGGACCTGACCCCAATTTAGTTCAGCTGGGCCAGCCACGCGTCGCGGTAAGCCCCCAACCCGCGCAACGCCAGCGGCGCCGCGATGGTCGACCGCACCCGTGGCACGCCGCCCCAGTGGGCCAGCATCCAGCCGCCGCACGTGGTGCCGCTGGCGTCGTCGGTCACCGCGACGGACTGGCCTGGCCGCAGGGCCGCCAGCAGCGACGCGAAATGCGGGTTATTCGTAAAGCTGCCTTCGACGACGATGGCGTCATCGGCACCGAGCGCCGTCAGGCAGTAGTCGCTCATCAGCACGCAGTACAGGGTCGCCAGCGCGCAGCGTTCCCTGTCGTTGACGGGCGCCGGACCGGCGATGCTGCCGGCGCGGCCGGCAAACGGGCCGCCGGCGCCGGCAAAGCCGGGCAGCGCGTAAGTGCCGCCGTCGATCATGCGCTGCAGCGCGGCTGCGTCGCAGGACGCCGGGTTGGCGCCCGCCAGCTCGGCGAATTCGCGTCCGCCCATGAAGCGCATGCTGGGCACGGCGTGGCCCAACGCGCTGGTATTGGCCAGCATGTCCGCTTCCTCGCGCAGGCCGTCCAGCGACTTGCCCGGTGCCGCGGCGATGACCCACGTCCCCGTGGACAGCACGGCGGGAACGTCGGTGCCGCCCAGATGGCGCAGCAGCGACGCATTGCTGTCGTGGATGCCGCAGACGACGCGGCAGCCGGCGGGCAACCCGGTTTGCGCGGCCAGCGCGGGCAGGATCGTGCCGAGCGTGTCCCAGGCGCGGCGCAGCGGCGGCATCAGTCCCTGCCAGCCCATCTTGTCGACCAGCCCCGAATACTGCTGGCGCGCCGGGTCCCACAGGTCCGTATGGCAGCCCAGCGACGTCACTTCGCCGGCGGCCACGCCGCACAGCCGCCACGCCCAGTATTGCGGATACATGAGGATGTGGCGCGTGCGCGCGAACTCGATCGGGTACGCCGTCGCCAGCCATGCCAGTTGCCGGCCCAGGTTCAGGCCAGCCGGCAGCCGCGGCGAACGCGTGTCCGCGTACGCCGGCCGCATGGTGAGATACTGCGCCAGCGGGGCGGCCGGTTCGTGCTCGTAGTCCGCGATCGGCAGCGTCAGGCCGTCGTCATCGACCAGCGCCGCCGTCGCGCCGTGCGTGACGGGCACGATGGCATCGATCGTCGCCAGCGTTGCAAACTCGCGCAGGCAGTGCAGCATCCAGTGCCAGATGCCTTCCGCGTCGTGGTGCGGATAGGGGCCGTCGCGCAGCACGGCATTGGCGCGGCGGCGCTCGGCCAGTTGCCGTCCCTCGGCGTCGATCAGTGCCAGCTTGACGTTGGTCTTGCCGATATCGAGAACGACAGTCGCCGTCATTTCGCCACCTTGCGCCCGCGCAGCAGGCGTGGCACGGCAATCGTCACGAGCAGCAGCAGGCCGATGACGATCGTCATGTAGATGCCCGGCACGTTCGCCAGCGACAGGCCGTACGTCACGGTGCCCAGCGTCAGTACGGCCAGCAGCACGCCGCCGATGGTGCCCGCGCCGCCGGCGATGCTGACGCCGCCCAGGATCACCATCGTGATCACTTCCAGTTCCCAGCCCATGGCGATATTCGGCCGCGTGCTGCCGATGCGGCCCGTCAGCAGGTAGGCCGCCAGACCCGCCATCGCGCCCGTCAGCATGAACAGCACGAGGCGGTAGCGATTGACTTCGATGCCGGCAAAGCGCGCCGCCACCGGGTTGTTGCCGATGGCGTAGATGCGCCGGCCCCAGCGCGTCGCATGCAGCACCACGGCGAAGATCGCGGCGAACGCCAGCAGCACAACGAACTCGCGCGGAATCACGTCGAAGAAGTAGCCTTGCCCCCAGTCGGCCATCAATTGCGGGTAGCCGGTAAATGCCTTGTCGCCCAACACGACGCTGGCCAGGCCGCGGAACAGCGAGACGGTGCCGATGGTGACGACAATCGACGGCAGCGCGAAGCGCGTCACCAGCACGCCGTTCAGCAGGCCGCACGCGGTGCCGGCCGCCAGCGCGACGGGCAGCAGCAGCGCCGGCGGCAAGCCATGGGTGTTGGCCAGGCCGAGGGCGACGGAGCACAGCGCCAGGATGCCGGAGACGGAAATGTCGATCTCGCGGCAGATGATCAACAGCGCCATCGGCAGTGCGATCAGCGCCTTCTCGCTGAAGTTGAACGTACCGTCGGCCAGGTTGTACGGGTCGAGGAAGTTCGGCACGAGGATGCCGTTGACGAGAAACGCGGCCACGAAAAGGAGGGCCAGCAGCGTCTCCCATTTGCCCAGCAGGGCCCCCAGCCGGAAGCCGGGGCGGTCGAGGATCGTGTAGCGCGAGCTGTGGGTGATGGTCATGTTGGCGGTCGATGAGTTCATGCGGCACCCCGTTGCAGCAGGTGCAGGGGCAGGATCTGGCGGCCGCCATGCTTGCCGTCGCGGGCGTTGATCAGCACCGCGGCCAGGATGACGAGGCCCGTCAGCGCGCTTTGCCAGAACGGCGACACCTGCACGACCGGCAGCGCGTTGCCGATCACGGCCAGGAACAGCGCGCCCAGCACGGCGCCGGTCACGCTGCCCGTGCCGCCGGCGATGCTGATGCCGCCGATGACGCAGGCGGCGATCACGGTGAATTCAAAGCCGTAGGCGATCTCCGTGTAGGCGACGGCATAGCGCGCCACCCACAGGTAGCCGCACAGGCCGGCCATGGCGCCGGACAGGCCGTAGGTCCACAACAGCCGGCGCGCCATCGGAATGCCGACATAGCGCGCGCACGACGGCGCATTGCCGACGGCGTACAGGTCACGCCCGAAACGGCTGTGGCGCGCAATGAACCACGCCGCCAGCACGGCGGCGGCCGCGATCCAGACGAGGTGCGTGACGCCCAGCAGGCGAGTCAGCGGAAACGCGATGAACGCCTGCGGCATCTGGTGCGACGACACCCACGCGCCGCCGGACAGCACGAACACGAGGCCGCGATACACGCTCATCGTACCGAGCGTGACGACGATCGGGGGCAGCTCCAGGTAGCCGATCAGCCAGCCGTTGACGAGGCCCAGTACCAGGCCGATGGCGGTGGCGGCCAACACCACTGCAAGCAGCGGCAGCCCCGGATGGCGCGACGCCAGCAGCGCGGCCATCATGCCCGACAGCGCCAGGTTCGACGCCACCGACAGGTCGACGCCGCGTGTGACGATGACGAGCATCTGCGTCAGCGCCAGCATGGTCAGGAGCGTGCTGTCGGTCAGCAGGTTGGACAGGCTGGCGGCGCTGACGAACACCGGCGAACGCAGGCCCACGAGGCACACCAGCACGACAATGGAGCAGGCCAGCAGCGTTTCGCGTTGTCTGAGCATGTTCATGCGGCCTCCGGGACATCTTCATTGCAGCCGGATGCTGCCGCGATGACGTTCTCCGGCGTCGCCTCCAGCCGCGAGAATTCGCGCTGCACGCGGCCCTGGTGCATCACCACGATGCGGTCGGCAAGCCCCAGCACTTCGGGCAGTTCGGACGACACGAGGATCACGGCCAGCCCCTGGCTGACCAGCTGGCCGATGAAGCGGTGCACGGCGGCCTTGGAGCCGATGTCGATGCCCTTGGTCGGCTCGTCGAGGATGATCACCTTCGGATTCGTCGCCAGCCATTTGCCCAGCACGACCTTCTGCTGGTTGCCGCCCGAGAGCTCGGCCACGTGCTGGCACAGGTGGCTGGCCTTCAGTTCCAGCTGCTCGCTGTAGTGGCGCGCCACGGCATTCTCCTCGGCGCGGCGCCCGCGCAGGAAGAAGCCGATGCGGTCCAGGATGGGCAGCGTGATGTTGTGCAGGATCGGCATCGTCAGGTGCGCGCCCTGGTGCTGCCGGTCTTCCGGCACGTAGGCGATGCCGTGCCGTATCGCGTCGGCGGCGCAGCCGATGCGCACCGATGCGCCGTCCAGTTTTACGGTGCCGCGCGCCAGTGGGCTCAAGCCGAACAGCGCCTGCATCACTTCCGAGCGGCCGGCGCCAACGAGGCCATAGAAGCCGAGAATTTCGCCCTGGCGCAGCGTGAAGCTGACGTTGTCGAATTCCGTTGGATGGCAGAAGCTGTCCACCTCGAGCAGTACGGGACCGGGCGCCACGTCCGCTTTCGGATAGGCATCCTGCACGGCACGGCCTACCATCAGCGCAACCAGGTCCGCTTCCGTCACGTCGGCGATGCTGCCGCTGGAAACGTACTGGCCGTCGCGCAGCACCGTGTAGCGGTCCGCCACGGCAAAGATCTCGTCGAACTTGTGCGTGATGAAGATGATCGCCGTGCCGGCCGCGCGCAGCTGGCGTACGATGCGGTACAGTTCCTGGATCTCGCGCTGCGACAGCGCGGCCGTGGGCTCATCGAGGATGACGACGCGGGCCTGCTGCGACAGCGCCCGCGCGATCTCGACGAAATGGCGCTGCGCGACCGACAGGTCTTTGACTTTCGCCCGCACGGGCAGCGCCACTTCCAGCCGCGCGAACAGCTGCGCCGCTTCCTCTTCGATGCGGCGCCAGTCGATGCGGCCGCCCTTGACGGGCTGCCGGCCCACGTAGATGTTCTCGGCCACCGTCAGCTCGTCGAACATCACGCTTTCCTGGTGCACGGCCGTGATCCCGGCCGCCATCGCGTCCTGCGCGTTGGCGAACCTGACGGGCTGGCCGCCCAGCAGGATGCTGCCTTCGTCGGGCTGGTAGATGCCGGTCAGCGTTTTCACCAGCGTGGACTTGCCGGCGCCGTTCTCGCCGATCAGCGCCATGACTTCGCCGGCCGCCACGGATAGCGCTACCTTGTTGAGCGCCACGATGCCGGCAAAGCGCTTGCTGATGCCAGCCAGCTGGAGGACAGGGCTGTGCGAGTGCGTTCCCGGCGCTGCCGGTTCATGAAGAGTCGCTGCCATGGTTTAAAAGATCTTCGAGAACTGGTCGATATTGGCGGCGTTGTACGTGAACGGCTCGGCCATCGAGGCCTCGCCCTTCGCGTCGATGGCGATGCTGCCCATGCGTCCCGCGTCCACCTTGCCGCCCGCTTTCGCGTCCGGATGGCCCTTGACGAAATCGTAGGCCGCATACGTGGCCGCGTAACCCAGGTCGATCGGATTCCAGATGGCGAACTCCTTGACGGCGCCGCTCTTCACATGACCGGCCATTTCGGACGGCAGGCCCAGACCGGTGACGTACACCTTGCCGACCAGCTTCTCGTCGACGACCGCCTTGCCGGCCGCGTTGATGCCGACGGTGGTGGGGGCGATGATCGCCTTCAGGTTCGGGTAGCTGCGCAACAGGCCCTGCGCCTCGCGGTAGCTCTTGTCCGACTGGTCGTCGCCGTAGACGGTGGTCACGAGCTTCAATTTGGCGAATTCCGGCTTGGCCAGTTCGGACTTCATCACGTCGATCCACAGGTTCTGGTTTGTCGCCTGGGCCGATGCGGACAGGATCGCGATCTCGCCGGCGCCGCCGATGGCGCTGCCGGCCATCTCCAGCTGCTTGCGGCCGATCAGCTGGGCGTTCGACGGGTTCAGCTGCATCAGCCGGCCTTCGGGCGCCAGGCCGCTGTCGAACGAGATCACCTTGATCCCGCGCTGCATGGCCTTCTTCGCGATCGGTACCAGCGCGTTTGGATCGTTGGCGGAGATGACGATCGCGTTGACCTTCTGGCTGATCAGCGAGTTGATGATTTCGATCTGGCCTTCCGCGCTGGGCGTGGTCGGACCCGTGTAGATGATCTCGACGTCCTTCAACTGCGCCGCCGCTTCCTTCGCGCCCGTGTGGGCCGCGTCAAAGAAGCCGTTGCCCAGGCTCTTGACGACCATCGCGATGCGGATCTTGCCATCGGCCGGCGCGGCCGGCTTGTCGCCGCAGGCGGCCAGCACGCCCAGTGCCAGCATTGACGCGAGCAGGGCTCTCCTATTGAATGCGCGCGGGCTCAATGCGATGTCTCCGTATGGTAAATGCTCTGTGCCTGGAATTCGAAGCCGTACGGGAACGACATCGGCGGCTGCGGCGCCGGCACGGCTTCCGGTGCGACGGTAACCACCTTGACGCCGGACTGCTCCAGCAGCTGCACGGCCGCGTCGGATGCGTAGGTATCGGTAATGACGGTCGAGACGCGATCGAGACCACACAGGATCAGGCCCGCCTTCTTGGCGAACTTCGAGCTGTCGGCCAATACGATCAGTTCCTCGGCCTGGCCGATCAGGCGCTTCTCGGCCTGGATCAGCAGCGGGTCCGCTTCCATCAATCCCAGCAGCGACAGGCCGTAGACGCTCATGAACATCTTGGCGGCGTAGTGGTGCTGCGTGATGTCGTTGTCGAACGGGGAGAGGATCACGTTCTGCTCGCGATACACCTTGCCGCCCGGGAGGATGATCTCGTTCTCGCTGGAGACCAGCAGGCGCTCGGCCATCAGGAAGGAATTCGTCAGGATCTTCAGGTGCTTATCGACGAGGAATTCGGCCATCATGAAGGTGGTCGTGCCGCCGTTGATGACAATGGTCTCGCCTTCGTCGCACATGCTGGCCGCGTAGCGGGCGATGGCGCGTTTGCGCTCGGCAAAGCACTGGATATTGTGCTCGAAGGTTTCGCTCGTCAGCGCGAAGTTGCGCTTCTTCTGCGCCAGGTTGGCCGCGCCGCCGCGGGTCCGCGTCAACAGATTGCGCGCCGCCAGCCAGCTGATGTCGCGGCGCACGGTGGCGGGGGAAGCGCTGAGCCATTCGACCAGTTGTGAAACGCTGGCGTTCTGGTGCTCGGCGAGCAGCTTCAGCAAACGTTTACGGCGCTTGTGATTAACCATTGTCGTCTCCTTTATGTTGATCCTACTTCTCAGGCAAAGCCCGGAGTGGTCTGTTTGTTAACGGTAGAGGCTAAACACTTCAATTTCGGTCGTCAATCACCAACTGCTCAATACCGTGACTATTTGCCCACAGCTGCGTGAGCGGATGCGCGTTTCAATCATCCTCATGATTAATTCATTCTTGGTCATCCGGTTGAGCGCTTGTGCATTGACACCCCAAGGGCCACTGTTTTCTACTGACTGCGCTTGCCAGGGAGGCGAACGCCCGGCAAAACAGAACGCAAATCAACGACGGAGAACGTATGACGGCATCGCATGAATCAGCGCAGGGAAATGAGAAGTCCGGAAAGGAAAAGCAGCCCATCGCATCGTTATGGGACGACGCGCAGGCGGCCGCCATGAGCGAGCCGGAACTGCTGCTGTACCGCTCCAACCTGCTGGGCTCCGACCTGCGCATCACCAATTTCGGCGGCGGCAATACGTCGGCCAAGGTGATGATGGCAGACCCGCTCAGCGGCGAACAGGTCGAGGTGCTGTGGGTGAAGGGCTCCGGCGGAGACCTGGGCAGCATCAGGCTCGATGGCTTCTCGACGCTGTACATGGACAAGCTGCGCGCGCTGAAGGGGCGTTACCGCGGGCTGGCGCTGGAAGACGAGATGGTGGCCTACCTGCCGCACTGCACGTTCAACCTGAACCCGCGCGCGGCCAGCATCGACACGCCGCTGCATGCCTATATCGACCGCAAGCACGTCGATCACATGCACCCCGATTCCGTCATCGCGATCGCCGCCTGCGCCAACAGCCGCGCGCTGACGCAGCGCATCTTCGAAGGTGAACTGGGCTGGCTGCCGTGGCAGCGCCCGGGCTATGACCTGGGCCTGAAGCTGGAAGAGGTATCGCAAGGCCAGCCGCAGCTGAAAGGCATCATCCTCGAAGGGCATGGCCTGTTCACGTGGGGCGATACGGCGAAATCGTGTTATGAAAACACGCTGGCGATGATCCAGCGCGCCGAGGAATGGCTGGGCGCGAACGTGAAGCAGCCCGTGTTCGGCGGCGCCGCCGTCACGCCGCTGCCGGCCGAGGAGCGTGCCGCGCTGGCGGCCCGCCTGATGCCGCTGCTGCGGGGGAAGGTGAGCAAAGGCGTCAGCAAGACGGACTTCAAGCTGGGGCACTTCGACGATTCGGAGGCCGTGCTGGAATTCGTCTGCAGCCGCGACCTGCAGCCGCTGGCGGCGCTGGGCACGTCCTGCCCCGATCACTTCCTGCGCACCAAAATCCGCCCGTACGTGATCGAATTCGATCCCGCCAACCCCGACTTCGACAAGGTCGCGGCCAGCCTGGATGAAGGCCTGGCGCGCTACCGCGACGATTACGTGGCGTACTACGAACGCTGCAGGCACGATAACAGCCCGGCCGTGCGCGACGCCAATCCGATCATCTACCTGATCCCCGGCGTGGGCATGCTGTCGTTCGCCAGGGACAAGGCCACGGCGCGCATCGCGGGCGAGTTCTACGTCAACGCGATCAACGTGATGCGCGGCGCGAACGGCGTCGATACGTATGTCGGCCTGCCGGAACAGGAAGCGTTCGACATCGAATACTGGCTGCTGGAAGAAGCGAAACTGCAGCGCATGCCGAAGCCGAAAAGCCTGGCCGGCCGCATCGCGCTGGTGACGGGTGGCGCCGGTGGCATCGGCCAGGCCGTGGCGCGCCAGTTGCTGGCCGAAGGCGCCTGCGTGATGCTGACCGATATCGACGCCGAAGCGCTGGAAGGGGCACGCGAGAACCTGGCGAAAGCGGGCGGCAAGGACAGCGTGGCGGGCGTGGTCGCGGACATCACCCGCGAGGAGGATGTCGAGCAGGTGCTGTCGGCCTGCGCGCTGCGCTTCGGCGGCGTGGATCTGCTGATCTCGAACGCCGGCATCGCCTCATCGAGCCCGCTGGAAGACACCACGCTGGACGTCTGGAACCGCAATCAGGACATCCTCGTCAAGGGCTACTTCCTTGTCAGCCGCAGCGCGTTCCGCACGATGAAGCAGCAGGGACTGGGCGGCAGCATGGTTTTCGTCGCCAGCAAGAACGGTCTTGTAGCCTCGGCCGGCGCATCGGCCTACTGCACGGCAAAAGCGGCCGAGATCCACCTGGCCCGCTGCATTGCGCTGGAGGGCGCGCCGCACGGCATCCGCGTCAACGTCGTCAATCCGGACGCCGTCATCCGCGGCTCGCGCATCTGGGACGGCAAATGGAAGCAGGAGCGGGCGCAGTCGAACAAGATCGACGCGGACGACGTCGAGAAGTTCTACCGCGAGCGCAGCATGCTGAAGCTTTCCGTGCTGCCCGAGGATATTGCCGAAGCTGTGTACTTCCTCTCCAGCGACAAGGCCGCGAAGAGCACCGGCAATATCCTCAACGTCGATGCCGGCAACGCCGGGGCGTTCACGCGCTAGAATTAAAAAAACGATAAGCGGAACAGGTATCCAAGGAGACAGGAATGAACGCAACAGCTTCAAATGCAGTCATCGACGCCGGCCGCGTGGCCGAACACAATGCCTCGGTGCAGGCGCACGTGCAGGCCGACTACGACGCGCTGGGCGGCATGCTGGCGCGCCGCGGCGTCGATATCGAAAAGCTGACGGCACTGGCACAAGGCTTCGCGGTCGCGGTGCCCAGCTGGGGCGTCGGCACCGGCGGCACGCGCTTTGCCCGCTTCCCGGGCCGGGGCGAGCCGCGCAATGTGTTCGAGAAGATGGAAGACTGCGCGGTGATCCACCAGCTGACGTGTGCCACGCCCGCCGTCTCACTGCACTTCCCGTGGGACCGCACGGACGATCCCGCCGCATTGCGCGAGATCGCGGAAGGCTACGGCCTCGGTTTCGATGCGGTCAACTCGAACACGTTCCAGGACCAGCAGGACCAGGCGCAGACGTACAAGTACGGCAGCCTGACGGCGCAAAGCGGCGCCGTGCGCGCCCAGGCGGTGGCGCACAATATCGAATGCATCGAGCTGGGTCGTGCGCTGGGCTCGAAGGCGCTGACGGTGTGGGTGGGCGACGGCGCCAATTTCCCCGGCCAGCACAACCTGCGCGGCGCGCTGGAGCGCTACCTGGACAGCATGCGCGACATCTACGGCGCGCTGCCGCAGGACTGGCAGCTGTTCATCGAACATAAACTGTTCGAGCCGGCGTTCTATGCGACGACGATCGCCGACTGGGGCACGAGCTTCGCCTGCGCCACGGAGCTTGGGCCGAAGGCCAAGTGCCTTGTCGACCTGGGCCACCATGCGCCGAACACGAATATCGAGATGATCGTCGCGCGCCTGGCGCAGTTCGGCAAGCTGGGTGGCTTCCACTTCAACGACAGCAAATACGGCGACGATGACCTGGACTCCGGCAGCATCAATCCGTTCCAGCTGTTCCTCGTCTTTAACGAGCTGGCCGACGCGGCACAGCGCGACCCGTCGTTCAGCCCCGCCTACATGCTGGACCAGTCGCACAACGTGACGGACCCGATCGAAAGCCTGATGTCCAGCGCGGTGGAAGTGCAGCGGGCGTTCGTCCAGGCCGCACTGGTCGACCGCAACGCACTGCGTGCGCACCAGGAAGGCAACGACCTCTTGCAGGCCGCACAGGCCTTGAAGGCGGCATACCGCACGGATGTCAGCCCGATCCTGGCGATGGCCCGGCTGCGGGCCGGCGGCGCCGCCGATCCGGTCGGCGCGTATCGCGCCAGCGGTTATCGCGGCATGGCGGCCGAGCGGCGCCCGGCAAGGGCGGGAGCCTCCAGCAGCGGCATCGTCTGACGCCGTTCCGATGATCGCCCGCATCGTGCGCGGGCGGGCGCCGGCCCGCCTGCTGGCACTCGCCTGCCTGTTCACGTCGGCCGCCGTAACCGCCGCAACCGCCGCGACCGCCGACATTGCGGACATCGCCGCGCGCTTCACAACGCCACCGGACGACGCCCGCGCCATGGTGCGCTGGTGGTGGTTCGGCCCTGCCGTCGTCAAGGAGCAGCTGGAAAAGGAAATGCTGGCGATGAAGGCCGGCGGCTTCGGCGGCTTTGAAATCCAGCCCGTCTACCCGATGGAACTGGACGACCCGGCACGGGGCATCCGCAACGTGCCGTACCTGTCGCCCGACTTCCTGGACGCCGTCAGCTTCGTCAACGACAAGGCGCACCAGCTCGGGCTGCGCGTGGACATGACGCTGGCCAGCGGCTGGCCCTACGGCGGGCCGCACGTGAGCGTGCAGGATGCGGCGGGCCGCTTGCGGCAGGCGCTGCACCCGCTGCCGGCGGGCGCGACGTCCGTCCCGCTGCCGGCGATCATGAGCGGCGAGTCGCTGCTGGCGGCGTTTGTCGGTCCCGGTACCGACAAGGCATTCGATGCGACGGCAATGCGGCCGCTGGCGCTGGACGACAAGTCGGGCCGCGCATCCGTGCCGCCGGCGCCGTTCGAGCGTGTCGTCGCGTTCTACGTTGCCAGCCGCACCGGCCAGCAGGTCAAGCGCGCCGCGCTGGGCGCGGAAGGCTTCGTGCTGGATCACCTCAGTCGCGGCGCCATCGACCGGCACCTGGCCACGGTGGCCGAGCCGCTGCTGAAAGCCTTCGGCAACCGGCCACCGTACGCCGTCTTCTCGGACAGCCTGGAGGTCTACAACACCGACTGGACCGACGACTTTCTGGCCCAGTTCAAACGCCGGCGCGGCTACGACCTGGCGCCTTACCTGCCCGTGATCTACACCGGCCAGGGCCCGGACGCGGCGGCGCTGCGCCACGACTGGGCGCAGACGCAGACGGAGCTCGTCGACGAACGCTATCTGAAATCCGTGAGCGACTGGGCGACGCGGCACGGCACGCGCTTTCGCTCGCAGACGTACGGCGAGCCGGTGGTGACGATGTCCAGCAACCGCCTCGTGGCGCTGCCGGAAGGCGAGGGGCCGCAGTTCCGCGAGTTCTCGTTCACGCGCTGGGCCACGTCCGCAGGGCATCTGTACAACCGCCCCGTGATCTCGGCGGAGACGTGGACATGGCTGAACTCTCCCGCGTTCGCGGCGACGCCGCTGGACATGAAGGCGGAAGCGGACCGCATGCTGCTGCAGGGCGTCAACCAGTTCGTCGGCCACGGCTGGCCGTACACGCCGCCGGGCGCACGCGAGCCGGGCTATTCGTTCTACGCGGCGGCCGTCTTCAACGACCACCAGCCGTGGTGGAACGTCATGCCCGACGTGAACGCGTACCTGCAGCGCATGAGTTATCTGCTGCGCCAGGGCGAGCCGGCCAATGACGTTGCCGTGTTCCTGCCGGTGGACGACGTGTATGCATCGCTCACGCCGGGGAAGATGTCGGTATCGGCGGAGATGCACAGGTTCGTCACGCCCGGGCTGACCGCGGCGATCCTCGATGCGGGCCATAACCTCGATTACGTCGATGCCCAGTCCGTGCTGGCGCTGGGTGTCAAACATTCCGTGCTGGTCCTGCCGCATGTGACGCGGCTGGCGCCGGCGGTGCTGGAAAAGCTGCAGGCGTATGCGGACGGAGGCGGGCGGATCGTCGCGCTCGGCCGGCCGAACCTGCCCCCCGGCTTCCGCGACAAGCAATCGATCGGCGCGGCGGTGGCGACGCTGTTTGCACACCCCAACGTGCGGCAGGTGGACGACGATGCCGCCGTCGGTGCCGCGCTGCCGTTGCCGGCCGATTTGAGCGTCGCGTCGCAGGCTTCCAGTGTCGGCTTCATCCGGCGCCGGCTGCCCGATGCCGACATCTACTTCATCGCCAACACCGGCAACCGCCCCGTGGCGACGACTGCCACGTTGCATGCGCCGCGCGCGCACGCGGCATGGTGGAACCCGATGGACGGCACCAAAGTGGCGGCCAGTGTCGTGCCATCGCTGTCCTTGACGCTGGCGCCGTACGAATCGCGCGTGCTGGTGCTGACGGATGCGCCGCAACCGGTGGCGCCGGCACCGGCGCCGAAGCCGATCAAGCTGCTGGCCGACCTGTCGCGCGACTGGCAGGTGACGTTCCCGGGCAGCGCGCCGCGCCGCATGGCGACGCTGCGTTCCTGGACGGTCGATCCGGCCACGCGTTACGTATCCGCCGAGGTCACGTATGCGCGCGATGTCGAGCTGCCGGCCGTCGATGGCCGCGTCATGCTGGACTTCGGCGAGGGCACGCCGCTGGACGCCGTGCCGAAGGTCCCTGCCGGCATGCGGGCGATGCTGGAAGGCCCGGTCCGGGAAGCGGCCGTGGTCTTCGTCAACGGCCGACGCGCCGGCGCCGTGTGGTCGCCGCCGTACCGGATCGATGTAGCGCCGCTGCTGCGTGCGGGCCGCAACCGTATCGAAGTGAAGGTGGCAAACCTGTCGATCAATCTGCTGGCCGGCCAGGAGCGGCCCGACTACCGCCTGCTGTGGGCGCGCTACGGCCAGCGTTTCGTGCCGCAGGATACACAGCTGATCGCGCCGCGGCCATCCGGCCTGCTGGGCCCCGTGCGGCTCCTTATCGAGTGAGGCAAGGATGATGAAACTACTGGGTGCGGTGCTGGCGATGCTGCTGATGACGGGCGCCGCGGCGGCCACGGTCAGCGTCGAGCGGTTCGGCGCGAAGCCGGACGGCCGGACGATGAATACCGGGGCGATCCAGGCGGCCATCGACGCGGCGGCAAAGGACGGCGGCACGGTGGTCTTCCCGGCCGGGACGTATCTCACCGGCTCGATCTTCGTGAAGAGCGGCGTCACGCTGCGCATCGACAAGGGCGTGACGTTGCTGGGGTCGCAGGATATCCGCGACTACCCGGTCATGCCGACGCGGATCGCAGGCATCGAGATGGCCTGGCCCGCGGCACTCGTCAACGTCTACCGGCAAAGGAACGCCGCCATCGAAGGCGAAGGGACGATCGACGGCGACGGCAAGGTGTTCTGGGACAGCTACTGGACATTGCGTCGCGCCTACGAGCCGCGCGGCCTGCGCTGGGCCTCGGACTACGACGCGCAGCGCCCGCGCCTGATCCAGGTGTTCGATTCGCGCGACGTCAAGGTCGGCGGCGGCCTGCTGTTGCGCCGCTCCGGCTTCTGGACGCTGCACATCTGCTACTCGTCGGACGTCACCGTGGACGGCGTCGTCATCCGCAACAACTCGGACGGACTGGGTCCCTCGACGGACGGCATCGATATCGACTCGTCGAAACGGGTGCTGGTGCAGCATGCGGACATCGACGTCAACGACGACGCGCTGTGCATGAAGGCGGGGCGCGATGCCGATGGCCTGCGCGTGGCGCGGCCGACGCAGGATGTCGTCATCCGCGACTCCGTCGTGCGCGCGGCGGCGGCCGGGATCACGTTCGGCAGCGAGACTTCCGGGGGCTTTCGCAATATCGAGGCGTACAACATCACGGTGGAAGGCAAGGTCCCGGTGGGCATCCTGTTCAAGTCGGCGCATACGCGCGGCGGCTTTGGCGAGAACCTGCGCCTGCATGACATCACGATGAAGGACGTTCCCGTCGTGCTGCGCATCACGATGAACTGGAACCCCAGCTACAGCTACGCGCGCATTCCCGCCGACGTGAAGGACGTGCCGCCCGCCTGGCGCGTGCTGGCGACGCCGGTGCCGCCCGAGCAGGGCAGGGCGCGCTTCCACGACGTCACCATCGCCAATATCAGGGCGACGGGCGCCACGCGGGCGTTCGAAGTGGACGGCTACGCGCAGGCACCGCTGCAGCGCTTTCGCCTGAATCACCTGGACATTCAGGCGAAAGAGGGCGGCTGGCTGTACGACATCGAGGACTGGCGTTTCGACGCCGTGAAGCTGGCGCCGGGCACCCGCATCGACGTCGAGAACAGCCGGCAGGTGAGCGGCCTGCCGTCGGCGAATATCGTCGTGCGGCCACGCCAGCCGAAGGAAGATCCGTCGAAAAAGAGCTACGAGGAGCAGGACAAATCATGAACACGCCAATGAGGATGCTCTCGGTCGCCGCATTCGCCGCCGCGCTGGCCGGGTGCGCGTCGGCGCCGCCGGACTATCCGCAACCGACGGCCGCCATGCAGGCGATCATCGACAAGGACATCGCCCGTCACTTCGGCGATGCGCCGGTCGATCCAGGGCCGCTGGCCACCGACCTGTCGCCGGCCTTGACGCCGCAGGCGATCGATCACGCACTGCGCAAGGTGGCGGACTGGCAGCTGCCGCGCACGACGGCGCACCTCGACCGCATCTGGACGTCGAGCGTGCTGTACACGGGCTTCATGGCCGCGTCGGAAGCGACCGGCGACAGCAAGTACCGCGATGCGATGTTCCGGATGGCGCAGGGCTTCGACTGGAAGCTGCGCGACGACCGGCCGTATCCGAACGCGGACGACATCAGCATCGCCCAGACTTACCTGGAGCTCTACCTGCGCGATCCCCGTCCCGAGAACGCACGGTGGATCGCCGATACGCGCCGTCACCTGGACACGCTGCTGCCGTTGCAGACGCTCAAGCCGGACGACGAGCGCCTGCCATGGTGGTGGTGCGACGCGCTGTTCATGGCGCCGCCCGTGTGGGTCAAGATGTACCAGGCCACCGGCGAGCGCAAATATCTCGACTACATGCACGCGCAGTGGCGCCGCACGTCGGAACTGCTGTACGACCGCGACGAACATCTGTACGCGCGCGACGCCGGCTATATCGGCAAACGGGAACCGAACGGCCGGAGGATCTTCTGGTCGCGCGGCGAGGGCTGGGTGCTGGGCGGCCTGGCGCGCACGCTGGACGTGCTGCCGCCAGACGATCCGCAGCGGCCCTTCTACGTTCGGCAGTTGCGCGAAATGGCAGCCCGGATCGCGGCGCTGCAAGGGCCCGACGGACTGTGGCACGCCGGCCTGCTCGATCCCGCCACTTGGCCGCTGGCCGAAACGTCCGGCTCCGCGCTGTTCGTGTTCGGCATGGCCTATGGCGTCAATCATGGCTACCTGGATGCGGCCACGTACCGCCCGGTGATCGAGAAGGCGTGGGCGGGCTTACTGCGCCACGTCTACGCGGACGGCCGGCTGGGCGGCATCCAGCAAACAGGGGCGGAGCCGGCGTACTACCGGCCTTCTTCCAGCTACAACTATGGCGTCGGCGCGTTCCTGCTGGCCGGCGCGGAACTGAAAAGGATGGTGAAAGAATGAATGGTGCGGCGATGATCCAGCGCGGCTTCAAGATGCAACTCAAACCCGGCATGGCGGCAGAGTACAAGCGCCGCCACGACGAGCTGTGGCCGGACCTGTCCGCGGCGCTGTCCCAGGCCGGCATTTACGACTACTCCATCTTCCTGGACGAGGAAACCCTGATCCTGTTTGCCGTGCTGAAGCTGCGCGAAGGCCACACGGCGGACGCGTTGCCGCAGCTGCCGGTCATGCGCCGCTGGTGGGACCATATGGCCGACATCATGGAAGTGGCGCCGGGCAACCGGCCCCGCGAGTGGCCGCTGCAGCCGATGTTCTATTTCGCCTGAGCGGCGCTGGCCGATGGCGTCAGCAGGCCGCGGCTGCGCAGCCATTCTTCCGCGCGACGCGGCCACAGCGACGCATTGGCCAGCCCGTCGCGCATGCCCATGCCGTGCTCGCCCTTTTCGAACAGGTACATCTCGGCCGGCACGCGTGCCTTCGTCAACGCCTGATAGAAGAGGATACTGTTTTCGACGGGGACGGAAGCGTCGGCCTGCGTGTGGATCAGCAGTGTGGGCGGCGTCTGCGGGGTGACCTGACGTTCCACCGACATCAGTTGCAACGCCTCCGGTGTCGGGTTCGCCCCCAGGAGAGCTTTGCGCGATCCCGCGTGCGTGGCCGGACTGTCCATCGTGATGACCGGGTACATCAGCATCAGGAAGTCGGGCCGGGCGCTGACCTTGTCGAGGGCATTGCCGGTGCGGCCCAGCGGATGGTCGAACAAGGTGCCGGCACTGGCGGCCAGGTGGCCGCCGGCCGAACTGCCCATGACGCCGATGCGTTGCGGATCGATATGGAACTCCGCCGCGCGCGAGCGCAGCAGCCGCACGGCGCGCAGCACGTCCTGCAGCGGCGCCGGGTGGCCGAATTCCTGCATGCGGTACTTCAGCACGAAGGTCGTCACGCCCAGGGTGCTGAGCCAGGTGGCATACTGGGTGCCCTCGCGATCGGCCGACTGGCGCACGTAGCCGCCGCCGGGAGCGACGATGACGGCCGTGCCGTTGGGCCGGTCGACGGCGGGGCCGATCAACGTCAGCGTGGGTTCGCTGACATTGGCGATACGCCCGTTGTCGTGCTGTTCGGGACCGATGGCGCGTGCGCCGGGCACGCCTTCGGGCCACAGGGGCAATACGTTTTGCGCCAGGGCGCAGGCGGAAAGGGCGGACAACATCACGGCAAGAATGGATTTTTTCATGGATGAATGGACCTTGGAGTGTAAGGCATGATCAGAACAGTATTGTGCACCGGACTGCTGTGCGGCGCCGTCACGGCATGCGCCGTCGCACCGGCAGCGCAGCGGAACCTGCTGGATGCGGCGGCCCTGTCGGACTGGGAACTGCACACGGAACCCGCAGCGTCATTGCGCGACGTCGTGACGGTGCGGGCGGACGGTGTGCTGGACGTCGCCGGCAAGCCCACGGGCTACTTCGCCACGAAGGCCGGCTTTGACGATTACCGGCTGCACGTGGAATGGCGCTGGACGGACAAGCCGGGCAACGCCGGAGTGCTGCTGCACATCAGCGGCGGTCCCATGGACCGCGTCTGGCCACTCAGCCTGCAGGTGCAGACGAAACGGGGCGGCGCCGGCGACCTGCTGCCGATGGCCGGCGCCACGTTTGCCGAGCCGGCCACCAGCGCGCCCGGCGCGCAGCCCGTCATCAAGGCGCATACTGCGCCGGACAGCGAACGCCCGCCTGGCGAATGGAACAGCGCCGATATCGTCTGCCGCGACGGCACCGTGGAAGTAATCGTCAACGGCGTGCCGCAGAACCGCGTGACGGCGGTGCAGCCGCGGCGGGGCCGTATCGGCTTCCAGCTGGAAGGCACGCCGTACCAGCTGCGCAATGTGACGGTATCGGACCTGCATTAACGCCGTCATTTGCGTGCCAGCCAGTCCTCCGGCACCGGCACGATCACGATGTTCATCGACCGTCCGTCCTCGGCCAGCATCGCCGACTGGATCTCGATCTTCGTGCCGTCCGCGTTGAACGTCGGGTGCGGATGGTCGGCGGCGGTGGTCCTGTGCCCCGTCGTCAGCATGCGCATCTCGCGCGTGCGGCGATCGATCAGCCAGACGCTGCGCGAAAAATCGTCGCCGACGGCCCAGCGGCCGTCCGCCGAGCCGTGCACGTGCCACAAGCCGCTGCCGGAAGGCGTCTGGCCGGCGATCGTCATCTCGCGCGTGCGCAGGTTGACGATCCCCAGGCCGCTGGGCTTTTCGCGCGTGCCGGCCGGGCCCCACGCCGCATCCTGGCCGGGATTGGCGCCGCCCACGTCGGTGGCTGCACCGCTCACCGCCGCCGCGCCATTCGGAATCGGGCGGTGGCCCATGATGGCAAACGCCACTTCGTCGCGCGTGATGACGGCTTCGTGGGTGACCCATTCGTACGGCGCTTCCGGGTACAGCGGGCGCAGGCCGCTGCCGTCGGCCTGCACGGTCCACGTGCGCTGCGGCGACTTGCCGCCCGTCTCCCAGCTGAACACGATCTCGCCCGGCCGCCACAGGTTGGCCTGGATATGCCCGACCTGGAACGGCACGGACACCACATGGCGGATCTCGCCCGTGCGCACGTTCATCCGCGCGATGCCGTTCGGACCGGCGCCCATATTGCGCGGGCCGAAGTTCGGTTCGATCTTCGCGCCCGCGGCCAGATGGCGCGCGGCCTCCTCCTTGCCGACGCGGAAGTAGACCCATTCCTCGTCCGCGTCCAGGGCCATGTCCCCGCCCGCGCCCAATGCGGCCGGTGTCGTGCCGCAAACACGCTGGTAGGTATCGGCCGGCTTCATCGTGCCGGCGGCGCTGTCGGCCAGCACGGCGGCCAGGTCGACTTCGACGACCTGCAAACGGCCGGGCTGCGCGTCGCCGCGCATGAAATACAGCTTCATCGATTTGCGCGCCAGGTTCAGCATCCCCGTATAGCCGCCTTGCGTGACCTGGACGATGTCGCCGCTGGCCTCATTGACGGCCAGCGCCTCGTTGCCGGCCAGCTTCGAGCGGAACACAACCCACTTGCCGTCGGCGGTCCATTGCGGGTGCGTCGGATAGATCTTCGAGTCGCCATGGGCGCGCGTCGTCAGGAAGGTCAGTGGCGTTCCCGTCACGGGATCGGACACGACCCTGCGTTCGGACGGGAAGCGCTGGCCGATATCGGCATGGGCGGCGGTGGCGAACAACAGCAGCGACAGGAAGGTACGGTACATGGCGGCGTGGAGGAGTGGAAGAACACCCGATTGTGCGTGCAGGCGCACCCGCCGTTTGCTCATCTTCCTGATTCTTTGCCGGCCATCGCCGTCACGATTTTGCGCTGATCTAGAATGTTCCGATGGACCGCTACCTGAAGGCGCTCGCCTGCGCCGCTCTTCTCATGCTTTTCTTCGGCGCACGGGCACAAGGCCTGCCCGCCGCCACCAACACCGACCCGGCAAAAGCCGTGGTCACGCTGCCCGAACCGGCCAACCCGGCATTGCCGTCGCTGATCCTGATCGGCGACTCCACCGTGCGCAACGGCCATGACGACGGCCAGGGCAAGGGCGCCGCGGGGCAGTGGGGCTGGGGCCGACCCATCGCGGACTACTTCGACCCGGGCCGCATCAATGTCGTCAACCGCGCCGTGGGCGGGCTGTCCAGCCGCACCTATCTGACCAGCGGCCACTGGCAGCGCACCCTGGCGCTGGTCAAGCCGGGCGACGTGGTCGTCATGCAGTTCGGGCACAACGACGCCAGTCCCGTCAACGACGACCGCCGCGCGCGCGGCACCCTGCGCGGCACGGGCGACGAGAGCGAGACGATCGACAACCTGCTGACGGGGCAGCGCGAGACGGTGCACACCTACGGCTGGTACCTGCGCCGCTTCATTGCCGACATCCGCGCCAGGGGCGCGACACCGCTCGTCTGCTCGCCAGTGTCGTTCAAGCGCTGGGATGCCGACGGCAAGGTGCGCCGCGCGGGAGCCGAGTATGGCGGCTGGGCGGCCCAGGTGGCGCGGCAGGAGCGCGTCGGTTTCATCGACCTGAACGAGCAGGCGGCGGCGCGCTACGAGGCGATGGGCCGCGCCGCCGTCATGGCGCTGTTTCCGCAGGTGACGCCGGAAGAAACCGTGCATACCAACCTGGCGGGCGCGCGGCTGAATGCGGAAGTCGTCGTGGCCGGAATGCGCGCGCTGGCCGTGCCGCCGCTGGTGGCGGCGCTGAACGAAAAGGGACGGGCGATCGCGCCGGCCGACGATGCCCGGCCTGTGGTGGAGGGCAAACGCACGGAGCGCCCGGTCAATCCCGCACTACCCACGCTGTTCATCGTGGGCGACTCCACCGTGAAGAGCGGCGGCGCGAACGGCATGGTGGGCTGGGGTGAACGCGTCGCGCCGTACTTCGATGCCGACAAGGTCAATGTCGTCAACCACGCCATCGGTGGCCGCAGCAGCCGCACCTTTTTGACGGAAGGCCGCTGGAACACCGTGCTGGAACAGATGAAGCCGGGCGACGCGGTGCTGATCCAGTTCGGCCATAACGACGGCGGCCGCATCGGCGACCCGGCCATGAAGGGACGCGCTTCCGGTCCCGGCACCGGTCCCGAGACGGTGGACGACCGGCGTCCGGACGGCAGCGTGGAACAGGTGCATACGTTCGGCTGGTACATGGCGCGCTACGTCGCCGATGCGAAAGGGAAGGGCGCCACCGTCGTGCTGCTGGCGCCCGTGCCGCACCGCGACCGCTGGCAGTCGGAGCGCGATTTTGCCGACTTCGCGCAATGGGACAGGCAGGTGGCGGCGGCCGGCGGCGCGCTGTTCGGCGACCTGACGCTGGCGGTCACGCAGGGCTACCGGGAGGTGGGAGCGACGGCGGTGGATGGCTTCTTTGCCGACGCGCGCACGCACACCAACGACGCCGGGGCGCGGTTCAATGCGCAGCGCGTCGTGGCGGTACTGCGGGCGCTGCCGGGCGATCCTTTCGGGCGCTGGCTGGTGCATTGAACGTCGAGGACCGGTTTTTGGGGACTGGCACCGCTGCGGGTCGTCGACCCGGAGTGGTGCCTGTCCCCGACGTGCACCAAGAGGTTGCGGGATCGCCAGTCCCCAGTCTATTTCGAGCTCGCCGTCTCACCAATATGGAACGAAGGCCACGGCGGCTGATTGTAAGCCGTGTTCTGCCAGGCGACAGCGGCGCGATACTGCGGATCGTGCATCAAGGTCGTGATGCGGTGCGTCGTGGGTATCGACGTCGAGTAAATCCGCAGCGCGCTGTCGTCGGCCGCGCGCCAGACGATCTCCTCGCGCCAGTCACCGAACAGGTCCGCCTGCAGCGCCGGCGTGGCCTTGGTGCCGTTGTTCGACGCGGCGCCGGAGGCCTCCAGCAGTGGCGTCGACTCGCCCCGCTGCCAGTCCCACTTGTAGATGCCGGTGCCGTCGACGAGTTCGCGCAGCAGGTCGCCGTCCCACCAGGCCATGAAGTTGACCTGGCGCGGGTGGACGGCGCCGATGACGTTGCCGCGCACATCGTACAGGTTCGGCGAGTTCGACGCCCAAGCTTCGGCGCCCGGATAGCGGGGATCGATATCGCCGACCACGCCGCGGCCCGTGTCCTTGTCGGCCGCGGTGCGCCAAAGGACTTCACCCGTGCGTGCGTCGATCATGGCGGCGCCGGTGTTGCGCGACATCGCCATGTTCTCGTGCACGCCGAATTTCTCCAGGCCGGGGCGGCGTGGATCGAAGTCGCCGACATGCATCGTGTCGCCATGGCCCATGCCGGTGCTCCACAGCGGGCGGCCGTCGTCGTCCAGCGCGATCGAGCCGTAGACGATCTCGTGGCGACCGTCGCCGTCCACGTCGGCCACGCTGAGCTGGTGGTTGCCCTGGCCCGAATAGCCGGGCGGGACGCCGGGTGCTTCCGAATCGAAGTACCAGCGACGTGTCAGTCTGCCGCCGCGGAAATCGACGGCGGCAATCGTCGTGCGGGCGTAATAGCCGCGCGCGAAGATGGCGCTGGGCAGCCGGCCGTCCAGCCATGCGGTGCCGGCCAGGAAACGGTCGGAGCGGTTGGCATAACCGTCGCCCCAGCGCGCCTTCAGTTCTTCCTGCGACGGGTTGTCGCCGCTGGCGCCGCGTGGTGACGGGTAGGGAATCGTATCGAGCACGCGTCCCGTGGCGCCCTCGAACACGCTGAGGTATTCCGGCCCCTTCAGGATGCGGCCTGTCAGGCCGGCCATCAGCTTGCCGTCCTCCGTGCGGCGCGCGCCGGTGCGGTCGCCCTGTTCGATCTCGCCACCAATGGTGACCCAGCGCGCGCTCGCGTCGCCAATGACTTTGCCGGTGCCGTCGCGCGTGCCGTCGGCGGTTTTGACGATCATCTCCGCTTTGCCGTCGCCATCGTAGTCGGCCACCTGGAACTGGCTGTAGTGGGCGCCGGCGCGGATGTTCGGCCCCATGCCGATGCGCCACAGCCGCGTGCCGTCGAGCCGGTAAGCATCGAAGAACACGACGCCCGTATGCCCCGCGCAGCAGTTGTCCTGCGCCGCCGTGGGCTCCCATTTCAGGACGATCTCGTACTGCCCGTCGCCATCGAGGTCGCCCACCGAGGCGTCGTTGGCCGAGTAGGTATACGGCTTGCCGTCGGCTGTCGTTCCGCCGGGAGGCTTCTGCAACGGCACCGTCAGGTAGCTGTCGAACGCGAGGACACGGCTGGCAGCACCTTCCTTGCCGCCGCGGACCTCGCGCACTTCGTAGCTGCCGGTGCCGGGCGCGCCGTCCAGCAGATTGCTCGACTGCGCGATCGGCGCGGCGTTCAGCTTGCGGCCGTCGCGGTAGACGTTGAACGCCAGGCCGGCCGGGTCGGTTGCCAGCGCGCGCCAGCTGACCAGCATCCCGGCGCTGCTTTTGACGGCAACCGCGCCGCGGTCGAGCCGCTCCAGCTGCATGGCGGCGCTGCCATTGGCTGCGGCCAGCAACGCTGCGGCAGCGAGAACGGTGCGCCGCATGTCAGCGCGGTCCCTGGTACATGAAGCCACTGTCGTTCAGCCCGAAGCGATAGCGCCGGTTCATGTCGATGACCTCCGCGCCGGCCAGCAGCACGGGACCGTAGCCATGCGCCGCGCGCACGCTGACGGGGCGGTAATAATAGAATGCGGGATCGAACGCCATGCCGGTGCCGACGCAGATGCCTTCGATCTCGCCCTTCGCATTGACCTTGCCGGCGACGGCGTTCCACGCCAGATTGATCATCGGGCCGTACATCTCCTTGTCCAGGTAACCGCGGTTGACCGCGCGCGCCAGCGCATACGTGTAGATCGCGCTGGCGGACGTCTCCAGGTATGAATCGGGCCGGTCGATCAGCTGGTGCCACAGGCCGTCCTTGTCCTGGAAGCTGGCCAGGCCGCGCGCATGCGCGCGCAGCTGCTCTGCCACCGCCTGGTAGCCCTTGTGGTTCTTCGGCAGCACCTCCAGCACTTCGACCATCGCCATGATGGCCCAGCCGTTTGCGCGGGCCCAGTGCATCTCCGGGTGATCCCGCATGCCTTCCACATAACCGTGCATGTAGATGCCCAGCTTCGGGTTGAACATCCTCTTCGAGAATTGCAGCACCTGCTTGACGGCGTCGTCGTAGTACCTGGCGTTGCCCGTGTGCTTGCCCATCAGCGCGATCGTCGGCACGCCCATGAACATGTCGTCCAGCCACAGCGTGTCGGGCAGGGGGCGCATCTTCACGCCGCCCTTGCCATCCGGGCCGCCGCGCGCCAGCGTGCCGTCTTTCAGGCGGTACTCCTTCTGGGTGACGAAGGTGCCGCAGATATCGACCATCTGAGTGTAGTCCACCTTGACGCCGGCGTTCTGCGCCTTCAGGAAGCTCATGCAAAGCGCGCCAGCGTCGTCCAGCGCATGGGGATTCAGGAAGCTCTTGATCGGCGCCTGCGCATTGGCCGGATCGGCTTTCACGGCGGGCAGGTACAGGCGCGTGAGGTCCGCCAGCAGCTGGTGGCGGCGCACGGTGTAGTCGGTGTACCGGGCGTCGCCCGTGGCGGCGCCGGCAGCCAGCATGCCGGCATAGGTGACGCCCCATTCATAGCTGGTCAGGCGGAAGTCGCCCGGCTTCAGCACGGCATCGGGATCGGGCTTGTCCAGCCGGCCAATGGGCGCGCCGTTCGACTTGCTGACCAGTTCCGCGGGCGTGCCGGCATCCAGGTAGGCGAAGACGCGATCCAGCACGGCCTTGACCTCGGCCGCCTCCATGGCGCGGTAGGGATTGTCGTACCTGACCGCCAGCGCGTGCAGCATCGCGTCCTTCGCGGCCGGCCCTTTCTCCTGCGGTGGCGGGGCTTCCTGTGCGGTCGCGTCGAAGGCAAAGGCGGCGAGGGCGGCCAGGCAGGCGAGCAGCGGTCTTTTCAACTGGGTGTTCGGCACTTGAAATCATCTCCACGGGTAGGTAAGGCCGCGCGTGCGGGCCGAAGCCACAGTAGCCGATCTCCTTGCGCTCTGCAATGCGGTGCGGGCGCCGTCCGCATATCACTCGTGTTGTTGATCGGATGTGCGCATCACCGGTTCGCCTCGTCGCCCAGCGGGCGCTCGTTGTCGTGGCGCGGGCTGGCCGGCACGCTGAACGTGGCGACGGGATCGGGCCGCGCCGGGTCGAACGCAAAGCCGTCGACGACGTACCTGGCTGCCGGGACGCGGGCAGCCTGCATTCCGGCGACAACCGCCTTGGCCAGCTCGTAGCTGCCGTAGTTGTTGTGGTGCGTGTTGTCGGTCTTGTCCGGTGCCGGCTGCGCGAACGCCGCCTTCGACTGTTCGGGACCGAGCGCTTCGTAGAACGGGCGGCTCATGGCGTTCAGGTCGATGAAGGCGGTGTGCAGTTCGCGCGCCGCTTGCGCCGCGGCCCGCGCATAGTCGGCCAGCGAGCCGATGACCTTGCCGTTGGCGTCGAATGCGCGCCGCTCCATCGGCGACAGGATGACGGGAATCCCGCCGCGTGCGCGGATCGCTTCGACGTGTGCCTTGATCTCCGCCTGGTACGTGGTGAACGGCCCGCCGTTGCCCTGCTTGATCTGCTTCTGGTCGTTGTGCCCGAATTGCATCAGCACCGTGTCGCCCGGTCGCAGAACGCTGACGATCTTCTCCAACCGGCGCCGCGCCAGCGAGTCGCGGTAGGTCTCGCCCGACTCGCCGTGGTTCGCCACCGCAATCTCGGGCTTGAAGAAGCGCGGCAGCATCTGGCCCCAGCTGGCGTAAGGCTCGCCCGGCTGGTCGCAGACGGTGGAGTCGCCCAGCAGGAATATCGTCGGCACCTGGGCCGGCCGGATCTCGATGGTGCGCACGGGCCCGTGCATCTCCAACGTCAGGCGGCGGTCCCAGTTCCACGCTTCCTGCACCGTTTCGCGCGGCACCTTCAGGTCGACACGGCCCGCCGGGATGCCATCGCCGCCGGCGATGCGCGGCGTGCGCGTGTTGACGATGAAGGTGCGCGTGACCGTGGCGCGGGCCGCCGCTGGCACGTTTTCCAGCATCAGCCGGCGCAGCTCCGCCTTGACGGTCGTGGTGGATGGTTGCGTCGCGTCGCCGAACGTCACCGTGACCGCGTGATTGCCTTCGGGGACATCGGCGGAGAAGAAAAATGGTTTCTGGCCCACCTCGGGGGAGTGGCTGCCGGGCTCGAAACCGAAACCGGTTTGGTCGTTGTAGATCGTGGCAGGACCGACCGCCGTGTAGCCTGGCGGTGGCGTGGCCGTGAACGCGAAGCGCCAGGTGTCCGGCGTGGCGGCGTTCGCGGCGCCGGCGTGGAGGATGGCTGCCGTGGCGAGATATCGCGCGATCCACATGGTGGCTGTCCCCAGCGGCTCAACGAGGGCGGACCGGTGCCGGCGTCACGGGCTTCATGCCTTCACCGAGGTGGAAGCTGGGATGCGGCGGCTGGTTGTAGCCCGCGTTCTGGCCGGCGACCTGCACGCGGTACTGCGGATCGTGCATCAATGTCGGAATGCGGTATGGTGTCGGCGCCGTCGTCGAGAAGACCAGCAGCGCCGTGTTGTCCGCCGTGCGCCACACGACTTCCTCGCGCCAGTCGCCCAGGATGTCGGCCGACAGCACGGGCGTGGCCTTGGTGCCGTTGTTCGATGCGGCGTTATACGTTGCGCCTTCCAGGATGCGCGTGAAGCTGCTGGTGGCCGGGTCCCACTTGTCGATGCCCGTGCCGTCCAGCGATTCGCGCAGCAGGTCGCCGTCCCACCACGACGCGAAGTTCATCCGGTTCGGCCGCGTGGCCGAGATCTGCTGGCCGCTCGCGCTCATCAGGCCACCGACGGAGGCCCAGCATTCTTCGCCCGGATAGGCCGGGTCGATGTCCATGCAGACACCGCGGCCGACGTCGCGGCCATTGCCCGCCACGCTCCACAGCACCTTGCCGGTAGCGGCATCGTGCATCTCCGCGCCGGATGCGCCGTAGCAGCTTGGACTTTCGTGCACCATGAAGACCTGCTGGCCGTCGCGGGCGGGATCGAGCTTGCCGACGTGGAGTGCGTCGCCGTGGCACAGATTCGTGCTGTACAGGAGGTGGCCGTCGCTGCCGATGGTGGCCGCGCCGTAGACGATGTCGTCGCGGCCGTCGCCGTCCACGTCCGCCACCGAGAACCAGTGCGCGCCCTGGCCGCGTGCCTCGGCACCTTCGACATTGGTGTCAAATATCCAGCGGCTGGTCAGCGCGCCGTCGCGCCAGTCCCACGCCGCCACGACGGCGCGCGTGTAGTAGCCGCGGGCGAAGACCGCGCTGGGACGTGAGCCGTCCAGGTAGGCCACGCCGCCCAGGAAGCGGTCGACGCGGTTGCCGTAATTGTCGCCCCACGAGCCCACGGTGCCGCGTGCCGGCAGGTAGCCGGTGGTTGCCAGCGCCTTGCCGGTGCGGCCGTCGAACACGGTCATGAACTCCGGACCTTCAAGGACATAGCCGGCCGTGTTGCGGTAGTCGGCCGCCGCGTCGCCGATGACGGTGCCGCGGCCGTCGACGGTGCCGTCGGCCGTCTTCATCATCACCTCGGCGCGGCCGTTGCCGTCGAAGTCGTAGGCGAGGAACGTCGTGTAGTGCGCACCGGCGCGGATATTGCGACCGAGGTCGATGCGCCACAGGCGCTTGCCATCGAGTTCGTAGGCGTCGATGTAGGTATTGCCGGTGTAGCCTGATTGCGAGTTGTCCTTGGCATTCGTCGGCTGCCACTTGACGATCAGTTCATACTGCCCGTCGCCATCGAGATCGGCGGCCGAGCCGTCATTGAGTTCGTACGTGTACGCCACGCCGTCGGGCGTGACGCCGCCGGCCGGCTGCTGCACCGGCACGCGCAGTGCCTGCTGGCTCCACGGGGCGCCTGCATAATCCTTGTCCTTCTCCACACCTTTGACGACGTTGCGCACCATGTAGGTCGACGTGCGCATGCCGGCCGGGTCGACGAAGTTGCTGGCCTCCAGCGGCGCGGCATTCACCTTGACGCCATCGCGGTACAGGTTGAAGCGCGTGTCCGCCGCGTCGGTGCCCAGCACGCGCCAGCTGACGAACGTGCCGCCAGCCGTGGCGATGGAGAGCACGCCGCGATCGAGTTTTTCGACCTGTTTGCCGGTGTCGGCGAGGGCGGGCTGGATCAGGGCGAGCAGCAGGGGAATGGGTGTCAGGCGGGCGCAGAAGCGGGTCATGGTCTCACCGGTCGTGGGTTGTGGGGATGGCAAACGAGTATCGGCACGCGCCATGGCAGTGTCAACGGCGCGGCTCCATGTAGTCACGATGATGAGCGGCGGGGCGCGAACGCGTGTAAGCTGCCCGCATGACCGCCATTACCGAAATCGCCGTACCCGCCGCGAGCCGGCTGCACGCGCGCCTGCCCGGCGCCCACTTCCACGACTGCTATCGCATGGCGCTGCCGGACGGGCGGCCCGTACTGGCGCTGTTCCTGGACGCGGTGGCCCGCACGCCGCGCTGGGTCAACCGGCTGATGGCACTGCGAAACGCGGTCGTCGCACCGCTCGGCCTGAAGAACCTGGGCGGGTTGAATAACGTGGACCCGGCCAAGCCGGTGGAGGCCTATCGGCCCGGCGACAGGGTCGGCATCTTCAAGCTGCTGCACGTGTCGGACGACGAGGTAGTGCTGGGGGACTCGGACCGGCACCTGGACGTGCAGGTGTCGTTGTGCCGGCTCGACGATGCCCTTGCCGTGTCGACGGTCGTCCACGTGCACCGGCTGCTGGGGCATCTGTACATGCTGCCGGTGGCGCCGCTGCATCGGCGTATCGTACCGGCCGTGATGCGGCGGATGGGCTGAATATCCTTGTATAATGGTGGGTTTCGTACGGCGCTACTGGTGCCTCGTTGCCACAACGTCGGGTTTTTTTTGCCTATGTTGGACAGCGAGCAGATTGGCGTCGATTCCGTGCTGTAGAATGATTTTGGGGTGATGTTCTCAGGAGGCAATAATGAAGTACGGCGACTTTACCTTGAGCGATCTGTCCGAAATCAACCGCCGCACCGTACAGCGTCTGCGTGCCCAGGAAACGCAGCAAAAATCCGTCGGGACGCAGTCTGATAAGCCTGCCGGAATGATGGCCGGGCTGGACAATATACGCAATTATCTGTCCGGTGACCGATCTTCCGATGGCGTCCGGCAGGCCATCAATCGCGCCTTCGCCGAAAATCCTCGTGTGCTGGCGCTCAGCCGCACGGATATGCGCGAGTCCTTACGATTGGCATCGAGGAAAATCAGCGAAGACTAGTCATGCCCGCCCGGGAGTCCATGTATCGCGTGCTCGTCACCGACCCGGACGATGTTCTGGGCGCTTTGGCTTACACGGCGTACAAGCGTCATCAGGATGAAGTGATGACGAAAATCGAACAGGACACCGGGCAACCGGCCTCTCAGCTCGATTACGAAACGTTCTTTCGGATGACGAACACGCCGGCCAGCACCGATATGTATTTTCAACGCGCCGAGGCGTTGATCAATGCCTTCATGACGGAAATCCTCGAACAGCGCGCGGATGAACTGGAGTCGCAATATGCGGCGACTGCTACGGCCGAGACATTGAAAGCGATCCGTTCACAACAGGATGCGATCAGCGCCAAGCAGGACGAAAAGCGCACCTGGCGTGGCTGGGTCGCCGACTCGCTGGGCAATCTCGCCGTCAACTTCGTCACCATCCTGCTGATTGCCGGGGTTGTAGCCGGGGTCACTGCAATCGATTCGGTGACCGGCATCTGGAAGGAAAAAGTCGATGCGCTGTTCGGCACCGGACCTGCGCCGGCCGCGGCGCCGGCGGTCACACCATCACTCGCACCGCGTTAGCCATTGTCGGTGCTGGGCGCCGGCGATGGCAGGGACAGCCCGCATCTCAGCTTGTATAATATGCGGCCCCGCATTCCAGCCGTTCCGCCATGACCTCCACCATCAGCCCAACCGTCCCCACCGCACCGCGCGGCCGCCGCCTCTCGGTGGCCCCCATGATGGACTGGACCGACCGCCACTGCCGCCTGTTCCACCGCCAGATCACGAAGCACACCTGGCTGTACACGGAGATGGTGACGACCGGTGCGCTGGTGTATGGCGACGTGGAGCGGCACCTGCGCTTCAATGACGAGGAGCATCCCGTCGCGCTGCAGCTGGGCGGCAGCGATCCGCATGACCTGGCCGTCAGCGCGAAGCTGGGCGAGAAGTGGGGCTATGACGAGATCAACCTGAATTGCGGTTGCCCGTCCGAGCGGGTGCAGAAGGGGGCCTTTGGCGCCTGCCTGATGGCCGAGCCGGAGCTGGTGCGCGATTGCGTCAAGGCGATGCGCGACGCCGTCAGCATCGACGTCACCGTCAAGCACCGCATCGGCATCAACGAGACGGAGAGCTACGATTTCGTGCGCGACTTCGTCGGCACGGTGGCCGATGCCGGCTGCTCGACCTTTGTCGTCCATGCCCGCAACGCGATCCTGAAAGGGCTGTCGCCGAAGGAAAACCGCGAGATCCCGCCGCTGAAGTACGAGTATGCGTATCGCCTCAAGCGCGACTTTCCGCAGTTCGAGATCCTGATCAACGGCGGCATCAAGACGGAAGCGGAAATCGACGAGCACTTGCAGCACGTCGACGGCGTCATGCTGGGCCGCGAGGCGTATCACAACCCTTACCTGATGGCGACGTTCGACCAGCGTTATTATGGCGACGATGCGCCCGTCAAATCGCGCGAGGAAATCCTGCACGCGATGATGCCGTATATCGCCGCCCAGCTGGCGAAGGAGGGCGGCCGCGGCCTGAAACTGAACACCATCACGCGCCACATGCTGGGCCTGATGCAGGGACTGCCGGGTGCGAAGAATTTCCGCCAGACGCTGTCCGACTCGAAAAAACTGGCGGCCGGCGATCCCGCGCTGCTGCTGGAAGCCATTCCCCGCCTCCGCTGATCCCGCCGTACGACAGCAACGGTGTCAGCCGTTGCCTGTCTTTCGGCAGAGCCCGTGACAGGTTTCGTGCCTGACCCCGAGGTTGTCACGGGCTCTGCTGTTCCTGCCTCTTGCCGCGCTACCGCGGCGTCGTTGTAAAAACCCATCATTGCATCTCACCGGCGTCGTCGTCACGGCGTTTTGCCGCGCAATCGTTTGCGGTGTCGCTTTTTCCACAAAGAAAGTTCGCTTGCGTAGTTTTTGAGCAGGTTCTGCTTGCCCGTCAGCAATGTCTGCAACTATAATTTCTTACAAGACACACAATTGTAATGAAAAGATGTGTCGGAAAGGGACGAAAAACGACAGCAGTCTTTCGTTTTGGCGGCCTTGTTTTGCATTCGCAGTCATTGTTTGTTACTGTCTTATCTTGCGCTACAGCAAGGATCAGTGAGCGATGTCAATACTATACGTTCCTGGGCAATCATAACAACGTCATTTTTAAACGAAGAGCCGAAATGAATTTAAGCAAAATGAAAGTAGGGACCCGCCTTGGTCTCGGGTTCGCACTGGTGCTGCTGTTCCTGATTGCCGTGACGGTGGTCGGTATCTTCCGTATGGCGCAGATTCAGGACCGTCTGGATCACGTGGTGAGCGTGAATAACGTCGTGACTCGCCTGGTTGTCGATATGCGGCATAACGTTTCCGACCGTGTCGGCTCGCTGCGCGTGCTGACCTTGATGTCGGATCCGGGCGATATGGAGCCGGAATTCGCGCGCCTGAAAGAGCAGACCGCGAAATACGACGCGGCGCTGAAAAAGCTGGAAGCACAATTCGCTGTCGAAGCGGCACCGGAAGAAAAGAAGCTGCTGGCGCAGATCAAGGAATACGAAGCCGTCGCCATGCCTGCGATCGAGCGCGCTTCCGCGCTGTGGCTGGCCAATGACGCGATGGGCGCGACGAAAATCCTGATCAAGGAAATCCGTCCTGCGCAAAACAAATGGATGGGCGCGCTGGATCAGCTGGGCGCATTCGAAGACAAACTGAATAACCAGGTCAAGATCGACGCGGCGGAAGGCTTCAGCAGCGCCCGTACGTTCATGATCGGCCTGGGCGTGATGGCCGTGCTGATTTCGCTGTCCGCCGCGTATGCCATTACCCGCGGCCTGCTGAAGCAATTGGGCGGCGAGCCGGAATACACGGCATCGATCGCCGGTAGCATCGCCAATGGCGACCTGTCGATCGATATCGACACCTCGTCCACGGACAAAGGCAGCCTGCTGGTGGAAATGAAGGAAATGCGCGACAGCCTGGTCGGCATCGTCGGCCAGGTGCGCGTCGGTACCGAAACGATCGGTACGGCATCCCGCGAAATCGCCGCCGGCAATATCGACCTGTCGTCGCGTACCGAAATGCAGGCATCGTCGCTGGAAAAGACCGCTTCGGCGATGGAAGAACTGACGTCGACCGTCAAGCAGAACGCCGACAATGCCCGTGAAGCCAACCAGCTGGCCGCCAACGCATCGGACGTGGCCCGCAAGGGTGGCGCCGTGGTGTCGCAGGTGGTTGACACGATGAGCTCGATCAACGAGTCCGCCAACAAGATCGTCGACATCATCGGCGTGATCGACGGCATCGCCTTCCAGACCAACATCCTGGCACTGAACGCCGCTGTCGAAGCGGCCCGTGCCGGCGAACAGGGCCGCGGCTTCGCCGTCGTGGCATCGGAAGTGCGTAACCTGGCCCAGCGTTCGGCCGGCGCCGCGAAGGAAATCAAGGCGCTGATCGGCGACTCCGTCGAGAAGGTCGAGCGCGGCTCGAAGCTGGTCGGCCAGGCAGGCGTGACGATGGACGAAGTGGTGGACTCCGTGCGTCGCGTGACCGACATCATGGGCGAGATCGCCAACGCCAGCCAGGAACAGAGCGCCGGCATCGAGCAGGTCAACCAGTCGATCATCGAGATGGACAGCATGACGCAGCAGAACGCCGCGCTGGTCGAAGAAGCGGCCGCCGCAGCGCAGAGCCTGCAGGACCAGGCATCCGAACTGGCCCGCGTCGTCAGCATCTTCAAGCTGGAAGCGGGCGAGGAACGCGCAGTCCAGGCGGCCACCGCCGCGACCGTGAAGCAGATCCCTGTCGTCAAGCCGGTCGCATCGGTTGCCCGTACGCCGGCGGTTCGTACGCCGGCCCCGCGCAAAGCCGTGGCAGCGCCGGCACCGGCAGCCGCCAAGCCGAAGAAGGTCGTCGCCACCGCGTCGTCCGGCGCGGACGAGTGGGAAGAATTCTAAGGACCGTGGGCCGCATGCGGTACGCGGCCGCGGCAGCAAGCCAACAATAACAAGCTCTTGAATAAGCAGGAAAACAAAATGAATAAGCGTTTCATCGGTTTTATCGCAGCAACCCTCGTCTCCGGCGCAGCGTTTGGCGTCGAAGTACCAGCCTCCGTGGATGCCCGCAAATGCAAGGCGGACTATCCAAAAGCCTCCCTGCTGAATGAGGAACAAGGCGCCGTCACGATGGCGTTCCTCGTTTCGCCGGGTGGCGACGTGGTGGATTCGAAGGTCGAAAAATCGAGCGGCTACAAGAATCTGGACAAGGCAGCCCTGAAAGCGCTGACCTCGTGCAAGTTCAAGCCGGGCACCAAGGACGGTGCCGTAGCACAGACCTGGACCAAGGTCGACTACGTTTGGTCGCTGTAATCAATCGATTGATTCAACAATAAAGGAAAATACTATGTTTACGAATAAGCGTCTGTTGAGTGTGGTAGCTGCTGTGCTGGTGTCCGGCGCGGCGTTTGGCGCGGAAGTGCCGGCATCGTTCGATGCAAAGAACTGCAAGGCCGAATATCCGAAGGCTTCGCTGATGAATGAAGAGCAGGGCACGGTATCGATGTCGTTCCTGGTCTCGGCTGGCGGCGAAGTGAAGGATTCCAAGGTCGAGAAATCGAGCGGCTTCAAGAACCTGGACAAGGCTGCCATCAAATCGCTGTCCGCCTGCAAATTCAAGCCAGGCTCGAAAGACGGCGCGCCGGCGGAAACGTGGACCAAGGTCGACTACGCCTGGAAACTGGACTGATCCATCGCATTGCGCTGGCGGTATCGCGCATTTCAAAAAACCGGCTCGGGGTTGCAGAGCCGGTTTTTTTACGTCCGTGGCCTGGGCTGCAGCTGCACTGTCGATCCCGTCGCACATCTGTTAATCTGGCGGGGTCGCTTGCATCGTACCCTGTCATGAAATATCCGTATTCACCAAAGCTGTCACTTCCCATTCTGACCGTCGCGATGCTGTCCGGTTGCAGCATGATGCGCAATCCCCACGATCCGGCGCGCAACAAGGAGACCGTTACCGTCATCAATGCGATGACGTGGACCAACCCGATGTCCGGCAAGCGCGACGGTATCCGCACGGCGTGGCCGCTGGCGCAGCTGGCCAATCACGAGGAAATCTTTCCGCTGGCGCAGATCAAGCAGTGCGACAACGCGGCGCTGCCCTGCAAGTGGGGCGTGCTGAGCGCGGCGCGCAGCATCACCCGCTACGAATACATTGCCGGCGGGGTGACGCTGGACGTGGGCCTGCTGGTCGACGTGCACCGGCGCCAGCAGGACCGGCGCCGCAACTTCCACACGTCGATGGCGATTCCCGCCGACGTGCCGGCACTGTCGTACCAGAAGAAGGAGAAGGAGGGCGTCGTGCTGCCGTACGGACGCGTGTACCGCGTCGAGATGGAATACGGCATC
>Ga0265798_10001151_pt1 | contig 41948 bp, 43 predicted proteins | sample P3T30metagenome_FD_192430 | JGI IMG/M metagenome (GOLD analysis project Ga0265798, IMG submission 192430) | Plant litter microbial communities from East Loma Ridge, Irvine, California - P3 T30 | ecosystem: Environmental > Terrestrial > Plant litter > Unclassified | place: USA: California... | reverse complement strand
GGGCCAGATCGGCGCCTGCGGGGGGCCGTGCTCGCAGAAGGTCTCGATCGCCGAGCACCGGCTCAAGGTCGATGAGTTCGTGGCGTTCCTCGCCGGCAACGACCGGCGCTTCATCACCGAGGCCCGGGCCGAGATGGCCGAGGCCGCCGGTCGCTTGGAGTACGAGCGCGCCGCGAAGGCCCGTGACCGGATCGCGGCGCTCGAGCAGGTCATGGAGAAGAGCGCGATCGTCCTGCCCGACGGCGTCGACGCCGACGTCTTCGGCATCGAGCACGACGAGCTCGCCGCGGCGGTGCAGCAGTTCATCGTGCGCGGCGGCCGCCTGCGCGGAGTGCGCAACTGGGTGGTCGACAAGGAGCTCGATCACGGGCTCGGCGAGCTGATCGACTCGATCATGCGCAGCGCCTACGACGAGGCGAACCCGCCGCCCAAGGAGGTCGTGGTGCCGGTGCTGCCGGATGACGCGGCCGAGCTCGAGGTCTGGCTGCGCGGGCAGCGCGGGCGGCCGGTCGCGCTGCGGACGGCGCAGCGCGGCGACAAGGCGGCCGTGCTGCACACCGCCACGATCAACGCCAAGCAGGCGCTGCAGCTCTACAAGACGCGGCGCAGCGCCGACTACCTCGCGCGCACGGCGGCGCTCACCGACCTGCAGGAGGCGCTCGGCATGAGCGAGGCGCCGCTGCGCATCGAGTGCTACGACGCCTCGCACCTGCAGGGCACCAACGTGGTCGCCTCGATGGTCGTCTTCGAGGACGGCCTCGCCCGCAAGAGCGAGTACCGCCGCTTCAGCATCCCCGAGACGACCGACGACACCGACTCGATCTACCGGGTGCTGCGCCGACGGCTCGCCTACCTCGTGGAGGGCAGCGAGCAGGCCGAGGGGGATCAGGTCAAGAAGAAGTTCGCGTACCCGCCGCAGCTGCTCATCGTCGACGGCGGCGAGCCGCAGGTGAAGGCCGCGGCTCGGGCGCTGGCGGACTCCGGCGTGCAGGGCATCCGCATCGCCGGCATCGCGAAGCGGCTCGAGGAGCTCTGGCTGCCCGACGACGAGTACCCGGTGATCCTGCCGCGGCAGAGCGAGGCGCTCTTCCTCATCCAGCGCGTGCGCGACGAGGCGCACCGCTTCGCGATCACCTACCAGCGGCAGAAGCGCAGCAAGGACATCCGCTCGGTGCTCGGCGAGGTGCCGGGCCTGGGGGAGGCCCGGGTCAAGGCGCTGCTCGGGCACTTCGGCTCCGTCGCCCGCCTCAAGCAGGCGAGCGCCGAGGAGATCGCCGAGGTGCGCGGCATCGGCGCGACGCTGGCGGATGCGATCGGTCGGGCGCTGCGCGCCTGAGCGGAGGCCCGGTTCGGCGACACCCGACCGGGAACGTCTAGGCTGGACACGCGAACGACGCCGAGGGGCACCATGAACGAGCAGCAGACCCACCGCCAGGAAGTCCTCATCGTCACCGGCATGTCCGGCGCCGGGCGCTCGACCGTCGCGAACGCGCTCGAGGACCTGGGCTGGTACGTCGTCGACAACCTGCCGCCGCAGATGCTGCGGCCCATGATCGAGCTCGCCGAGCGCGCCGGCGACAGCCTGCCCCGCGTCGCCGCGGTCATGGACGTGCGCGGTGGCAAGCTCTTCAGCGACCTGCAGGAGGTGCTCGAGGGCCTCGACGAGAGCGTCGGCGCCCGTGTGCTCTTCCTCGAAGCGACCGACAGCGCGCTCGTGCGCCGTTTCGAGCAGGTGCGCCGCCCGCATCCGCTGCAGGGGGACGGCACGATCCTCGACGGCATCCTCGAGGAGCGCGCCCGCACGCGCGAGCTGCGAGCCTTCAGCGCGCTGATCATCGACACCAGCGACCTCAACATCCATCAGCTCTCCACCAAGATCCAGGAGATGTTCGGACTCGAGGACCAGCCCGGCCTGCACCTCACCGTGCAGAGCTTCGGCTTCAAGTACGGGCTCCCGTCCGACGTCGACCTGGTCGCCGACGCCCGCTTCCTGCCCAACCCGTTCTGGGTGCCGGAGCTGCGCCCGCACACCGGCCTCGACCCGCAGGTGAGCGACTACGTGCTCGGCCTCGACGGCGCGCGCCCCTTCCTGGAGCGCTACGCGGCGAGCCTCGAGCCGGTGCTGCACGGGTACCAGCAGGAGAACAAGCGGCACGCCACGATCGCGATCGGATGCACGGGCGGCAAGCACCGCTCCGTCGCCATGGCGGTCGCCCTGGCCGAGCTGCTGCGCGGCTACGAGGGCGTCGCCGTGTCGGTGCGCCACCGCGATCTCGGTCGGGAATAGCTCGCGATCTCGGTCGGGAGTAGCTCGCGACCTCGGCCGAGGAGAGCTCGCGGCCGACGCCATCCGCTCACGATCCTGCGCGCGGCCCGCACGGATCGGCAGCCGTTCCACGACCTGTAGTATCGAACGTCGCCCCGCCGGGCGAAGCGAGCAGGAACGAGGATTCACCGTGGCATTGACCGCCGACGTCAAGGACGAACTGGCCCGAGTCGAGGTCCAGAAGGCCACGGTCCGAGCGGCCGAGCTGGCTACGATCCTGCGCTTCGCCGGCGGTCTGCACCTCATCTCCGGCCGCATCGCGGTCGAGGCCGAGATCGACACCGTGCCGATCGCACGGCGCGTCCGCCGCGACCTCGCGGAGCTCTACGGCGTGCGCAGCGACGTCGCTCAGATCTCCGGCAACGGCCTGCGCCGCGGCGCCTACTACCTGGTGCGGGTCACCGAGGGCGGCGAGCAGCTCGCCCGTCAGACCGGCCTGCTCGACGCGCGCCGCCGCCCGGTGCGCGGCCTGCCGAACCGCCTGACCACCGGCACCGTCGAGGAGATCGCGGCCGTCTGGCGCGGAGCCTTCCTCGCCCACGGATCGCTCACCGACCCGGGCCGCTCGGCCTCGCTCGAGATCACCTGCCCCGGCAACGAGTCGGCCATGGCGCTCGTCGGCGCCGCCTCCCGCCTCGGCGTGGCCGCGAAGGCCCGCGAGGTGCGCGGCGTGCACCGCGTCGTCATCCGCGACGGCGAGGCCATCAGCGCCATGCTCGCCCGGATGGGCGCCTCGCAGACCGTCGCCACCTGGGAGGAGCTGCGCCAGCGCCGCGAGGTGCGCGCCACGGCGAATCGCCTGGTCAATTTCGACGACGCCAACCTGCGCCGCTCGGCGCAGGCCGCCGTCGCCGCGTGCGCTCGCGTGGAGCGGGCGCTCGAGATCCTCGGCGAGGACGTGCCGAAGCACCTGCGCTACGCCGGCGAGCTGCGCCTCGCCCACCGCGATGCGAGCCTCGACGAGCTCGGCCACCACGCCGACCCGCCCATGACGAAGGATGCGGTCGCCGGCCGGATCCGCCGCCTGCTGGCCCTCGCCGACAAGACGGCCGAAGAGCGCGGCGAGCCGGACACCGAGGCGAGCGTGCCGCCCGAGCTGGAGCTCTGACTCCGCTTTTCTGGGTAACCGCGGGAAGCATCCTGCACGCCATGCCGTTGTCGTGATGAGATAGGAACATCCCTCGCACGGCGCCCTGCGGCGCTGCGCCGAGGGCCGCCAACGCAAGGAGAACCCATGGCCGACTACACGCTGCCCGATCTGCCCTACGACTACTCCGCCCTCGCGCCCCACATCAGCGCGCGCATCATGGAGCTCCACCACTCGAAGCACCACGCCACCTACGTGGCCGGCGCCAAGGCTGCGCAGGAGCAGCTGCAGGAGGCCGCCGCGTCGGGCGCCGCGAATGTCAACAAGCTCGAGAAGGACCTGGCCTTCAACCTCGGCGGCCACGTCAACCACTCGATCTTCTGGACCAACCTGACCCCCGAGACGGGCGAGCCCACCGGCGAGCTGCTCGAGGCGATCGGCGCCCAGTTCGGCTCGCTCGAGCAGTTCAAGGCGCAGTTCACCGCCGTCGCGCTCGGCGTGCAGGGCTCCGGGTGGGCCGTCCTGGCCTACGACGTGCTCGGCGAGCGCCTCTCGGTGTTCCAGCTCTTCGACCAGCAGGGCAACGTGCCCTTCGGCCTCGTGCCGGTGCTGCTGCTCGACGTCTGGGAGCACGCCTACTACCTCGACTACGCGAACGTGCGCGCCGACTACGTCAAGGCGTTCTGGAACATCGTGAACTGGGACAACGTCGCCGCGCGCTACGCCGCCGCGAAGGACAAGACCCAGGGTCTCATCACGCTCTGACCCCGCTGACGGAGGGCGGATGCGAGGCGCGGCACGCGCAACGCATCCGCCCTCCGCCGTTCCCGCCATCAGGATGCCTGAGCACGGCCCCCGTGCGCGCTAGGCTGGTCGGTGGAGTATCCCCCCACATCGCGTCTGACGACGCTGAGCAACAGGAGTTCACGTGACCGTGAAGATCGGTATCAACGGATTCGGCCGCATCGGCCGCAACTACTTCCGGGCGGCTCTCGCCCAGGGCGCGGACCTCGAGATCGTGGCCGTCAACGACCTCTCCGACCCCGCCTCGCTGGCCCACCTCCTCAAGTACGACTCCATCACGGGTCGTCTCGACGCCGAGGTGTCGGTCGAGGGCGACTCGATCATCGTCAACGGCAAGGCCATCAAGGTCCTCGCCGAGCGCGACCCCGCGAACCTCCCCTGGGGCGAGCTGGGCGTCGAGATCGTCATCGAGTCGACCGGTCGCTTCACCAAGGACGTCGACGCGCGCAAGCACATCGAGGCCGGCGCGAAGAAGGTCCTCATCTCGGCTCCCGCCACGGGCGACGTCGCGACCTTCGTCATCGGTGCCAACGAGCACCTGTACGACCCGGCCAAGGACGACATCATCTCGAACGCGTCCTGCACCACGAACTGCCTTGCGCCGCTCGCCAAGGTGTTCAACGACAAGTTCGGCATCGAGCGCGGTCTCATGACCACGGTGCACGCCTACACCGCCGACCAGAACCTGCAGGACGGCCCCCACGGCGACCTGCGCCGCGCCCGCGGTGCCGCGCTGAACATCATCCCCACCAGCACCGGTGCGGCGAAGGCCATCGGCCTGGTCCTGCCCGAGCTCAAGGGCAAGCTCGACGGCTTCGCGCTGCGCGTGCCGGTGCCCACCGGCTCGATCACCGACCTCACCCTCGAGACCTCCACCGAGGGCCTCACGGTCGAGCAGATCAACGAGGCCTTCAAGGAGGCCGCCGAGGGACCGCTCAAGGGCATCCTCAAGTACGTCGACGAGCCCATCGTCTCCTCGGACATCGTCACCGACCCGCACTCCTCGCTGTTCGACTCGGGCCTGACCAAGGTCATCGGCACGACCGTGAAGATCTCGTCCTGGTACGACAACGAGTGGGGCTACTCGAACCGCCTCGTCGACCTGACCGAGTACGTCGCCGACCGTCTCTGATCGATCGATGACGCTCCGCACCCTCGACACCCTCGGTCCGCTCGTCGGCCGCACCGTCATCGTCCGCTGCGATCTCAACGTCCCGTTGAAGGACGGCACGATCACGGATGACGGCCGCGTGCGGGCCTCCCTGCCCACGCTCAACCGCCTCATCGACGGCGGCGCCCGAGTGGTCGTGGTCTCGCACCTCGGCCGCCCGGAGGGCGCACCGGACGCGCGGTACAGCCTCGCCCCGGTCGCCCAGCGCCTGTCGGAGCTGCTCGGCAAGCCCGTGACCTTCGCGAGCGACACCGTCGGCTCGGCCGCGCACGAGGCGGTCGCCTCCCTCGAGGACGGCGACGTGGCGCTGCTGGAGAACCTCCGGTTCAACCCGGGGGAGACCAGCAAGGACGTCGAGGTGCGGAGCGCCTTCGCGGCGCAGCTCGCCGAGCTGGGAGACGCCCTCGTCTCCGACGGCTTCGGCGTCGTGCACCGCAAGCAGGCGAGCGTCACCGACCTCGCCGCCCTGCTGCCCAGCGCAGCGGGCACCCTCATCGAAGCCGAGCTCGGCGTGCTCGAGCGCCTCACCTCCGCCCCCGAGAAGCCCTACACGGTCGTGCTCGGCGGGTCGAAGGTCAGCGACAAGCTCGGTGTCATCGACCACCTGCTGCCCCGCGTGAGCACGCTGCTCATCGGCGGCGGCATGCTCTTCACCTTCCTCAAGGCGCAGGGCCACCCGATCGGCTCGAGCCTGCTCGAGGAGGACCAGATCCCGGTCGTGCTCGAGTACCTCGAGCGCGCTGAGGCCCTGGGCGTGGAGATCGTGATCCCGACGGATGTGGTCATGTCCGCCGGCTTCTCGGCCGACGCCGAGACCGCTGTGCGGCCCATCGACGCGCTGGAGGACACCCCCTTCGGTGCGAAGGGCCTCGGGCTCGACATCGGACCGGCCACGGCGGCGGACTTCGCGGCGCGCATCCGCTCGTCGAAGACCGTGTTCTGGAACGGCCCGGCCGGCGTCTTCGAGCTCGCGCCGTTCGCGGCCGGCACGAAGGCCGTCGCGCAGGCGCTGACCGAGGTCGACGGCCTGGCGGTCGTCGGCGGCGGCGACTCGGCCGCGGCAGTACGCGCCCTCGGCTTCGCCGATGAGGCGTTCGGACACATCTCCACGGGTGGCGGCGCCAGCCTGGAGTTCCTCGAGGGCAAGGCCCTCCCCGGACTGGAGGCCCTCGGATGGGAAGCCTGAACCGCACGCCGCTCATCGCGGGCAACTGGAAGCTGAACCTCGACCACCTGCAGTCGATCGCGTTCCTGCAGAAGCTCCACTGGAGCCTCAAGGACGCGTCCCACGACTACGAGTCCGTGGAGGTCGCGGTCTTCCCGCCCTTCACCGACCTCCGCTCGGTGCAGACGCTGGTGACGGCCGACAAGTACGACATCGCCTACGGCGCCCAGGACCTCTCGCAGCACGACTCCGGTGCCTACACCGGCGAGATCTCCGGCGCCTTCATCGCCAAGCTCGACGCTCGCTACGTGCTCATCGGCCACTCGGAGCGGCGCACGCTGCATGACGAGACGGACGAGGTCGTCGGTGCGAAGGTCACCGCTGCCCTGCGCCACGGCCTCGTGCCGGTGCTCTGCGTCGGCGAGACGGCCGACGACCTCGAGCAGCACGGCCCCAGCGCCGTGCCCGTCGCGCAGCTGCGCGCCGCGCTCAACGGTGTGCCGAAGGGCGCCGAGATCGTCGTCGCCTACGAGCCCGTCTGGGCCATCGGCTCCGGCCAGGCCGCCACGCCCGAGCAGGCCCAGCAGGTCGCGGCCGCGCTGCGCGCCGAGCTTGTGAACCTGCTCGGCGAGGAGGCCGCCTCGGCCACCCGCGTGCTCTACGGCGGCTCGGTGAAGTCGGGCAACATCGCCGGCTTCATGCGCGAGCCCGACGTGGACGGCGCACTGGTCGGCGGGGCGAGCCTCGACCTGACCGAGTTCGCCAGCATCGTCCGCTACCAGAAGCACGTCGGCGTCTAGTCGACGCCTCGGCCGCGTGCCGACGCACCGCCCGTGCACGACGATCGCGTCGCGCACGGGCGGTTAGACTGACTACCGTCATCCCGCCGAAAGGTCCCCTGTGGAAATCCTCCAAGTCGTCCTGCAGGTGCTGCTCGCCATCACGAGCCTCCTGCTCACCCTGCTGATCCTGCTGCACCGCGGTCGCGGCGGCGGTCTCTCCGACATGTTCGGCGGCGGCGTGACCTCTAACCTCGGCGCCTCGGGCGTCGCGGAGCGCAATCTCAACCGCATCACGGTGATCCTCGGGCTCGTCTGGGTCTCCTGCATCGTCGTGCTCGGTCTCATCACCAAGTTCCAGGGCTGACGCCCACCTGACAACACCGCGGCGCGCGTACCCGAGCGCCGCAGGGGGAGGATCACATCATGGCTTCAGGCGGCAGCGCCATCCGCGGCTCGCGCGTCGGCGCGGGACCCATGGGCGAGCAGGACCACGGCTACCACGCCGACCGCGTCGCGGTGCAGTATTGGGACGCGCTCGGCAACGAGACCGTCCGCTACTTCGCCGCGGGTCTCCCGGAGGAGGAGATCCCCGAGATCATCGACTGCCCGACCTCGGGCCTGCCCGCGGGCCGCGACAAGGCGAACCCGCCGCAGGTCGCGAAGAACGAGCCCTACAAGACGCACCTCGCCTACGTGAAGGAGCGCCGCACGCCGGAGGAGGCAGAGCAGCTCCTCGAGGAGGCGCTCCAGCAGCTCCGCGTGCGCCGGGGGACCGCCGTCGCCTCCTGACGACGACGCGCTCGACGCGAAGAGGGCCCGAACCGAACGGTTCGGGCCCTCTTCGCGTTGCCGGGAGCGTGCGGATGCGCGTGCCCGGGACGCGGAGGGCCCGTGCCGATCCCGGCACGGGCCCTCCGTCGACGCGATCGTCGTGTCAGCGGTGCTGATCCACCAGCGCGTGGAACTCGTCGCCCGGGGCGATGAGCGACTCCGGCACCTCGGCGGAGGCCGCCTTGTCGACGAAGAACACTGTGCGCTTGCGCCCGAGGACGCCGGCGACCGGCACCTCGTCAACGCTGGCGCCCGCGAGCGCGAGACCGAGCACGCTCGCCTTGTCACTGCCGGCGAGCGCCATCCAGAGGCGCTCGGCGGCGTTGATCACGGGCAGCGTGAGGCTCAGCCGCTCGGCCGGTGCCTTCGCGGCGCCGCGCACGGCGACGACGGTGCGCTTGCGCTCGTGCACCTCGGCCTTGCCGGGGAACAACGAGGCCACATGGCCGTCCGGGCCCACACCGAGGAACATGACCTCGAAGACCGGGAAGCCCCGCTCGTCCTCGGTCGCCGCCGCGAGCTCCTCGGCGTAGGCCGCAGCCGCCGCGTCGAGATCGATGCCGGCGTCCGAGGCCGCGAAGCGGTGCACCTTCGCCGGGTCGAGCGCGATGTGCGACAGCAGGGCGTCGAACGCCTGCTGGTCGTTGCGCTCGGCGTCGCCGGCCGGCAGCCAGCGCTCGTCGCCCCACCAGAAGTGCAGGCGCGACCAGTCCACCGTGTCCCGCGCCGGTGACGCGTTGATGGCAGCCAGGACCCCGCCACCGACCGTGCCGCCGGTGAGGACGACGTGGGCGTCGTCCTGCTCCTCCAGCACATCGATGATCTTGGTCAGGAAGCGCGCGGCGACGCTCGCGACGAGCGCTTCCTTGTCCGGGTGCACGAGGACACGGCGTTCATTGGTCATGCCGCCGATCCTCCCACGGACTCCTGCTCGTCGAGCAGTGCGAGGCCGTTCTGCAGCACCTCGCCGTAGAGCTCGTCGGGAGCGATGCGTCGCAGGTCCTCCGCGAGGCAGTCGCGGAGGCTGCGGCGGGGGAGCGCGATGTCGTGCGTCGGCTGGTCGGGCTGCACGAGCGTCGCCACGTTGGGCAGCGAGCGCTCGAGGTCGATCTCGCCCGAGGCGCGCTCGAGGACGACACCGTGGATGCCGCTCGAACCCGTCGCGCGGGTGGTGATCGTCAGGTCGACCGGCACCTGCAGCTGCAGGCGCAGCCAGGCGGCGAGCAGCTCCGTGGAGGGGGAGTCGCTCGCGCCCGAGACGCGCACACCGGTGATCGGCTCGTACGGCGGCTGGTCCAGCACCGCGGCGAGCTGCGCCCGCCACAGGGTGAGCCGGGTCCACGCGAAGTCCGAGTCGCCGGGCGCGTAGCTCGACGCGCGCTCGCGCAGGGCCGCGGCCGGGTTCTGCTGCGCCGCGGCGTCGGTGATGCGACGCTGGGCGATGCGGCCGAGCGGCGACTCCGCGGGCACGGCGGGTGCCGTGCCGGGCCACCAGGCGACCACGGGGGCGTCCGGCAGCAGCAGGCCCGTGACGAGGCTCTCCTCATCCGAGGCGGTCTCGCCGTAGGCGCGCAGCAGGATGACCTCGCTCGCGCCGGCGTCGCCGCCGACCCGGATCTGCGCGTCGAGACGCGCGGCCTCGCCGGCCGGGGCCTCATCCGCCGTGCTGATGACGATGACCCGCATGGGGTGCTCGCGCGAGGCGTCGTTCGCGGCCTCGATGGCCTCCTCCTCGTGACCGAGGGTGGTGGAGATCACCAGCGTCAGCACGCGACCGAGGGCGACGGCGCCGCCCTCCTCGCGGATGCTGACCAGCTTCTTCGAGACCTTGCTGATGGTGGAATCGGGCAGATCGACGATCATGGACGCCTCCAGACGCGGCCGTCGCGGGCCAGTAGAGCATCAGCGGACGAGGGGCCCCAGGTGCCGGGACGGTACTGCTCCGGCTGGCCCTGGGTGGCCCAGAACTCCTCGATCGGGTCGAGGATCTTCCAGCTGAGCTCCACCTCCTCGTGCCGCGGGAACAGCGGCGGCTCGCCGAGCAGCACATCGAGGATGAGCCGCTCGTAGGCCTCCGGGCTCGCCTCGGTGAAGGCGTGGCCGTAGCCGAAGTCCATGGTGACGTCGCGCACCTGGAAGTCGGCGCCGGGCACCTTCGAGCCGAAGCGGATGGTGACGCCCTCGTCGGGCTGCACGCGGATGACGAGCGCGTTCTGGCCGAGCGAGGCCGTCTGCGACTCGGGGAAGAGGTATTGCGGGGCGCGCTTGAACACGACCGCGATCTCGGTGACGCGTCGACCCAGGCGCTTGCCCGCGCGCAGGTAGAACGGCACACCCGCCCAGCGGCGCGTGTTGATGTCCAGCCGCATGGCCGCGTAGGTCTCGGTGACCGACTCGGGGTTCATGCCGTCCTCGTCGAGGAAGCCGGTCACCTGCTCGCCGCCCTGCCAGCCGCCGGCGTACTGACCGCGAGCGGTCGCCGTCGACAGGTCCTCGGGCAGGCGAACCGCCGAGAGCACCTTCTCCTTCTCGGCGCGCAGGTCGGCGGCGTCGAAGGAGACGGGCTCCTCCATCGCCGTCAGCGCGAGCAGCTGGAGGAGGTGGTTCTGGATGACGTCGCGCGCGGCGCCGATGCCGTCGTAGTACCCCGCGCGACCGCCCACGCCGATGTCCTCGGCCATGGTGATCTGCACGTGGTCCACGTGGTTGGCGTTCCACAGGGGCTCGTAGAGCTGGTTCGCGAAGCGGAGCGCCAGGATGTTCTGGACGGTCTCTTTGCCGAGGTAGTGGTCGATGCGGAACACCGAGTCGGGCGGGAAGACCGACTCCACCACGGCGTTGAGCTCGCGAGCCGTCTTCAGGTCGCTGCCGAAGGGCTTCTCGATGACGACGCGTCGCCAGGACTCGCCGACCTGGTCGGCCAGGCCCGAGCGCTTGAGCTGCTCGGTGACGAGCGGGAACGCCTTCGGCGGGATCGACAGGTAGAACGCGTGGTTCCCCATCGTGCCGCGGGTGCGGTCCAGCTCTTCGACCGTCTCCTTGAGACGGTCGAAGGCCTCGTCGTCGTCGAACTCGCCCTGGACGAAGCGGATGCCCTGAGCCAGTTGCTTCCACACGTCCTCGTCGTAGGGCGTGCGGGCGTACTGCTTGACCGCCTCGTGCACGACCTTCTCGAAGTCCTGGTCCTCCCAGTCGCGCCGGGCGAAGCCCACGAGGGCGAAGCCGGGCGGCAGGAGGCCGCGGTTGGCCAGGTCGTACACTGCCGGCATCAGCTTCTTGCGCGACAGGTCACCCGTCACTCCGAAGATGACGAGGCTGCTGGGGCCCGCGATGCGGTTGAGCCGGCGGTCGCTGGGCAACCGCAGGGGATTGAATTCCGGGGTGATCTCCACCGGTGACATGCGTCTCCTCGGGTCTTACTGGATCGCGGCGACGAGCGTCGCGAGGGCCGCGCGGGCGTCGCCCACGGTCAGCGTCAGCACGGGGCGGCCGAGCGCGGCGAGCACGCTCGCGTCGCCGGCGGCCTGCGCCTGGATGAGCTGGCCGAAGGTGAAGGGGCGCTCGGGGATGTCGAGGTCCTCGGCGGGGGCGCCGACGATCTGCAGGAACACGCCGACCGGCGCACCGCCCTTGTGGTACTGGCCGGTCGAGTGCAGGAAGCGCGGGCCCCATCCGAAGGTGACGGGGCGGCCGGTCTTCGCGGCGAGGACACCGCGCAGCTGCTCCAGCTCGGGGAAGGCGATGCGGTCGAGGTAGGCCTGCACCGAGAGGTAGCCGTCCTCACCGAGCTGCGCGAGCAGCGCGGCGACGGAGGCCTCGAGCGTCGTGGCGCCCGCGGCGAAACCGCCGGTGGCGCGCACGGCGACGCCGGACTCCTCGAAGAGCGGCGCGGCGGGCTCGGGACGGGCGTCCAGCAGGCCGCGGGTCGCGATCTTCGCCGACTCCACGTCGGGCTGGTCGAAGGGGTTGATCCCGATCAACCGGCCGGCGACGACGGTGGCGTACTCCCAGAGCAGGAGCTGGCCGCCGAGGCTGCCGCTGACCTCGACCTCGCCGTCGGCGACCTGCTCGGTCTCCTTAGCGCTGCCGACGACTCGCACGATCTGCACGTCGGCCTGTCCGGCGGTGATCTCCGGGGCGTCCACGTCGAGCACGACGGGCAGGATGCCCTTGCCGAGCTTGCCGGTCGACTCGGCGATGAGCTGCTCGGCCCAGTCCGCGAAGCCGACGATATGGGTGCCGTCCGCGACGATGCCCACCTTGTCCCTGCCCGTGGCGCCGAGTACGGCGCCCAGGATCAGGCCCGGGTTCTCGGCGCTGTCGACGGCGAGGGCGGCGAGCGCCGCATCCGCCTCGTCGAGCAGGGCGTCGAGGTCGACGCCGGCGAGACCGGACGGCACGAGGCCGAACGCGGTGAGCGCCGAGTAGCGGCCGCCGACGTTCGGGTCTGCGTTGAAGACCGTGTAGCCGGCCTCGCGTGCCGCGCCGTCGAGCGGGCTGCCCGGGTCGGTGACGATGACGATGCGCGAGGTGGGCTCGATGCCCGCCTCGCGGAAGGCGCGCTCGTAGACGCGCTTCTGGCTGTCGGTCTCGACGGTCGAGCCGGACTTCGACGAGATGACGACGGCGCTCGTGGCGAGACGGTCGTGCAGCGCGCTGAGCACCTGCTGCGGGTCGGTCGAGTCGAGCACGGTGAGCTCGACGCCCGCGGTGCGGGTGATGACCTCGGGCGCGAGCGACGAGCCGCCCATGCCGCCGAGCACGATGTGGTTCACGCCGTCGGCCTGCAGCTTGGCGCGCAGGGCGGCGATCTCGGCGACCAGCGGGCGGGAGATCGAGACGGCCTCGGTCCAGCCGAGGCGCTTGGCCGACTCCTCCTCCGCGTCCGGTCCCCAGAGGGTGGGGTCCTGCGCGGTGATGCGGCTCGCGACGAGGTCGTCGACGAGCTGGGGCACCACGCGGGCGACGGCCGAAGCCGCCGCCCCCGTGGTCGCGACGACGAGGGTCACTTGGCGGCCTCCAGCGCGGCGGTCACGGTCTCGAGGAGCTCGTTCCAGGAGACGATGAACTTCTCCACGCCCTCCTTCTCGAGCAGCGCGGTGACCTCGGCGACCGAGATGCCCTGCGCCTCGATCGCGTCGATGACGGCCTGCGCCGCCTCGTACGAGCCGGTGACGCGGTCGCCCTCGATGACGCCGTGGTCGAAGGTCGCCTCGAGCGTCTTCTCGGGCATCGTGTTGACGACGCCGTCGACGGCGAGCTCGGTCACGTAGAGCGTGTCGGGCAGGCTCGGGTCCTTGACGCCGGTCGACGCCCAGAGCGGACGCTGCGGGTTGGCGCCGGCCTCGAGCAGCGCGGTGGCGCGCTCGGTGGCGAAGAGCTCCGCGTAGAGCTTGTAGGCGAGCTGCGCGTTGGCGACGCCCGCCTTGCTCTTGAGGGCCTTCGCCTCGTCGGTGCCGACCGCGTCGAGGCGCTTGTCGATCTCGCTGTCGACGCGCGACACGAAGAACGAGGCGACCGAGTGGATCGTCGACAGGTCGATGCCCGCGGCCTTGGCCTGCTCGAGGCCCGCGAGGTACGCCTCGATGACGGCCTGGTGGCGCTCGAGCGAGAAGATCAGCGTCACGTTGACGCTGATGCCGGCGCCGATGACGGCGGTGATGGCCTCGAGGCCCTCGATCGTCGCGGGGATCTTGATCATCGCGTTCGGCTGGTCGACCTTGGCCCAGAGGGCCTTGGCCTGCTCGATCGTGCCCTGCGCGTCGTGCGCGAGACCGGGCTCGACCTCGATCGACACGCGGCCGTCGAAGCCGTTGGAGGCGTCGTAGATCTCACGGAAGACGATGCTCGCGTCGCGCACGTCGTCGGTCGTGATCTCGAAGACGGCCTCGGTGACGCCGACGCCGGCAGCCGCGAGCTCGCGGACCTGCTCGTCGTAGGCCTCGCCCTTGGAGAGCGCCGAGGCGAAGATCGTCGGGTTCGTGGTCACGCCGACCACGTTGCGCTCGGCGATCAGCTTCTGCAGGCCCTGGGCCTTGATGCGCTCGCGGGAGAGGTCGTCGAGCCAGATGCTGACGCCGACCTCGGAGAGCTGGGCGGTGGGGGTGGTGCTCATGCTGGATGTTCCCTTCGTGGAGGTCGCGCTCAGAGCGCGGCCAGCGATTCCTTGACGGCGGCGACGGCGGCTTCGGTGGTCATGCCGAACTCGCGGAAGAGCGTCTTGTAGTCGGCGGAGGCGCCGAAGTGCTCGATCGAGACGCTGCGACCGGCGTCGCCGACGATCTCGCGCCAGCCGAGCGACAGACCGGCCTCGATCGAGACGCGGGCCTTGACCGCCTTCGGCAGCACCGACTCGCGGTACTCGGCGCTCTGCTCGGCGAACCACTCGAGGCTCGGAGCGGAGACGACGCGCACGTTGATGCCCTCGGCCTTCAGGACCTCGCGGGTCTCGACGGCGATCTGCACCTCGGAGCCCGTGGCGATGACGATCACGTCGGGGGTGCCGTTCGGCGCCTCGGCGAGCACGTAGGCGCCCTTGGCGACGTTGCTGGCCGCGGCGAAGGTCTCACCGGAGGCCTCGCCGGTGCCGCGCTCGAAGACCGGCAGGTTCTGACGGCTCAGCGCGATGCCGGCCGGGCCCTCGCGACGCTCGAGGATCGTCTTCCAGGCGTACGCGACCTCGTTGGCGTCGGCGGGGCGCACCACGTCGAGACCGGGGATCGCACGCAGCGTGGAGAGCTGCTCGATCGGCTGGTGGGTCGGGCCGTCCTCGCCGAGCGCGACGGAGTCGTGCGTCCAGACGTAGATCGTCGGCGAGCCCTGCAGCGCGGCGAGACGGACCGCCGGGCGCATGTAGTCGCTGAAGATCAGGAAGGTGCCGCCGAACGGACGGGTGTTGCCGTGCAGCGTGATGCCGTTGAGGATCGAGCCCATGGCGTGCTCGCGGATGCCGAAGTGGATGACGCGGCCGTAGGGGTTGCCCTGGCCCCATTCCTCGGTCTCGACGCTCGCGGGCACGAAGGAGCCGCCGCCCTTGATCGTGGTCAGGTTCGACTCGGCGAGGTCGGCGCTGCCGCCCCAGAGCTCGGGCACGACGCCCGCGAGGGCGTTGATGACCTGGCCGGAGGCCGCACGGGTCGAGACGTCCTTGCCGGGCGCGAAGACCGGCAGGGCCTCCTCGACGCCCTCGGGCAGCTCGCCCGAGAGCACGCGGTCGAGCAGCTGCTTGCGCTCGGGGTTCGCGGCGGCCCAGGCGTCGAAGGCCTGCTTCCACTCGGCGTGCTGCGCCTGGCCGCGCTCGATGGCGCCGCGGGTGCGCTCGAGCACCTCGGCGTCGACGTCGAAGGACTTCTCGGGGTCGAAGCCGAGGATCGACTTCGTCGCGGCGAGCTCCTCGGCGCCGAGGGCGGAGCCGTGGATCTTGCCGGTGTTCTGCTTCTTCGGCGCGGGCCAGCCGATGATCGTCTTGACGACGATCAGGGAGGGCTTGCCGGTCTCGGCCTTGGCGGCCTCGATGGCGGCGTAGACGGACTCGATGTCCTCGTGGTACTCGGCGCCCGACTTCCAGTCGACGACCTGCACGTGCCAGCCGTAGGACTCGTAGCGCGCGACGACGTCCTCGGTGAAGGCGATGTTGGTGTCGTCCTCGATCGAGATCTGGTTCGAGTCGTAGAACGCGATGAGGTTGCCGAGCTGCTGGTGGCCCGCGAGCGAGCCGGCCTCGGAGGTGACGCCCTCCTGCAGGTCGCCGTCGCCGGCGATCACGTAGGTGTAGTGGTCGAACACGCTCTCGCCGGCCGGGGTCTCCGGGTCGAAGAGGCCGCGCTCGAAGCGCTGCGCGTAGGCGAAGCCCACGGCCGAGGCGAGACCCTGGCCGAGCGGGCCCGTGGTGATCTCGACGCCGTCGGTGTGGCCGTACTCGGGGTGGCCCGGGGTCTTCGAGCCCCAGGTGCGCAGCGCCTGCAGGTCCTCGATCTCGAGGCCGTAGCCGCCGAGGTAGAACTGCACGTACTGGAGGATCGACGCGTGACCCGCCGAGAGGATGAAGCGGTCGCGACCGATCCAGGTGTTGTCGCTGGGGTCCCGGCGCATCACCTTCTGGAAGAGGAGGTACGCGAGCGGGGCGAGGCTCATCGCCGTGCCCGGGTGGCCGTTGCCCACCTTCTCGACCGCGTCGGCGGCGAGGATACGGGCCGTGTTCACGGCCTTGTTGTCAATGGGATCCCACTGCAGAGCTGCCACTGGATTGCTGACCCTTCTTGGTGATGACCGGGCATGGCCCAACGGACCAGCCCATGGGGCTTGCCGGGACGTCCGCGTCGCGCCAGGGCGCCACCATCGAGCTCAAGGGATTTGAGGGGTATCGGGGCGCCGCAGAAAGGCGGGCAAGCATCGTCCAGCATAGTCACATCCGCTGTGCATCGACGCATCTCGGAAGGCCTGTCCAGGCAGCGTTTCCTTCGACATCACGTAGACTCCCCTGAGCCTCGCCGCGTCCGGCGCCGCGCTTCCCCGATCCCCCCGAGGAGTCATGGACGTCACCGTCGCCCCGCAGATCGACCGCTCGCCGATCGGTCTCCGCCGCAAGGCCAAGGCCTACCTGGCGCTCACGAAGCCCCGAGTCGTCGAGCTGCTGCTGGTCACGACGGCCCCGGTGATGATCCTCGCCGAGGGCGGGCTCCCGGATCTGTTCCTCGTCTTCGCCACGCTGCTCGGCGGCGCGATGGCGGCCGGCAGCGCCGGCGCCTTCAACTGCTACATCGACCGGGACATCGACCGGCTGATGAAGCGCACGTCGAACCGTCCGCTCGTCACCGGCGAGCTGAGCGACCGCGAGGCGCTCGTGTTCGCCTGGGCGCTGGGCCTCGCGTCGATCGTGTGGCTGTGGTTCACCACGAACTGGCTCGCCTCGGCACTCGCCCTCGCCGCGATCCTCACGTACGTCGTCTTCTACACGATCGTGCTCAAGCGGCGCACCGAGCAGAACATCATCTGGGGCGGCATCGCCGGCTGCTTCCCGGTGGTCATCGGCTGGTCGGCCGTCACCGAGTCGCTCTCCTGGGAGGCGCTCATCCTCTTCCTGGTCGTCTTCCTCTGGACCCCGCCGCACTACTGGCCGCTGTCGATGAAGTACGAGGACGACTACGCCGCCGCCGGCGTGCCCATGCTCGCGGTGGTGCGCCAGCGCTCCGAGGTCGGCCTGCAGGTCATCCTCTACGCGTGGGCCACGGTCGCCTGCTCGCTGCTGCTCATCCCGATCGCACCGATGGGAATCGTCTACTCGGTCGTCGCCATCGCCTCCGGCGCCTGGTTCCTCTGGGAGTCGCACCGCCTCTACGCCCACGCGATCCGCGAGGGCGAGGTGCGCCCGATGCGCGTCTTCCACTCCTCGATCACGTACCTGACGCTGGTCTTCGTGGCCGTCGGCGTGGACCCGCTGCTGCCCTTCTGATCCTCGCCGGAGATCCTCCGCGGCACGCCCGGACATCGCGCGCCGGCGTCCCGCCCGATCCGTCACGGACGAGCGGATGGGGAGCAGCGGCTCGCCCGCGTCCGCGGTCACGATCACTGGTCGACGCTGCACCGGACTTGCCGGAACACGCCGGCTGCAGTGCCTGAGCGCAGCGGCAGCGCCGCCGGTTGTCCGGACGTTGCGCGGGCTGAGACGCCGCGCGCACGCAGCCCGCATCCCCGATCTCAGACCGCGAGGGGCCGTTCGGCCTCGGCCGCAGGGGCGACCGGCGACCCGCTGCGCACGCGCTTGAGGCGCAGCACGACGACGACCATGACCGCGGCGGTGACGGCCGCGAGCACCATGTGCACGCCGACGGCGAGCTCGGGCAGGCCGTTGCGCGCCTGGTAGAGGCCGACGGCGATCTGCACGAGCTCGACGAGCAGCAGCGCGGAGATCCAGCGGCGCACCGGCAGCGCACCGCGCCAGGCGGCGATCGTGAGCACCACTGTGAGCGCCAGCAGCGTGTAGCCGGGCCAGGCGTGCACGTGCTCGAGCAGCTGGGCGTCGAATCCGTTGCGCACCGAGGCGGAGTCGCCCGAGTGCGGTCCGGCGCCCGTGGTGAGCACGCCGAAGACGATCGTCACGGCCAGCACGAGGGTCGTGACGTGGGTGAGGATCGCGAAGGGCTTCGGCACCGCGCGCTCGCGCACGCCCGCGGGCTCGACCCGCCGCGCGAGGAAGGCGGCGCACACGGCCACGAGCGACACCGAGGCGACGTAGTGGAAGCCGACGATGAAGGGGTTGAGGCCGGTCAGCACGGTCACGCCGCCGACGAGCGCCTGCGCGACGACGCCGCCGAGCACGATCGCGGCGAGCACGAAGAGGTCGCGGCGCTCCCGGCGGATCCGCAGCACGAGCAGCAGCACGACGATCGCCAGGATCCCGACGAGGCCGGTGAGGGTGCGGTTGCCGAACTCGATCACGCCGTGGATGCCCATCTCGGGCGTGTTGACGATCGATTCCGCCGTGCAGGTCGGCCAGGTGGGGCAGCCGAGGCCGGACCCGGTGAGCCGCACCGCGCCGCCGGTGGCGATGATGAGCAGCTCGGCGATGCCCGAGAGCCAGGCGAACACGCCGATGCGGCGGTCCATCGCGTCGGTCGGGAACCAGTCGCGCACCGCGAGGGCGATCGAGCGGATGCGGGCGGCTGCGCCCTGTTCGGTGGCGGGGGACTGGCTCACTGGGGGTCCTTCTCTCGAGCGTTCCCGCGCGACACGGCGGGGCGGCCTGTATTTCTGGGCGGCTCTCTCGTAGGATCGTCAGGTTCAGGAACGCAGCCCTGGCCGGAGAGTCGATGGTGACGAACGGGACGTGGAGATCCGCGGCCCGGTCACAGGGACAAGTGTAGGCAGGCCGCCCGAACGTCCGCGCACTCCCATCCGGCACACCACCCGCCCCCATGCGGTTGATGCAGGCTGCTGTGCGAGGGAATGCCGACCGACCGCCCCGGGTTGGCTCCGGCGAGAGAAGAGGTAGCAATGTCTGATGTGCTCATCGACCGACCCGAGCTCGAGAGCCTCGGCCAGTACGAGTTCGGCTGGGCCGACTCGGACGTGGCCGGCGCGTCCGCGCGCCGCGGCATCTCCCCGCAGGTCGTCGCCGACATCTCGCAGCTGAAGAACGAGCCCGAGTGGATGCTGCAGCAGCGTCTCAAGGGCCACAAGCTGTTCGAGCGCAAGCCCATGCCGAACTGGGGCGCCGACCTCAGCGGCATCGACTTCGACAACATCAAGTACTTCGTGCGCTCCACGGAGAAGCAGGCCCAGACGTGGGAGGACCTGCCCGAGGACATCAAGAACACCTACGAGCGGCTCGGCATCCCCGAGGCGGAGCGGCAGCGCCTCGTCGCCGGCGTCGCGGCCCAGTACGAGTCCGAGGTCGTCTACCACCAGATCCGCGAGGACCTGGAGGAGCAGGGCGTCATCTTCATGGACACGGACACCGCGCTGCGCGAGCACCCCGAGTTCTTCGAGGAGTACTTCGGCACCGTGATCCCGCCCGGCGACAACAAGTTCGCCGCGCTCAACACGGCGGTGTGGTCGGGCGGCTCCTTCGTCTACGTGCCGAAGGGCGTGCACGTCGAGATCCCGCTGCAGGCCTACTTCCGCATCAACACGGAGAACATGGGCCAGTTCGAGCGCACGCTGATCATCGCCGACGAGGACAGCTACATCCACTACATCGAGGGCTGCACGGCCCCGATCTACAAGTCGGACTCGCTGCATTCCGCGGTCGTCGAGATCATCGTGAAGAAGAACGCCCGCGTGCGCTACACGACGATCCAGAACTGGTCGAACAACGTCTACAACCTCGTCACCAAGCGCGCGATCGCGCACGAGGGCGCGACCATGGAGTGGATCGACGGCAACATCGGCTCCAAGGTGACGATGAAGTACCCGTCGATCTTCCTGGTCGGCGAGCACGCCAAGGGCGAGACCCTCTCCGTGGCCTTCGCCGGCCCCGGTCAGCACCAGGACGCCGGCGCCAAGATGATCCACATGGCGCCGTACACGCAGTCGTCGATCGTCTCGAAGTCGATCGCCCGCGGCGGTGGTCGCGCCGGCTACCGAGGCGAGGTGCGGGTGGATGCGAACGCGCATCACTCGGCCAACACCGTGCGCTGCGACGCGCTGCTGGTCGACACGATCTCGCGATCGGACACCTACCCCGCCATCGACATCCGCGTCGACGACGTGCAGCTCGGCCACGAGGCCACGGTCTCGAAGGTCAGCGAGGAGCAGCTCTTCTACCTCATGAGCCGCGGCATGGCCGAGGACGAGGCGATGGCGATGATCGTGCGCGGCTTCATCGAGCCGATCGCCCGGGAGCTGCCGATGGAGTACGCACTCGAACTCAACAAGCTCATCGAGATGGGCATGGAAGGATCCGTGGGCTAAGGATGACCAGCACCACCTCCACCCTCGAGCCGGGTCAGCACGGCATCAGGCCGCATTCCGACGGCGCCTTCGTGCCCGTGCAGACCCGCTCGGCGCGCTTCGCCTCGACCGAGGTCGCGGACTTCGAGGCCGTCACCGGCACCGAGGCCGTCTGGAAGCTCACCCCCGTCCGCAAGCTCGGCGCGCTGCTCGACGGCGACCTCGACGGCTCCGCCTACCCGGTGTCGACCGAGGCCGGCGACGGCGTCGCGATCGATTGGATCGGCCGCGACGATGCGCGCATCGGCTCGGCCGGCGTGCCCGAGGAGCGCGGCTCCGCGAACGCCTGGAGCGGCTTCGAGCAGGCGCTGGCGATCACCGTGTCGGGGGAGGGCCGTCAGGCCACCGTCCTCCGCACGGAGCTCGGCTCCGGCCCGCGCGCCGCGCACACGGTCATCACCGCCGCGCCGCACAGCACGGGCCTCGTGATCCTCGAGAACCGCGGCTCGGCCGCGCTCACCGAGAACGTCGAGATCGTGGTCGGCGACGGCGCGCAGCTCACCGTCGTCTCGGTGCAGGACTGGGCCGACGACGCCCTGCACCTGGCCAGCCACTTCGCGGTCATCGGCCGCGACGCGAAGCTCAAGCACGTCGTCGTCTCCTTCGGCGGGGAGGTCGTGCGGGTCAACCCGACCGGCCACCTGAGCGCCGAGGGCGGCGACGTCGAGCTGCTCGGCCTCTACTTCGCGGACGCCGGCCAGCACCTCGAGCAGCAGGTCTACGTCGACCACGACGCCCCGCACACCCGCAGCCGCGTCAACTACAAGGGCGCGCTGCAGGGCGAGGGCGCGCGCACGGTGTGGATCGGCGATGTGCTCATCCGCCAGTCCGCGACGGCGACGGACAGCTACGAGCAGAACCGCAACCTCGTGCTCAGCGACGGCACCCGTGCCGACTCGATCCCGAACCTCGAGATCGAGACCGGCGACATCGCGGGCGCGGGTCACGCGAGCGCGACCGGGCGCTTCGACGACGAGCAGCTCTTCTACCTGCAGGCGCGCGGCATCTCCGAGGAGGAGGCGCGCCGTCTGGTCGTGCTGGGCTTCCTCGCCGAGATCGTGCAGCAGATCGGGGCTCCCGAGCTCGAGCAGCGTCTGCTCGACGCCATCGAGGCGGAGCTCGGCACGGCGCAGGACGCCTGAGGGTGGAGCACAGGGTCTGCAGCTCCGACGAGCTGCCCGCCAACCAAGCGGTCCGCGTGGTGCTCGACGGCGTGCCCATCGCCGTCGTGAAGGACTCGGCCGGCGACATCCACGCCATCGGCGACGCCTGCACGCACGGCGACATCTCGCTGGCGGAGGGCTTCGTCGAGGAGGACGGGCTGGAGTGCTGGGCGCACGGCTCGAAGTTCTCGCTGCGCACCGGCAAGCCGCAGAACCTGCCCGCCTACGAGCCCGTCCCCGTCTTCGGCGTGCAGCTGCGCGACGGCGACGTCTACATCGATCCCACGGTGACCGTCGAGGTCACCTCCTAAGATTCCGGGCGAACGCCCGATCCCGAACGAGAAGAGAGAGCATGTCCACCCTCGAGATCAAGGACCTGCACGTCAGCGTCGAGACCGACCAGGGCACCAAGCAGATCCTGCGCGGCGTCGACCTGACGATCAACCAGGGCGAGACGCACGCCATCATGGGCCCGAACGGCTCGGGCAAGTCGACGCTCGCCTACACGATCGCCGGTCACCCCAAGTACACCGTCGAGAGCGGATCGATCCTGCTCGACGGCGAGGAGGTCACGGAGATGAGCGTCGATGAGCGCGCCCGTGCCGGCCTCTTCCTCGCGATGCAGTACCCCGTCGAGATCCCCGGCGTGACCGTGCAGAACTTCCTGCGCACCGCCAAGACGGCCATCGACGGCGAGGCGCCCGCCATCCGCTCCTGGATCAAGGACGTCCGCTCCTCGATGGAGAAGCTGCGCATGGACCCGGCCTTCGCCGAGCGCAACGTCAACGAGGGCTTCTCCGGCGGCGAGAAGAAGCGCCACGAGATCCTGCAGCTCGAGCTGCTCAAGCCGAAGTTCGCGGTGCTCGACGAGACCGACTCCGGCCTCGACGTCGACGCGCTCAAGATCGTCTCGGAGGGCGTCAACCGCGTGAAGGAGGAGACGGGCCTCGGCCTGCTGCTCATCACGCACTACACCCGCATCCTGCGCTACATCCGCCCCGACCACGTGCACGTGTTCGTCGCCGGCAAGGTGGCGGAGCAGGGCGGGCCGGAGCTCGCCGACCGTCTCGAGGACGAGGGCTACGACCGCTTCCTCACGGCCTCGGCGTAGGCTGACCGCATGGTCTCCGCGCTGGCTCCCGAGCTCTTCGACAAGGTCGAGGAAGCCCTCAAGGACGTCGTCGACCCCGAGCTCGGGGTCAACATCGTCGATCTCGGCCTGATCTACGATCTGGCCTGGGACGACGAGCACGACGCCCTCATCATCAGCATGACGCTGACCTCGGCGGGCTGCCCGCTGACCGACGTCATCGAGGAGGACACCTCGCGCTCGCTCGACGGCATCGTCGACGCGTTCCGCATCAACTGGGTGTGGATGCCGCCGTGGGGTCCCGAGCGGATCACCGACGACGGCCGCGACATGATGCGCGCGCTCGGCTTCGCCCTCTGACCGTCTCCGACGAGCGGATGAACGCCCTGGCTCAGGCCGGGCGCTCGGCGTCGCGGTCCCGGTCGAGCAGCCGTCGGCAACCGATCACCACGAGTGCGGCGAGCAGGGCCTTGCCCAGTCCGCCGGGCAGGAACGGCAGCACCGACCCGACCAGGGTGGGCAGCACCGCTCCCGCTCCCTGCTCGAGGCCGATCCGCACCGCCAGCCAGATGCTGCCCAGGAGCAGCAGGGCGACGGCTGCGGCAGCGGCGGCGAGCATCGAGGGCAGCAGCCGTCCGATCGGCAGCCGGGCCGAGACGGCCCCGAGCGCCGCGGCGATCGGCACGAAGGCGAGCAGGAAGCCGGCAGAGGGCGAGTCGAGCGAGTCGATCCCGCTCGCGGCCCCCGCGAACACCGGCAGCCCGGCGAGACCCAGCGCGAGGTACAGCGTCATCGCCAGCGCGGCACGGGCCCATCCGGTCGCGAGCGCGACGAGCAGCAGCGCGAAGGACTGGCCGGTCACCGGCACCGGCCAGCCGGGCAGCTCGATCTGGGCCGCGATCGCGGTCAGCGCCATGCTGGTGACGATGATCTGCAGATCGGCGAAGCGGCTGCGCTCGACCACGGCGTCGACGAGCACCGGTTCGCGTTCACGACCCGCGGGTGCGCTCGCGCTCATCCGTCCCCCTCATCGAACCGCTGCGTCGGACCGACCCGGCGGACGGCAAATATACTAGGCACCTCCCACCCCACCACCACCCCTCGAAGCGGCGCCCACGAGGCCGCCGCGGAACTGGATGCACTGTGCTCTCCGTCAAGGACCTCGAGATCCGCGTAGGCGCCCGCCTGCTCATGGAGGGCGTCACGTTCCGCATCGACAAGGGCGACAAGGTGGGCCTCGTCGGCCGCAACGGCGCCGGTAAGACCACGATGACCAAGACCCTCGCGGGGGAGACCCAGCCCAACGGCGGCGTCATCGACCGCGTCGGCGAGGTCGGCTACCTGCCGCAGGATCCGCGCACCGGCGACCCGGAGATGCTCGCCCGCACCCGCATCCTCGACGCCCGCGGCCTCGGCCAGATCGTCATCGACATCCGCGAGGCCACCGAGCTCATGGCCAGCGACGACGCCGCCACCGCCGAGAAGGCCATGAACCGCTACTCGCGGCTGCTCGACCGCTTCGACGCGCTCGGCGGCTACGCGGCCGAGGCGGAGGCCGCTTCGATCGCCAGCAACCTCAAGCTGCCCGACCGCATCCTCGACCAGCCGCTGAAGACCCTCTCGGGCGGCCAGCGCCGCCGCATCGAGCTGGCGCGGATCCTCTTCTCCGACGCCGAGACGATGATCCTCGACGAGCCGACCAACCACCTCGACGCCGACTCGGTGGTCTGGCTGCGCGAGTTCCTCAAGGGCTACTCGGGCGGCTTCATCGTGATCAGCCACGACACCGAGCTCGTCGAGGAGGCCGTCAACAAGGTCTTCTACCTCGACGCGAACCGCCAGGTGGTCGACGTCTACAACATGGGCTGGAAGCACTACCTGCGCCAGCGCGCCGCGGACGAGGAGCGCCGCCGCAAGGAGCGCGCCAACGTCGAGAAGAAGGCCGCGACCCTCAAGGACCAGGCCGCCCGCTTCGGCGCGAAGGCCTCGAAGGCCGCTGCCGCGCACCAGATGGTCGCCCGCGCCGAGCGGATGCTCTCCGGGCTCGAGGAGGTGCGCGCCGCCGACAAGGTGGCCAAGCTGCGCTTCCCGGATCCGGTCGCCTGCGGCCGCACGCCGCTCAGCGCCTCCGGCCTCAGCAAGAGCTACGGCTCGCTCGAGATCTTCAGCGCCGTCGACCTCGCGATCGACCGGGGCTCGAAGGTCGTCATCATCGGCTTCAACGGTGCCGGCAAGACGACGATGCTGCGCATCCTCGCCCAGGTCGACCAGCCCGACACGGGCGTCGTCGAGGCCGGTCACGGTCTGCGCATCGGCTACTACGCCCAGGAGCACGAGACGATCGACGTCAAGCGCAGCGTGCTCGAGAACATGATCTCGGCCTCGCCGAGCCTCAACGACACCGAGGCGCGCAAGACGCTCGGCTCGTTCCTCTTCTCGGGCGACGACGTGCACAAGCCCGCGGGCGTACTCTCCGGCGGCGAGAAGACCCGGCTCGCGCTCGCGATGATCGTGGTCTCCGGCGCGAACGTGCTGCTGCTCGACGAGCCCACGAACAACCTCGACCCGGCCAGCCGCCTCGAGATCCTCGGCGCCCTGGCCGGCTACACCGGCGCGGTCGTGCTCGTGAGCCACGACCCGGGCGCGGTCGAGGCCCTCAACCCCGAGCGCGTGCTGATCCTGCCCGACGGCGTCGAGGACCACTGGAACAAGGAGTACGCGGACCTCATCGAGCTCGCGTAGCGGGGTTCAGCGCCCTGCCGCGTCGAGCAGAGCGTCCTCGTCCTCGGCGTCGCTGGGCTTGCGGAGCGCAGCGCGGCGGCGGCGCTCGTCGGCGCGCACCCGCTCCTCCGGGTCATCGGCGTTGACCCGTCGCCACTCCTGGCGCAGCAGGTATCCGTAGCCGATGAAGGCGAGCGTCGCGAAGACGAACCACTGCAGCGCGTAGGAGAGGTGCGGCCCCTCGTCGAGCACCGGGCGCACGGCCAGCTGCGCCTGCTCCGCTGGCGACGGGTCCTCGCTGACGAGCTGCCCGTAGGCGCCCGTGTGCACGCCGCCGCCGAGGCGCTCGTCGATGCCCTCGAGCCGGATCGTCGCGACCTGGTTGGTGCCCTCGGGGTCCGTGCGCCCCGCGATCTGCGGCTCGGTCGGCTTGAGGCGCGCGACGATCTCGACCTCGCCCGTCGGCGCCGCCGGCACCTCGGACGCCTGGTTGAGACCGGCGGAGGGGATCCAGCCCCGGTTGACGATGAAGATCGTGCCGTCCGCGAGCCGCAGGGGCGTGAGCACCTCGTAGCCCACGCGTCCCGCGCGCGGGCGGTTGCGCACCAGCATCTCGTCGTCGACCAGGTACTCGCCCTCGACGACCACGGGGGTCCACTCCTGCTGCTCGTCCCAGTCGTCGACGGCGGCGAGCTCCTCGGCGAAGGGCACCGGCACTCGGTCGTAGTTCGCCTCGACCTTGGCGATCTCGGCCTGCGCCTCGGCGCGGCGAGCGAACTGCCAGGTGCCCAGGGCGCAGCAGACGAGCGCGACGAGCACGGTGAGGCCGAGCCAGCCGAGCCACTGCCGCGAGCGGGCGAGCTGCCAGATGCTCACTCGGCGCCCTCCGCGTCGGGCAGCCGCTCGAGCACGACGCCGAAGGGCGTGATGGCCACGGGGAACCCGCGGGCCTCGACGAAGTCGTAGAGGAAGTCGCGGTGCTCGTCGCAGGCCAGCCAGGCCTTCACCCGGTCGGCATCGTGGATGCGCGGATTGCGCCAGTTCACCGTCCAGGTCGCCGCCTCGCGGCAGCCCGCGCGCGAGCACTGCGGCCCCGAGGGGCTCGCACCGAAGCCGATCACCGCGGGGGCTCCGGGCGGTAGACCTGGATGGCGGTGGGACGCTCCACCGCGAAGCCGCTGCGCACGCTGGTCGTCGCGATGATCATGGCGAAGTAGGGGAGCACGACGGCGCCGATGGCCGGGATGAGCAGCCACCACCCGGTCACGAAGAAGCAGGCGACGATGCAGAGCATGCGCACGCCCATGGCGACGCAGTACTTGATCATGCGCAGATGCCGGTCCTCCGTCGGCGACGACGGCAGACTCGTGATGGCGTTGTGCTTGGACATATCGAGCTCGATCCGGGGGAGTGGCGCGGCGTGCGGCCGTGCTCACCAGGGTACGCCTCCCTCCTGGATAGAGTGGTCGGCGGCTCGCCCGGCGGCGGGCGCACGCGTTCGAAGAGAGGCCCGCAGCATGAGCACCCCCCGTACCGTCCTCGTCACCGGCGGCAACCGCGGCATCGGCTTCGCGATCGCCGAGGCCTTCCTCGCCCAGGGCCACCGCGTCGCGGTCACCGCGCGCAGCGGCGAGGGCCCCGCGGGCGCGCTCACGGTTCGCGCCGACATCACCGACGCGGCGTCCATCGACGCGGCGTTCACGCAGGTCGAGGCGGAGCTCGGACCGGTCGAGGTCGTCGTCGCCAACGCCGGCATCACCAAGGACACGCTGCTCATGCGGATGAGCGAGGAGGACTTCACCTCCGTCATCGACACCAACCTCACCGGCGCCTTCCGCGTCGTCAAGCGCGCGTCGAAGGGCATGCTCAAGGCGCGCTTCGGCCGCGTCGTGCTCGTCTCCAGCGTCGTCGGGCTCTACGGCTCGGCGGGCCAGACGAACTACTCCTCCTCGAAGGCCGGGTTGGTCGGTTTCGCCCGCTCGCTCACCCGCGAGCTCGGCGGCCGCGGCATCACGGCCAACGTCGTCGCACCGGGCTTCATCGAGACCGAGATGACGGCGGCGCTGCCCGAGGACCAGAGGAAGCAGTACCTCGCCGCCATCCCCGCGGCGCGCTACGCCTCGGCCGCCGAGGTCGCGAACGTCATCCGCTGGATCGCCTCCGACGAGGCGGGCTACATCTCCGGCGCGGTCATCCCCGTCGACGGCGGTCTGGGCATGGGCCACTAGGTCCTTCCCGCACCGCCTCCTCGGCGATAGCGTCGAGGTCATGTCGAACACGAACGAGTCCCTGGCCGCGAACATCCCCAACTGGGGCGTCAAGGCCGCCTACGGCGAGACGCAGACCATCGACGGCGTCGAGATCCAGCCGGTCGCGGCGGTCGGCTTCGGGTTCGGCGAGGGCGGCGACGAGAACGGCACTGGCAGCGGAGGCGGCGGCTGGGCCGTGCCGCTCGGCGCCTACGTCGGCGGCCAGGACGGCCTCAAGTTCCGCCCGAACCTCATCGCGCTGCTCGCCGTGTCGATCCCCGTGCTCTACGTGGGCGGTCACGCCCTCGCGAAGGTGATCAAGGCGCTCAAGCGCTGACCGCGGCGCTGCTCAGCCGCGCAGGCCGAGCAGCGGCAGCGCCTGCGAGAGGTCGCGCCGGTCGATCACGAGGTCGGCCTCGGCGCGCACCTTCGGCTTGGCGTCGAAGGCGATGCCGAGGCCGGCGACCGCCATCATCCGCAGATCGTTGGCGCCGTCGCCGATCGCGACCGTGCACTCGATGGGCACGCCGAGCTCGTCCGCCCATTCGCGCAGCGTCGCCGCCTTCGCCTCGGCGTCGATGATCGGCCCGCGCACCTCACCGGTGAGGAGCCCGTCCGTGACCTCGAGCCGATTGGCGCGCCAGCGATCGAGACCGAGCCGCGGAGCCAGGCCGTCGAGCACCTCGTGGAAGCCGCCGGAGACTGCGCAGACCGCCCCGCCCGCGGCGTGCACGCCCGCGACGAGCGCGTCCACGCCCCGAGTCGGATGCACGCGTGCCGCGGCGCGGTCGATGGCCGCGAGCTCCAGTCCGGCGAGCGCCCGCACCCGGTGCCGCAGGCTGTCGGCGAAGTCGATCTCGCCGCGCATGGCGCGCTCGGTGACCTCGCGCACCTCTGTCTCGCGTCCGGCCTCGGCCGCGATGAGCTCGATGACCTCCTCGTCGATGAGCGTGGAGTCGACGTCGAGGACGACGAGGATCGAGGTCATGGTGCGCGGTGCCTTCGGGTGAGGATGCGGAGCGGAGGGACGCCCCGACGGGCGGTCAGTCGACGCGAGCGTCCTTGCCGACCACCGTGATGCCGGAGTCGGTGACAGTGAAGCCGCGAGCGCGGTCCGCCGCGTGATCGACGCCCACGGTAGCACCGGGTGCGACGACCACGTTCTTGTCGAGGATCGCCCGCTGCACGACGGCACCGGCGCCGATGGTCGCGCGCTCGAAGACGATCGAGTCGACCAGCTTGGCGCCCGATTCGACCGACACCCAGGGGCTCAGCACGCTGCGCTCGAGGTGCGCGCCGGCGATGATGCAGCCCAGGCTCACGATCGAGTCGATGGCCGTGCCGATCTGGCCGTTGGCATCGCGGACGAACTTCGCGGGCGGCGAGTTGCGCTGCTGCGTGAAGATCGGCCAGTCCTGGTTGTAGAGGTTGAAGATCGGCAGGGCGGCGACGAGGTCCTGGTGGGCGTCGAAGAACGACTCGATCGTGCCGACATCGCGCCAGTAGTAGCGGTCGCGCTCGGTCGCACCGGGGACGTCGTTGCGGTTGAGGTCGTAGACCGCGGCCTCGTCGCGATCGACGAACCACGGCACGATGCTGCCGCCCATGTCGTGCACGCTAGTCGGGTCGTCGCCGTCGCGCTGCACGGCGTCCATGAGCACCTTCGCGTCGAAGACGTAGTTGCCCATCGAGGCGAGCACCTCGCCGGGGGAGTCGGCGAGGCCGATCGGGTTCTTGGGCTTCTCGAGGAAGGCCCGGATGCGGTCCGGCCGCTCCGGGTCGGTGTCGATCACGCCGAACTGATCGGCCAGGCCGATGGGCTGACGGATCGCCGCCACGGTCACGCCCGCGCCCGAGGCCTCGTGCGCCGCGATCATCTGACTGAAGTCCATGCGGTACACGTGGTCGGCGCCGACGACGACCACGATGTCGGGCTGCTCGTCGCGCAGCAGGTTGAGGCTCTGCAGGATCGCGTCGGCCGAGCCGGAGAACCAGCGCTTGCCGAGGCGCTGCTGCGCCGGCACCGAGGCGATGTAGGAGCCGAGCATGTTGTCGAGCCGCCAGGTCTGCGAGACGTGGCGGTCGAGGCTGTGCGACTTGTACTGGGTGAGCACCACCAGCTGGGTCAGGCCCGAGTTCACGAGGTTCGACAGCGCGAAGTCGATGAGCCGGTAACCGCCGCCGAAGGGCACCGCGGGCTTCGCCCGGTCCTCCGTCAGCGGCATGAGTCGCTTGCCCTCGCCGCCGGCGAGGACGATGCCGAAAATCTTCTTCGCAGCAGCCATGGTGCTCAGCGTAGGGGCACGGAACGTCGCGCCGGAAGCATCCGCTCCACTCCCAGCCCGCGCACCGCTGCCGGGCCCCCTCCGCTGCAGTAGCGTGGCGGCCATGCGCGTCGATGTGATCAGTCGTGAATACCCGCCGGAGATCTACGGCGGTGCCGGTGTGCACGTCGCCGAGCTCGTCAAGGCGCTGCGAGGCAGCGTCGACGTGACGGTGCGCGCCTTCGGCGCCCCGCGCGACGAGCCGGGGGTGCACAGCTACGCGGTGCCTGCCGAGCTGAGCGGGGCGAACCCCGCGATCGGCACGCTCGGCGTGGACCTGCGGATCGCGCAGGACGTCGCCGGCGCCGACCTCGTGCACTCGCACACCTGGTACGCCAACCACGCCGGCCACCTCGCGTCGATGCTGCACGGCATCCCGCACGTGGTCACGGCGCACAGCCTCGAGCCGCTGCGGCCCTGGAAGGCCGAGCAGCTCGGCGGCGGCTACCGGCTCTCGAGCTGGATCGAGCGCAGCGCTTTCGAGGCCGCGGACGCCGTCATCGCCGTGAGCGACGGCATGCGCCGCGACATCCTGCGCAGCTACCCGGCGCTCGACCCAGAGCGGGTGCACACCGTGCACAACGGCATCGACCTCGAGGCCTGGCGGCCCGTGCACGACGACGACCTGGTCCGTTCGCTCGGCCTCGACCCGAGCCGTCCCAGCGTGATCTTCGTCGGCCGCATCACCCGGCAGAAGGGCCTGCCCTACCTGCTGCGCGCCGCACGCCTGCTGCCCGCCGAGGTGCAGCTCGTGCTCTGCGCGGGCGCGCCCGACACTCCCGAGATCCTCGAGGAGGTGCGCAGCGGCGTCGCCGCTCTGCAGCAGGAGCGCAGCGGCGTGGTCTGGATCGATCGGATGCTCGCCCGCCACGAGCTGTCGGCCCTGCTGACCGCCGCGACCACCTTCGTCTGCCCCTCGGTCTACGAGCCGCTCGGCATCGTCAACCTCGAGGCCATGGCGTGCGGCGCACCGGTCGTGGGCACGGCCACCGGTGGCATCCCCGAGGTCGTCGCCGACGGCGTGACCGGGCGGCTCGTGCCGATCGAGCAGGTGCAGGACGGCAGCGGCACCCCCATCGACCCGGATCGCTTCGTCGCCGATCTCGCAGCGGCGCTCACCGAGGTCGTCTCGGACCTCGATCGCGCCGCCGCCTGGGGGCGTGCGGGCCGGGAGCGCGCGGAGGCCGAGTTCGGCTGGGCGCGCATCGCCGAGCGCACGGAGGCGATCTACCGCTCGCTGCTGCGCCCGTGACGCTGGCGCGGCGCGGGAGCCGCACTCGATCGCGCCGGTAGGCTGAGGGCCATGGCCAGCAGCGTCCTCGAGCTCCAGTCCGTCTCCTTCGTGCGAGACGGCAAGACCATCCTCGACGGGATCGATTGGACGGTGACCGGCGAGCAGCGCTGGGTGGTGCTGGGCCCGAACGGCGCCGGCAAGACCACGCTGCTGCAGATCGCCGCGGCGCTGCAGCACCCGAGCTCGGGCAGCGCCGGCATCCTCGACACGACCCTCGGCCGCACCGACGTCTTCGAGCTGCGGCCGCGCATCGGCTTCGCCTCGAGCGCGCTCGCCAAACGGATCCCCGCGGACGAGACGGTGCTGAACGTCGTGCTCACCGCCGCCTACTCGGTGACCGGCCGCTGGACCGAACGCTACGAGGAGATCGACGTGCGCCGCGCGCAGCGCGTGCTGCAGGAGTGGCGCCTGTCGCACCTCGAGGAGCGCCGCTTCGGCACGCTCAGCGACGGTGAGCAGAAGCGCGTGCAGATCGCCCGCGCGATCATGACCGACCCCGAGATCCTGCTGCTCGACGAGCCCGCCGCGAGCCTCGACCTGGGTGCTCGCGAGGAGCTGCTGCAGTTGCTCTCCGCCTACGCCAGCTCGGCGGACGCTCCCGCGATCGTCATGGTGACCCACCACGTCGAGGAGATCCCGACGGGCTTCACGCACGCGCTGCTGCTCGCGGAGGGGCGCATCGCCGCCGCGGGACCGCTCTCGGAGGTGCTCACCGCCGAGCGCCTCAGCGGCGCCTTCGGGCTCGAGCTCGAGGTGACCGAGCAGGACGGCCGCTTCACCGCGCGAGCCGCCCGCTGAGCGCGACGCGCGGGGACGGTCCGCTCCGTCCGGCGCGCATCCGCTCTGCTATGCTCGTCGTTTGGCGCATGCGCCGCAGACTTCCATTCATCCCGACAGCATCCGCTGCCGGCGCCACCACCTGAGGAACACAGTCATGAAGACCGACATCCACCCCGACTACAACTACATCGTGTTCAACGATCTCGCCTCGGGGGAGAAGTTCCTCACGCGCTCGACGCTGACCAGCCAGAAGACCACCGAGTTCGAGGGCGAGACCTACCCGGTCATCGACGTCGAGATCTCGGCCGCCTCGCACCCGTTCTACACGGGCAAGCAGCGCATCATGGACTCGGCCGGCCGCGTCGAGAAGTTCAACCAGCGCTTCAAGGGCTTCGGCGCCTGATCTCAGGCTCCTGCAGCAAGGGCGACTCGCTTCGGCGAGTCGCCCTTTCGCTTGCTCCGGATGGATGCAGAGCATGGCGTCGGGGCGCCTCCAGCGCAGCGGCTCGGTGCTGCGAACCGGGTCGCTGACGACCGCGCGGGAGCGCTGCGCCGCAGGAGCGGCGGGGCAGCGATGCGCTCAGAACAGCGCGTCGGCGGCGGCCGGTGGCAGCTCGACGTGCGGCGCACGGACGCCCCGCAGCGGCCAGCCGCGCTCGACGACGAACGACGGCTCGCTGCGACGGCGGAACTGCTCGTAGCTCGAGTTCGACTCGTCGCACCAGGCGACCTGCGCGGCGTGCAGCTCGGCGAGGGGCAGCGCCAGCCGCTCGGGGAAGCGGCGGGCGAGCGCCTGCGCGACGCGGCCGGCGGCGACCGCGTCGGCACCGGCGTCGTGCGCCCCCTCGAGCGGCACGCCGTAGACCTCGGCGGCGGCCGTCAGCGTGCGCTTGCCCTTGCGGTAGCGGTCGACGGCCTTGTCGATGACGAGCGGGTCGATCACCGCATCCGGCACGGCGAGCGCGGTCAGCTCGTGCCGGCGCGCCTCGTGGTCGAGCAGGGTGAGGTCGTAGGGGGCGTTGTAGACGACCAGCGGCAGCCCGCGGTCGAGCACCGCCTGCAGCGCGGCGATGATCTCGCCCACGACCGCGCGGGCGGGGCGACCCTCGGCGCGAGCGCGCTCCGTGGAGATGCCGTGCACCGCGGCGGCCCCCGCGGGGATCTCGACGCCGGGATCGGCGAGCCAGGTCGCGGCCTCGAGGACGGCGCCGTCCGGCCCCAGCACGCCGACGTAGGCGGTCACGACGCGCGCCGTGGCCACGTCGATGCCGGTCGTCTCGAGGTCGAAGACCGCGACGGACTCGTGCCAGTTGCTCATGAGCCCAGGCTAGCCAGCGCCACCGACGCCGCAGAGCGCCACGCCCGGATCGTCGGGAGTCGCGCGGGAGCCCCTCGATACACTCGTCGGATGCCCGTCCCCTCCCCGTACGCCGCCCGGCTGGCGGCCGTGCCGCAGCGCCGCGCCGAGCTCGAGATCGGCGGATCCCGCACCGCCTACTGGGAGTACGGCGACCCCGCGGCGACCCGCAGCATCGTGCTGGTGCACGGCTTCCGCGGCGACCACCACGGCCTCGAGCCCGTCGTCGCGAACCTGCACGGGCTGCGCATCATCGCCCCTGATCTGCCGGGCTTCGGCGACTCCTCACCGTTCACCGACGGCCGGGGGCACGACGTCGACGGCTACGGCGCCTGGCTCGGCGAGCTGCTCGACGCGCTCGGTCTGCGCGGCGAGGCGGTGCTGCTCGGGCACTCCTTCGGCTCGATCGTGGTCGCGCACGCGCTCGCGAACGGCCTGGCGACGCCGCGCGCGGTGCTCGTCAACCCGATCGGCGCCCCGGCGCTCTCCGGACCCCGGGGCGTGCTCACGCAGCTCGCGGTGCTCTACTACCGCGCCGGTGCGCTGCTGCCCGAGCGACCGGGCTTCGCGGTGCTGCGCGCCCGGTTCGTCACCCGCATCATGAGCGTGACGATGTCGAAGACCCGCGAGCCGCGGCTGCGCCGCTGGATCCACGAGGAGCACGACCGCTACTTCGGGGCCTTCGCCGATCGGCGGGTCGTGCTGGAGGCCTTCCGCGCATCCGTCTCGAAGGACGTCAGCGGCGTCGCCGAGCGCATCCCGGTGCCGACCCTGCTCGTCGCCGCGCAGCAGGACGACATCACGCCGATCGAGGCGCAGCGGCGCCTCGTGGGCCGCATCCCGCACGCGGAGCTCGTCGAGATCCCCGACGTCGGGCACCTCATCCACTACGAGACTCCGGGCGTCGCGGCCGCGGCGATCGAGCGCTTCCTCGGCGAGGCGCCGTGAGCGCGGCGCGGCTGCGGGTCGCGGTGGACTGCCGCTACGTGCGCATCGACCACCACGACGGCATCAGCCGGTATACGGCGGGCCTCGTCGGCGAGCTCGCGCAGCGCCACGACGTGACCATGCTCGTGCACGACGAGCGCCAGCTGCGGCAGCTGCCGGCCCTGCCGCACGCCGTGATCGGCTCGCCGACCGGCCCGGGGGAGCCCTGGCGCGCCCGGCAGGTCAACCGGCTGCGGCCCGACGTCGTCTTCAGCCCCATGCAGACCATGGGCACCGCGGGTCGGCGCTACCGGGTCGTGCTCACGATCCACGACCTCATCTACTACACGCACCGCACGCCGCCGCGCGACCTACCCGCGCCGGTGCGCCTACTCTGGCGGCTCTACCACCTCGCCTGGTGGCCGCAGCGGCTGCTGCTGCGGGGGGCGGATGCGGTGGTCACCGTCTCGGCCGCCACCGGTGAGCTCCTGCGCCGGCACCGGCTGACGGACAAGCGGATCGTGGTGGTGCCGAACGCGCCGGAGCCGCATCCGCCCGTGCCACCGCGCCGCGCGTCCGACTCGCGCGAGCTGCTCTACATGGGCGCCTTCGCCCCCTACAAGAACGCCGAGACGCTGGCGCGCGCGATGCACGAGCTGCCGGGGTACCGGCTGCACCTGCTCAGCCGGATCCCGGCGGGGGAGCGGGCGCGGCTCGAGGCGCTGGCGCCCGCGGGCTCGCTCGTCGTGCACGACGGCACGCCCGAGGACGAGTACCGCGACCTGCTGCAGAGCGCCTTCGCGCTGCTGACGGCGTCGCGCGAGGAGGGCTTCGGCATCCCGCTGGTCGAGGCGATGAGCTGGGGCACGCCGGTCGTGGTCAGCGACATCCCGATCTTCCGGGAGATCGGCGGGGAGGCCGCATCGTTCGCGAGCCCGGACTCGCCGGCGGCCTTCGCCGCCGCCGTCCGAGCGCTGGAGCCCGCCGCCGAGTGGGAGCGGCGCTCGGCGCTGAGCCTCGAGCAGGCCGCCCGCTACCGCTGGGACGCGGCCGCGGAGCAGCTCAGCACGCTGCTCGAGGATCTCGCCGCGGGTCGCTGAGCCGGCTCAGGCGCCGGTCGCGACGTCCTGGCGCAGCTCGCGCTCATCCGCTCCGCCGTCGGCGTCGTGGCCGCCATCCAGGTCGACGTCGATGCCCGTGAGGCCGAGCACGCCGTCGACGAGGCGGAAGCCGTGCACCGAGCCGTTGCGGATCGGCACGCCGCGCTCCGGCGCATCCTCGGGTGAGACGGCGGTGATCATCGATCGGATGACGGCGCCGTGCGTCGCGACGACGATGGACTCGTCGGGGTGCGCGACGGCCAGCTCGGCCAGCGCCGCGGCGACGCGCTCGACGACGCGCTCCGGCAGCTCGCGACCGGGCACGTCCTGACCGTCGGGGTAGCGCTCCTCGACCTGCTCGATCGTGAGCCCCTCGGCCTCGCCGTACTCGCGCTCGACGAGGTCGTCGCGCAGCTCGGGCGCGGGCAGGCCGAGCGCCGTGGCGATGATCGCGCCCGTCTCTGCGGCCCGCGACAACGAGCTCGCCACGACCCGGTCGACCGGCACGCCGTGCAGGTAGCGTCCGGCGGACTCCGCCTGGCTGCGGCCGAGGTCGTTGAGGGGGATGTCGGTGCGGCCCTGGATGCGCCGAGCGCGGTTCCAGTCGGTCTCGCCATGGCGCACGAGGTGGAACAGGGTCATCGGGCTCGCAATCGTGATGGGGCTGATCGGGTGGCGGCGGCTCAGGCGCCGAGCCGATCGGCCAGCGCGGTGAGCACCTCGCTCGCCCCCGCGTCCAGCTTAACCTCGGCGCGCGCATCCCCTCGGGTGTCGCCGCGGTTCACGATGAGCGCCGGGATGCGGCGCCGGCGGGCGCGCTCGAGCAGGCGGATGCCCGAGTTGACGACGAGGGACGAGCCGGCGACGAGCAGCGCGTCGGCGCGGTCGACCAGCGCGCTCGCCTGGGCGAACTTGTCGGCGGGCACGAACTCGCCGAAGAACACGATGTCGGGCTTGAGCATGCCGCCGCAGTTGCTGCAGTCCGGCACCGAGAAGTCGGCCAGTCGCTCGGGCACCACGTCGCCGTCGGGACCGAGCTCGTCGGCGGACGGGGCGACGATCCAGGGGTTGAGCGAGCGGATGCGGTCACCGACGTCGTCGCGCGAGAACTCCTGCCCGCAGGTGAGGCAGCGCACTCGGCTCATGCTGCCGTGCAGGTCGACGACGTGCCGGCTGCCCGCGCGCACGTGCAGCCCGTCCACGTTCTGGGTGACGACGCCGTTGATGCGCCCGGCCGCCTCCAGGCGGGCGAGGGCGCCGTGGCCGGCATTCGGGCGCACGGTGCTGAAGCGGGTCCAACCGAGCTCGCTACCCGCCCAGTAGCGGCGTCGGTAGTCGTCGTCGCCGAGGAAGTGCTGGAAGGTCATCGGCGTGCGCCTCGGCGCACCCTCGCCGCGGTAGTCGGGGATGCCCGAGTCGGTGCTCACCCCGGCACCGGTGAGCACGGCGGTCACGCCGCCGCTCAGCACCTCGAGGATGCGCTCGAACGCGGGGGAGTCGATGCGCTCCGCATCCGTCCGTTCAACCGCTGCCGGTCCCGTCATGTGCTGCTCCTCGTCGCTCGCCCCGGACATCTCAACGTCGGCGCGTATCGGATATGTTTCCACGAGCCGAACGGAAGGACCCCGAATGCGCGTCGTGCACATCGACGATCTGGCGATTCCGGAGCTCGACGACTTCACCCGTCTGACCGACGTGGCCCTGCGCCGCAAGCTCGAGACGGACGGCGGGCTCTACCTCGCCGAGTCGGCGAAGGTCATCCAGCGGGCGCTCGCCGCCGGCCACCGGCCGCGCGCCGCGCTGCTGCAGGAGGCCTTCCTCGCCGAGCTCGCGCCGCTGCTCGAGCCCTTCGACGTGCCGGTGTTCATCGCCTCCGCTGAGCTGCTCGCGAGCATCACAGGCTTCGACCTGCACCGCGGCGCGCTCGTCTCGATGCACCGACCGGAGCTGCCCGCGGTCGAGGACGTGCTGCGCGAAGCGCGGCGCGTGGTCGTGCTCGAGGACCTCGCCGACCACACGAACGTCGGCGCGATCTTCCGCGCCGCCGCCGGCCTCGGCGCCGACGCGGTGCTCGTCACCCCGCGCTGCGCCGATCCGCTCTACCGCCGCAGCGTGCGGGTGAGCATGGGCACGGTGCTGCAGGTGCCGTGGACCCGCATCCCGTGGTGGCCCGAGGGCGCGCAGCTGCTGCGCGAGGCCGGCTTCACGATCGCCGCGCTCGCGCTCTCGGACGACGCGGTCGACCTCGGCGACTTCGCGGACGCCGGCCACGAGCGCGTCGCCATCGTCATGGGCAGCGAGGGCGACGGCCTCAGCCATCGCGCGCTGAACGAGGCGGATGCGGTGGTCACCATCCCGATGCAGCACGGCGTGGACTCCCTCAACGTCGCCGCCGCGGCCTCGGTGGCGCTGTGGGCCCTGCGCCCGCGCGGCTGACGGCGCGCCAGCGCCCGGGCGTTCATCCGCTCGCCTAGGGTGGCCCGGTGAGTTCCGAGTACGAGCAGACCCGCCCGCACCTCAGCCGTCAGCAGATCTACCGACGTCGCCGGATCGTGGTCTTCGGGCTGCTGGCCGTGCTCGTCGCCACCGGCGTCTACGTGCCGAGCGCGCTCGCCGCACCGCTCGAGGCCGCGCAGCCCGAGGTGCGCACGATCGAGCCGGCGGTCGCCGAGGCGGCGAGCGTCGAATGGCCGGACTACGGGCGCGGCGCGATCGGCCTCGCCGACGGCACCGGCGTGCTCTCGACGAACGGCGTCGAGGACCCGGGCGTCATCGCCAGCGTCACGAAGATCGTGACGAACCTCGTCGTGCTGCAGGAGCATCCGCTCGCCCCCGGCGAGGACGGTCCCTCGGTGACGATGACGCAGACCGACGTAGACCTCTGGAACTTCTGGGTCGCCGACAACGCCTCGGTGCAGCCGGTCGCCGCGGGCACCGTCTTCACGCAGCGCGAGCTCATGGAGCTCTCGCTCGTCTCCTCCGCGGCCAACTACACCAACTCGCTCATCGTCTGGGCCTACGGCGACATGGAGACCTTCCTGGCCGCGGCGCGCACGTGGCTCGACGCCAACGGCCTCGGCGGGGTGCAGCTCGAGGAGGGCGTCGGCCTCGCGCCCGGCAACACCGCCACCGCGAGCGACCTCGTCGCCCTCGCGCGCATCGCCCTCGCCGACCCGACGATCGCCGAGATCGCCGGAACGACGACGGCCGAGGTGCCCCTCGTCGGCACGATCGAGAACACGAACACCGTGCTCGGCGTCGGCGGGGTCACGGGCCTCAAGACCGGCTACACCACCGAGGCCGGCTACAACCTGCTCTTCTCGGCGACCGTCGACGTCGACGGGGCGCCCGTCACCCTGGTCGGCGCCCTGCTCGGCGGGCCGAGCCGCACGGCCACCGACCAGGCCGTGGTGCAGATCGTCGCCAGCGCGGCCGCCAACCTGCACCGCGTCACGGCCGTCGAGGCCGGCGCCGAGCTCGGCGACTACGAGACCGAGTGGGGCGCCGCCACCACCGCGACCGCCGCAGAGGCGGCGACCGCGCTGGTCTGGGGCGACGCCGCCGTGACGGTCTCGATCGACCTCGAGCCGGTGGCCACCGCGGAGCAGGGCGAGCGGATCGGCACGGTCACCGTCTCCACGCCGGGCGTGCCGGACATCGAGATCGCCGCGAACGCGGCCGAGGCGCTCGAGGACCCGGGCGCGTTCTGGCGGCTGACCAACCCGGTCGAGCTGTTCACCACCTGACCTAGGGTGGTGCGGTGAGCACCGCGCAGTACCCGTCCGTCGACCGTCGCGACCGCAGCCGGCGCCGGCGCGGTCGCCGCTGGCCGTTCCTCGCCGGTCTGCTGGCGGTGCTGGTCGCCGCCGGGGTGTACGTGCCGAGCGCGCTGGGCGCCCCGCTCGCCCAGGCTGCGCCCGAGCTGCGCACGATCGAGCCCGCGGCGGCGCTGCCGGTGGACCTTCCGTGGCCCGTCGAGGGCCGGGCGGCCATCGGCCTGGCCGACGGCGAGGGCGTGCTCGCGACGAACGGGGCGGACGACCCGGGCGTGCTGGCGAGCATCACGAAGATGGTGGCGAACCTGGTGGTGCTGGATGCGCGCCCGCTCGCCGCGGGGGAGTCCGGCCCCTCGATCACGACGACGCCGCGTGACGTCGAGCACTGGAACTTCTGGGTCGCGGATAACGCCTCGGTGCAGCCGGTCTCGCCCGGGCTCATCTTCACGCAGCGCGAGCTCATGGAGCTCTCGCTGATCCCGTCGGCCGCCAACTACACGCACACGCTCATCGACTGGGCCTACGGCGACATGGCGGCCTTCCTGGTCGCCGCCCGGGCCTGGCTCGACGAGCGGGGTCTCGACTCGATCAGTCTGGCCGACGGAACCGGTCTCTCGCCGGAGAACGTGGGCACCGCCGCCGACCTGGTGGAACTGGCCCGCTACGCGGTCGCCGAGCCGGCGATCGTGGAGATCACGGGCATGGCGAGCGCCGAGATCCCGGTGGTCGGCGGCATCCGCAACACGAACTCCGTGCTCGGCATCGGGGGCGTCACCGGGCTGAAGACCGGCTACACCGTCGAGGCCGGCTACAACCTGCTCTTCTCGGCGACCGTCGACGTCGACGGCGCACCGCTCGAGCTCGTCGGCGCCGTGCTCGGCGGCTCGAGCCGCGCGGCCAACGGCGACGACGTGCTGCGCCTGGTCGCGGCCGCAGCGGCGAACCTGCACCGTGTGACGGTCATCGATGCCGGCGAGCAGCTCGGCGACTACCGCACCGCATGGGGCGCCACGACCACCGCGGTGGCCGCCGACGACGTCGAGGTGCTGCTCTGGGGCGACGAGCGCGCGAGCGTCGAGGTGGCGCTCGATCCGATCGCGTCCGCCGCCGAGGGGGATCGCGTGGGCTCGGTGCTGGTCACGGCTCCCGACGGCGACGCGTTCACCGTCGATGCGGTCGCTTCCGGCGCCATGGACGAGGCGGATGCGCTCTGGCGGCTGACCAACCCCGCCGCCCTGTTCGGCGGCTGATCCGCCGGCGCCTCAGCGCAGCGGGCCGCCGTTCGGGCGCTTCGGCGCGATGCCATCGCCCGACGACTGGTGCCGCACGCGGCGCACCACCCAGGGCACGAGGTACTCGCGCGCCCATCCGATGTCCTCGGTGCGCGCCTGCCGCCAGCTGCGTGCCGGCAACGGTTCGGGCTCCTGCGGCACGAGGCCGTGCTCCACGCCGAGGGCCTCGAGCACCGCGATGGCGATCGTGTGGTGACCGACCGGGGAGAAGTGCAGGCGGTCGGGCGCCCACATCCGCTGTTCCTTGAGCTCGCGCAGCGCCCACATGTCGGCGACGATCGCGTCGTGGCGCTGCGCGATGGCGCGCAGGTTCTCGTTGTAGATCGCGACCTTGCCGCGGATGCGGCCGAGCACGGGAGTCTGGCCGATGTCCGGTCCGTTGAAGAGCACGACCGTGGCGTTGTCGGCGCGCAGGCGCTCGACGGCCCCCTCGATGCGCCCGGCGACCTCATCCGGATCCGTGCCGGGGCGGATGATGTCGTTGCCGCCCGCGGAGATGGTCACGAGGTCGGGGCGCAGCGCGAGCGCGGGCTCGATCTGCTCGTCGATGATCTGCTGCAGCAGGCGTCCGCGGATCGCGAGGTTGGCATAGGAGAGGTCGTCGGTCTGCGCGCCCAGCACCTCGGCGACGCGGTCGGCCCAGCCGCGGTGGCCGCCGGGGCTCGCAGGCTCGGGATCGCCGATGCCCTCCGTGAAGGAGTCGCCGAGTGCGACGTAGCGCGACCAGGGGTGCAGCCGTTCCGTCATGCCCTCCACCCTGCACCCGTTGCACGGGAGAGCGCCAGCGCTCGGACGGCGCGCCGCGCTCGCGGTGCTTCGGAACGCCACCTGTGCCGCCCCTGGACGCGCGGTGCGAGGACGCCTGAGGCGGTGACGGACGCTGACAGTGTGATGACAGCTGAGAGAGCGAAATCCGTTCCTCGATAGCACGTCACTGGAGGCATCACATGGGTTTCCTCGCCTTTCTCCTTCTCGGCCTGATCGCCGGAGCCATCGCCAAGGCGATCCTGCCCGGCAAGCAGGCGGGTGGCTGGATCGCCACCCTCATCCTCGGCGTCGTCGGCGCCCTCATCGGCGGTTGGATCGGCGGCGCGCTGTTCGGCGCCGACCTGAACGAGTTCTTCTCGATCGAGACCTGGCTCGTCGCCATCGGCGGCTCGCTCCTCGTCCTCGTGATCTGGGGCCTCATCACCGGCCGCAAGGGCAAGCGCGCCTAAGCGTCGCGACACTCCCGGAGGGGCCCCGCCCCGCCGGGTGCG